>ODAK010001381.1_pt1 | contig 26660 bp, 20 predicted proteins | sample 1539591 | NCBI WGS metagenome assembly ODAK01 (sample SAMEA3539303, study PRJEB22396) | soil metagenome | biome: tundra; feature: field; material: soil | place: USA | collected 2010-05 | depth 0.15 m
CAGCGGAGCCCACAGTCCGGCGCAAACGTGCCTGGCGCGGAGCCGAGTCTTGCCGGTGCGGACGTGCCGGCGCCGAGTGCATCGCCCGTTACGGCGGCTGTTACGGAAAACGACGAGCCGCGCGGCTCGACCCGAATTGCCGACGACGACATCGACGGCCTTCTCGAGCTCGCTGGCGAGACCATCGTCGGCCAGATCGACTTGACTCGCGTGCACAGCCGCCTTGCCCGAGGTCGCTTCGAGCCGAGCGATATCGCACTCATGGACCAGATCCTGCTCGCGCTCGGCCGTACCAGCCGCGACATGCGACATCGCTTGTTGCGACTGCGCCTGGCCCCCATCGCCATGCTCTTCCGTCGCTTCGAGCGATTCGTTCGCGATCTCGGGCACGAGCGCGGCCAAACCATCGAGCTGGCCATTCAGGGCGGCGAAACCGCCGTCGACCGCGCCATCATCAGTCGGCTTTACGAGCCGCTGGTGCACATCGTGCGCAATGCCGTCGCCCACGGCGTCGAGCTCGCGCCCGAACGCGCATCTTCGGGAAAACCTCAAAACGCGAAGATTCTGCTTGCCGCCCGACTGCGCGAGGGTCGCGTCCACGTTTCGGTTGCCGACGACGGTCGCGGGCTAGATTTGGCGGCCATTGCCGCCAAGGCGAAGGCACAAGGCATCGATTCCGCGAACCTCTCGGAGCGCGACGTGCAGCGATTGATTTTCCAAGCCGGACTCTCGACGGCTTCGTCGGTCTCGAAGCTCGCTGGCCGCGGCGTCGGCCTTGATGTCGTTGCCAGCGTTGTGCAGGGCCTAGGCGGCAGCATCGACGTACGCTCGACGAGTGGACGTGGAACCATGTTCGTGCTGGATCTGCCGGTCACCGTGTCTTTGCAAAAGGCGCTGATTTTCGGCGTCGACAGCGAGACCTTTGCCATTCCCACGGGCTTCGTGGTCGACACCCTGCCGAATCGAGAGAAAGACTTGCAGGCCATCAACCGCGTGCTCCTTTGCTCGTGGCGGGGCGATTTCGTGCGCGCTACGGATGCCGGTCGTTTGCTCGGCTGTCAGGGGCTGGCGGAAGCGTGGGCGCGGCCTTACGCCATTGTCATGCAGGCCGGAAACAAGCGCGGCGCGCTCCTTGTGGACTGGCTGTCGGGCGTGCAGGAGATCGTCGTCAAGCCGCTTGATGAAACATTTGCTGGTTGCACGATGATCGCCGGTGCCACGGTGCTGGCGCAGGGAAGAGTGGTTCCCATTCTCGATTGCGTGGACGTCGTTCGTCGCATCAGCGCGGCCTTGTTGCCGGAAGCGCCCGAGGCCAACGCCACGGAGGCCAGCGACGATGTCTTCTGAAGACTCGCTTCCAAAGCATCCAGGGGCGGACTCGTCCGATTCGGTGGTAGCGTTTGCCGACGCTTTGTTGGCGAAGACGCCACGCGATCCGGGTCGGGAAGGCGTCGAGGTTCGCCAGTACGTCACCTTCTTCCTGCGCGATCACGAAATTGGTCTGCCCATCTTGCAGTGTCGCGAGATTTTGCGGACGTCGGTCATCACGCGGGTGCCCGAAGCGCCCCAGCAAGTACGTGGGATCGTGAATCTGCGGGGCCGCATCGTGCCCGTGGTGGACACGCGCGCATGTCTCGGTTTCGAGCCGTCGCCGATAACCGCGCGGTCGCGGTTGCTGGTCGTCGAGGTTGCGGCCCGTCAGTTCGCGCTCGTGGTCGATCGAATAAGTCGTATCGTGAAGCTGATGAAATCCGAGATAGACGTCGCACCTGCCGACCTCGCCGTTCCTTATGCCGTCGGGGTCGCACGGCTCGGCGGCTCGACGATCGTTGTTACAGATGCAGAACGCATCCTGCACGGCGGAATTGTGTCACCATCGTCAAGCGGAAGAGGTGAACCTGCATGAGCACGCAGAAACCCAGCGAACCACCGGCTTCGAGATCTCGGGCGGCGAATCCGGTCGCGCGCGCGCGCCTCCCCCATTGGTGGCCCGAGCGCATCGAGGGCGCGCCGATTCTTCGCCACCTGTCGCTGTGGCAGAAGTTGCTCATTATCGTGGTGGTACTGCTACTGCCGACGGTCTTGCTTCTGCGCGACTTCGTCAGCAAGAGCAACGACGAGATCGTGCGCATGCGCCGCGAGCTATGCGTGGATGCGTACGCGCGCCCGCTGAAGAGAATTCTCCGCGAGCAAATCAACCTGAACGGTCGGCCTTCGAGCGGCACAGACAAGCAGGGGGCGGCGCCCAACGTCGTGATGGCTGCAGTGGACGAGCTGGCGACAGTGAGCGCGAGCGGTTGCGGGGTAGACGGCGGCCTCGTGCGCGTGCGCATGCCCGAAACGCTGGCCGAGTTGCGGGCGCTGGCCGTGCAGGCGAGCTCCCCGTCGCAAGATAAGACCGATAAGACAGATGTCGTGCGCCGCATGCGAGAAGCCGTGGCGACGTGGTTTGCCCGTCTGGCGCTGGTGGCAAGCGAAACCCAGATCCTGGATTCGAGCGGCCTTCACCTCGACGATGCGACGTTGCGGCGCCTCCCCGAGGCCGCTTGGCGGATCGAACGTTTGGTCGAGCTGGCATCCGAGTGGTCGCATCGGCCGGAGGTGCCTCTTGCGGTGCGCGCCGAGCTCATCAGCGTCGTGGATGGCTTCGCAGGCGACCTGGCCGATCTCGAGCGTGACGTTCGCGGCGCAGGGGCGACCTCGTCCGCGGCGAGCGCCGCCATCCCCCTGCAGGAGTCGCTTACCTCGGGCCGCCGGGCTGTTTCGGGAGGGCGGCAGCTGGCAGCGAGCACCATCGGCAAGGAAAGCGATAGCGCCGCTTCGTCGCTGCGCGGGCTTGCCTTCGCGGCGCTCGAATCGCTCCTAGCGACGTTCGATGCGGCGCTTTCCGCCCGGCGCGCGGATCTGCAGGAACGGGTGGCCACTCAGGAGGATCAGCGCAGTCGCACGATCCTGCTGGTCTTGGTCGCGGTGCTCGCCGCTGCGGGCCTGGTGTCGGTCATCGTTCGCAGCATCACCGCGCCCATCAACTTGGCGGTCGAGTCGGCCAACAGCCTCGCGGAGCAGAACTTTGCCATCGAGATCGGTGAGACGCGTTCGACCGACGAGGTTGGCCAGCTGCTGGTTTCCATGCGCACCATGGCGGCGAATCTGCGCGCGACCATCGGATCGATTCTGGACGCCTCGCGCACGGTCGCGGCGGCATCCGAGAGAATTTCGCTGTCGGGCACTAGGCTCGGCAAGGGCACGGAGACGCAGTCCATCGCCGCGGCGGCCACCTCCGCCAGCATGGCGCGCATTGCCGAGCAGATTCAGCAGCTGTCTCGGACGGCGAGCTCGCTGTCCGCGAGCGTGGAGGAGACCACGACGGCTTTCCAGCGCATGTACGAAACCCTCGAGCGCACGGCCTTGCACGGTCAAACGCTGCTGGCTTCGTCGCAGGAAGCAACCATGCACCTGGCGGGCTTGACCAGTAATATTGCTCAGGTCACAGCGCAGGCGCGCACGGCGAACGAAATGTCGAAGGCCACCTTAGGCTCTGTCAAGTCGGGCAGCGAGGCCTTGCAGCGATCCATCGGCGCCATTGGCGACCGCGCCCAAGAAATCAGCAAGATCCTGCGGCTCATCGAGGAGATTGCGGATCAGACGAACATGCTGGCGCTCAATGCCGCCATCGAAGCCGCGCGCGCGGGCGAAGCGGGCCGCGGGTTTGCCGTGGTCGCTGACGAGGTCAAGCGGCTGGCCGAACGAAGCGCCCAGTCGACGCGCGATATCGGCGCCATCATCGAAGGCGTGCAAAAGGATGTCGGCTCCGCGGTCACACTGACTGACGAGGTGTTGGTCGGCATGATGGCCTCGATCGATCGCACGTCGACCATCATCGCGGCTAGTGCGCAGGCCACCGAGAGTCAGAGCGAGGCGGCTCGCCAGACGCTGAGAGTGGCCGAAAATATGTCGGGTTTGGCGCAGCAGATTGCCGTCGCGGCGCGGGAAAACGCAGGCAGCGCCGCCGAAATCGTTACCGCGTCCAAGCGCATGAGCGCGCTCACGAGCTCCATGCTCGACGCCACCATGGAACAGAAGCGCGGCGGAGAGACCGTCGTCAAATCCACCGAGTCCATTTCCGAAGTTGCGCGCCAGAATATGCAAGTTGTTGAACAACTCAACGTGGCCGCGAAGGATCTAGCAGCCGAAGCGGAGTCGCTGCGACAACGGATGGAGACTTTCACAGTATGACGGAAAAGCCGGGGCCCGCCCAATCTCTCGACGAAGCCCTGCTGGCCGTGCTGGGCGAGGGCGGCGCCATCCAACGCCTCGGCGCCGACGGTGACGGCTCGGACGAGCCACGCGACTCGCGGTTGCCGTCGAGCCGGAGTGACGAGAACGCCCGCCGAAACTCGATCTTGGATGCGCTGGCCCGCGGTGGCAGCCGCAACATCTCGACCCTCATTGCCGCCTTACGCAGCACCGATGACGACGTTGCCATGTACGCGGCGACGGCGTTGGGCGAGGCGCGCGACCCGGCCGCGGTTCCGCATCTCATTCGCTTGCTTCAGCATCCCGATCTGAACGTCGCGCAGGCTGCCATTGATGCGCTTGGCAAGCTGCGGGCGCTCTCGGCCGCCGCACCCATCGAGGCCATGCTGGAGGCCGATCCGTGGCTGCGCTTCGCCGCCGCCCACGCGCTCGGTGAAATCGGCCACCCGGGCAGTGTGCACGCACTCATGCGTGCCGCTGCCGATTCCGCGATTTCCGAATTGGCGATCGAGGCGCTTGGCAAGATCGCGACGGTGTCCTCGGCCGTCGTGCTCACCGACCTGCTCGTCGACCGCGGCGGTGCCCAAAGCTTCGACGCTTGTCTGCTCGCGCTCGGGACGTGTCTTGGCGGCATGCCGGATGGCGCGGGTCTCGAAACGACGCCGGCTTGGCAGCGCCTGCTCTCACCGACAGCGTCGGGCCTTCATCGCCGGATGGTCGATATCCTGGTCGCCCGAGATGTCGAGCTGGATGGCGCCATCGATCGGCACTTTCTCAAGGAGGCCGCGATTGCGGTGGTCCGAATTCTCGGTTTGCCCGAGCTCCTGTCCGCGCTGGTGGAGGCGGCGTGGGACGTGGCTGTCGGCGAGCCCTTGCTGGACGCGGTGCTTTTTGCGGGCGAGATCGTGCGTGCGCATGTGCTCGCTGGGCTTGCTCACGTCGATGCTGATGTGCGCGCCTTCTGCGCGACCGCGACGGCAGCGCTGGGCCTTGCCGAGAGCGCCGAGTCGTGCGCCGTGCTGCTCAGCGCGCCCGAGCCGCGGGTGAGGGTGAGCGCTCTGCGCGCATTGGCCAACCTCGCCGCCGAGAGGTTCATGCCGGCCATGATCGAATGTTTCGCGGATCCCGTCGAAGCGGTGCGCGCGGCCGCCGTGCGGGCGCTCGGTGCAATGGATGCGACGCTTGCGACTCCCGCTCTTCTCGCGGACGACGCTTTCGCCCACGCGCATGCGGCGTTGGTTCTGCAAATCATGCGAAGGGCGCCGTATGCGGCCCAAAGCCCTTTCGTGCGCCAAGCACTATCGGATCCGCGCGAAGAGGTCCGTCGGGCAGCGGTCGGTGTGTTGGCGGCCAACGAGCAAACCGACGTTGAGGATGATCTCGCGCCCTTGCTCGACGATCCATCGGTGGCGGTCCGCGGCGAGGTCGTACAGGCGCTGGCTCGACGGCGTTCGCACAAGGCGGCTGGTTTGCTTTTTTCCAGGCTCGAGTGTGACGAAGAAATGCGCGTGGCAATCTTGCGCGCCCTCGGGCGCGCGGGCGACAGCTGGACCGCGCGCCAGCTCATGGAGGTGTATGGACAGCACGAGCCGTCGGTTCGCTTGCTCATCCTCGACGCACTCGGGGCGATTACGGCACCGATTGCCGAGCCGTTCCTGGCGCAGCGTCTTTGCGACGGCCAGCCTGACGTGCGCAGCCGGGCGATTGTGGCTATCGGACAGTATGCGAGCGACGGCGCCGTCACGCGTCTCGTTCACGCCGCGCGGGACACCGACGCACGTGTGCGGCTGGCGGCACTTGAATCGCTGTCGTCGTTTGCCGGCAGACCTGCCGCTGTCGAGGCGTTTGAACGGTTGTGTCTCGATCCCGTGCCCGCCATCGCCGCACTCGCGCGTCGCTGCTTGCGCAAGGGTTAGTGGGCGAGCAAGGTTCTCGGAAACGGCTACTTCTTGGGAGGCGCGCTCTTGGCGCCGCCACCTTTGCCGAGCTTCTTCCACACGACGCTGTCGAGCGAGTAGCGGCCACCGCCGAGGAGCAGAACAGTCAAGCTCCCCGCCAAATACAGTCCCCAGAGCTCGCGCTCGTGCCAGGCGCTACCGTGGTACGTAGCCGCCAAAGCGAGCGCCGATACGAAGGCGACGAGGAATGCTCCGAAACGTCCGAGAAGCCCCGTGGCCATCAAGATGCCGCCGACGAATTCGCCCGCAATCGCGATCATGAGGGCGTACTTGGACCCGATGTTGAGCTGATCTGGGACGCTCCCGATTCTCGAGCTGAAGTGGTGCAGCTTGTCCCAGCCGTGTAGAAGGGCGATGTTGACGCCGACCATGGCGCGCAGGACAAAAAGAACGATATTCGATGGAAGCTCTCGGCTCATAGGCACGGCCGAAGAGTCGCACGAACCGAGGCCGCCGCAAAAATTCCGTCGTTTTCTCGCTGGTGCTGCATCCGTGCTAGCATTTTCAGTTCGCGCGCAAGCCGCGGGACCAAGCCCAAAGGAAAGCCCATGAAACGACTCTTCATCACAGCCCTTGTCAGCCTTGTCGCAGGGATTGTCCTTGGCTTTCTCGCATCCCGCCAAATCCCGCCCACCCGGGAACAGGTGATGAATTACATCACTAGCTTGAGCATGGGGGACTTTAGGGAGTTTTCAAAGAGCATGAATGCGCACCTGGGTTTTCAAGCATTCACGCCGCAGCTCATGCCATCATTGCCGCTGGAGCCATCAAAGTAGGCATCTTGGGGCGCGCGAATTCGTAGCACCTATTCCCGCTCTGTCGGCTGCGCACCGTTCATCGCTGCCGTAACCTCTTCGACCGTCGGCAGGGCCGACCGCGCGCCGAGAGAGCGACACACGAGACCTGCGGCAGCGTTGGCAAAGGGTACGGCGCGCTCCAGCGGCCAGCCGTGAAGGTGGGCGAAAGCGAATCCGCCGGCAAAGGCATCGCCCGCGCCTGAGGTATCGGCCACGAATACGTCGAGCGCCTCCTGCTCGACGAGCTTGCTGCCCTCGAGACCGACGGCGCCCGACTCGCCCATGGTGATGAGCGCAATGCGCGGCCCGAGGTTGAGGATTTCGCGCAGACTGTCGCCCATGTCGTCCGACGGTGCCAGGTCGTGCGCAAAGCGTTCCGAGCCGATGACGATATCGGACAGTGAAAGCAGCTCGCCCATTCCGCCCGAAAGCTGACTTGCGTTCAGCAGAACTGTAATTCCCTTGTCGCGCGCTTTTTCGGCGATGGCGGCTTGTAAAGCGGGTTGGGTGCCATCGATCAGCAGCATCGCCGCTCCGGACAGAAGCCCAGTCGGCAAGTCGCGGGGTGACACGGGCGTCACATTGCCGCGCGAACGAATGATCTTCCGCCGGCGCGTGAGCTCGTCAAGTTCCAGAATGGAAACCGGCGAGACTTTGCCTTGCTCGATGGGCATCAGCGAGGTATCCACGTGGAGGTTCTGCATGCTGCGCAGAATGAAATGGCCGTGCTCGTCGTCGGCGATGCGGCCGAAGAACCTGGTTCGCGCGCCGAGGACCGCCATGGCCGCCAGCATGTTCGAGGCCGAGCCGCCGGCTTGCATGCTGAACACCGACGCCTCGACCAGACGTTCGTCAATGCGTGGACAAACCAAGAGCAGGTCGACGGTGGCCAGGCCGACGCCGACTACGACGTCTGTCTTCGCAGGCGACGGCCGCGCAGTTTTTTTCCGAGCCGGCGCGGGCTTCCGGCGAGCTGGCTGCTTGGGCCCCCCTTCATGGTACCACCGGCGCGGACTTTTGGGGCTTTTCGGCGTCGCTGTCCGCATTGTCCGCATCCTGGGCAGCCGAAGCCGGCAGCAGGGGACGTCCCGCCGCCTTCTGCAAATCGATGTAGCGTTCTAGCGCCGCCACCGCCTTCGCGCAGCTCGCGTTGGCAAAGTACGACCGGCCCAGGTAGTACAGCAGCTCTGGGCGTTTGGCGGCGTAAGCCGCGTCGTCCGCCAGCGGCTTGAGCTCGTCGATGGCGACGCCGTAGAATTCGGCCTTGTAGTCGAGAAAGCCGGTCAGCAGCGAGAAATCCTTGCCCAGCTTGCCGCCCCAGGTTTGCTCCGGCCAGTCCTCGATGATTTTGAAGGCGCTGGCGTACTTGTCTTTCTCCACCCCTGCGGTGATTTCCTTGTACTCGTCGGTCACGCGCGTGATGACGTCGGCGGACAGGTTGGAAGGAATCACCGGGGGCGTCAGGCCTTCGTCGGGCGCCAGCGAAATTTCCGGGTCGCGGTCTTCGCGGGTAGCGACCAGATTGAGCAAGAGGCGCGAGTGCTCGACGGTGGCGTTCGGCTCTTTCCCTCGGGCGGCTTCCTCGGCACGGCCTTGCCACAGCTTGGCTTCCCGTGCCTTTCCATGGGCCAGCAGACTGCGCGCCAGTCGCGCCATATCCGAGGCGCGATTTTCGCCGTCATAGCCCTCGACGATGCCCGTCAGATGCCCGTAGGGCCACATGGGACCGTACACCTTGGCCAGGTACGGATCGTACGCTTGGTAGCGCAGCAGATCTCGCGGCGCTGCGAATTCGATGAGCGCGTTGTCGTCGGTGTTGAGCTGAGCACCCGCGGTGAAAGAGCGCACTTCTTCCGAGTTGAGGAGAAGAAAGGCCGGCACGTCATGTGGCGATTCGAAGCCAGCGCGTTTGGCTTCCGCCGCCGTGACGGGATCTTCGAAGGCGCGGGCAATCTTGCGGATGTTGAGCTCGATGGGCTTGCGGCTGGCGATAAGGATCGTGTCCGACGAGAGATCCTCGGCGGCGAACACCATGACGTAGGGAAACTCGCTGGCCAGGGTTCGGTAGATGGCTTTGATGTTCCACGGCGCCATTTCGTAAAGCTGCGCCCATTGGCAGAAGATACCGTCGTCGGCCAAGCGTGCTTTGACCTGTTGGAAATACTCGCGCGTGAATAGGTTCGACACGCCGGTAATCCACGGGTTCGACGGCTGACTGATAAGCACGTCGTAGCGGTCGCGGCGCTGGCTGAGGAAGTTGCGACCGTCGCCCGCGATGGCTTTGACCTTGGGATTTTCCGTCGGACGATGGTTGACGTTGTCGAAGAAATGCGCGGCCTCGTAAATGGCGGGCTCCAGCTCGACGACTTCCAGGCTGTCGATAGGGTATTGCGTGGTCGCTCCGGCGGTGACGCCCGATCCGTAGCCGATGAGTGCGACTTTGGGAGCGTGGTCGTTGCTGTAAAGGAGTAACGGCAGAAGGCCGACGCTGATTTGGGTGGGCATGTCGGCGTCGTTGGACGCGTCGACCTTGCCGTTGTTCTTCATCGAGAAGACCTTGCCCCACTGATCGACGGATACCGTCGTGGCGATGCCGTCTTTGTAATAGACGAGCTTCGGCGTCTGCCATTTCTTCTTCTGGTGGCGGCGCTCGACCATGTCGATGTAATCGCGCGCCATGGAAATGCGGAAAAATCCGATGGAGAAATTCGTCAGGTTCCAGCGTGGCAGAAAGAGCGCGGTCACCGCCATGGCGACAGCGGTGCCGATTCCAATCAGCCGGCGTCGTCTCGGCAAAGCCGAAGCAACGGAAAACAGCAGCGCAGCCAGTGCCAAGTCGACGACGGCAGCAAGGTAGATTCCGCGCTGCAGACCGAGTTGCGGCAGAATCACGAAGCCGGAAAAGAACGAGCCGACGATCGCTCCCATGGTATTGAGCGCGTAGGCGAAGCCCACGTCGCGTCCCACGGTGGCAAGGTCGCCGGTGACGATGCGAACCGTGATGGGAAAAATCGCTCCCATCAGGAAGGTCGACGGCAACACCGTCAGGCAGGCGAGGGTGAACTGGCAAATGAGAACCGCGTCGGCGCTGACCATGGTCGACGACAGCAAGTAGGTGAAGACGAAGGGCAAGCGATCGGTGATGAGGTACGACAGGCCGATGCAGGCGACGATGCCGAGGTGAGTGAGGGCGAGGGCTCGCACCGGGTTGCGGAAGCGCTCGACCAAGCGGCCGAAGGTGGCCGAACCGAGGCCGAGCCCGATGAGGAAGGCCAGCAGGATGATGGTGAACGAGAAAATCGAGGAGCCGATAATGACGGCCAGGGCGCGCGTCCACAGCACTTGCAGCGCCATGGCCGTGGCGCCCGACACGGCGAACGACAGCAACACGGCCCGGCGTGCGGCGGGGGAAACAACCGTCACGGACGGCTTTGCGGGTGCCGCGGCGCCGGCCTCGACAGCCGTCGGGCTGATCGCGTCCGCCGCCGCAGGTTTCTTTGCCGGTACCAGCCGCTTGGTCACGACGATGGCGATGGCCAGCGAAATATCGAAGCTGGCGGCGATCCAGTTGGTGTTGCGAATGCCGACCATCGGCAGAAAGACGAAGCCCGCCAGAAACGATCCGGCCACGGCACCGAACAGGTTGATGGCGTAAAGCGTGCCGAGGCGTAGGCTCACGCGTCCGAGCTCAAGCGGCCGCGACACGAAATAGCGAGCCAGAATTGGCAAGGTGGCGCCCATCAACGTCGTGGGAACGATGAGCAGCAAGGCCGAGGCAAAGAAGCGCAGGACGGAAAGCAACGTGTAGCGGTCGCCGAAGGTCGCCCACAACCATTGGTTGAGACCGGGGTAAAAACCGATGATCCACGGCACCGACAGCGCGTAGATGCCGATGGCCGCCTCGGCCAACGCGTAGGCCCGTACGGGATCCTTCAGCCGATCGCTGAATTTGCCGGCCAGGTACGAGCCAAGTCCGAGCCCGCCCATGTAGGCGGTCAATACGGTCGAGACCGCGAGCGCCGTCGAGCCGAAGACCAGCGTCAGCATGCGCGTCCACAAAAGCTCGAGGATCAGTCCCGAGGCGCCGGAAAGGAAGAAGCAGGAAAGCACGACGGAGGGCATGAGAAGAGAAGCCTTCTAACATGAGGACAGTTGTTCGCGACGAGGCGGAAATCTTGATGCTATAGTGACTGCCAGATGCGCTACGGCATCCTTTCGGACACACACGCGAACATCGAGGCGCTTGAGACGGTACTCAAGGCGTTCCAGGCGGAGAGTATCGACAAGTACATCTGCCTGGGCGACACCGTTGGCTACGGCGCAAGCCCGAACGAAGCGTGCAATCTCATGCGCGCCACGGTGGCGCAAACCATTCTGGGCAACCACGACGCCGCCGTATCCGGGCGCATGGACTACTCGTACTACTACCACGCGGCTCGCCACGTGCTGGACAAGCACGCGCAAATGCTCGAACCGCAGAACATGGCGTGGCTCAAGTCGCTGCCCTACGAGTTTCGCGAAAACAACGTGCTTTTCTGTCACGGCTCGCCCATTAGCGTCGAGGATTTCGACTACATCTTCGCGCGCGACCAGGCGGCGCAGTGCTTGGCGATTTGGGAGCGTCTGCCGCAGCTGACGCTCATCGGCCATTCGCACCTGTGCAAAGCCTTCGCCATCAGTCCCAAGTACCAAGGCGCGCAAGAGGTCGTCACCTTGAAGTTCCAGCTGCGTGACGACTGGAAGTACATCGTCAGCGTCGGCTCGGTCGGTCAGCCGCGCGATTTCGATCCGCGGGCCAGTTACACCATCTTCGATACCGAGACCAAGACGTTCGAATTCAAGCGTGTGGAATACGACGTGAAGACCTCGGCCAGCAAAATCCTGTCGTCCGATATCGAACCGAACTTCGGTACGCGCCTGTTCCTGGGAATTTAGAACGGAAGGCGCTACTACTTCTCGACGGGCATCGCGACGTCAGTGCCGGTCGCGCGGGTAAGCGTGGCTGCGGCGATGTTGTAGTCGTAGACGCTCTGGGCGTAGCGGACGCGGGCCTGGAAAAAAGCCATGAGAGCGTCGGAGAAGTCTTTCGTCTCAGCGAGCCCCACGGCCAGGTTCTGAGCGACGGCGGCGATCCACTGTCGACCGGCCTTTTCACCCTTGCGCACCACCTTGATGCGCTCTTCGGCTTCCTTGAGCTCGGCGTTGGCTTTCTCGATCTCGAAGGCAATGCCATTCAAGGCTTCGCTCCGCTTTTGTTCGGCTTCGTCGGCTTCGGCGCGCAGCTTGGCGGCGCGGGCGTTCTTGACGAAAAGGTCGAGAGGCATGCGGAAGCCAGCGGCGAGGCCGGCGCTGAACGAATGGAACGGGTCGGTGTAGTAGGCGTTTACCGGCGTGTCCACGCTGCTGGCGTAGGCGTACGCGGCAGTTCCGACGAGAAACAGGTCGGGGTACTGCTTGCGAGATTCGAGATCGGCCAAGGATCGTTTGGCCGCCACCATGTTTTGCAACGCCTTCACTTCCGGCCGGGAACGTAGGGCGGCCTCTGCGTACTGGTCGGCCGTGCGGCCGGGAATGCTCAAGGGATCCAGCGGCTCGTCATCCACGTCCAGGTCCGTGGGTGCCCCGGGGCCGATGAGCGCGCGCAGGCCACTGCGGGCCAAATCCGCGCCGCGCTTCGCTTCCAGGATGCGCGCGTCGATTTCGGATCGGGTCGTTCGCAAGCGCAGCCGATCGGTGACGGTAACGTCGCCGCTGCCATCAGCCAGCTCGTCTTCCACCTTCTTTTCCGCCTGCTCCAGGTACTTGCTGCCTTCGTTCAGGGTGCTCAGCAACTCGCGCGCGAGCTTGGCGCCCCAGTAGGCCTTACGAATGTTGAGCTCGAGGTCGGCCATGATACCGACCTGGCGCTCCTGGGAGGCTTTCACCCCCGATTCTGCCGCAGCCACCCCGGCCGACAGCTTGCCGAAGGTGTAGATGGGCTGAATCAGCTTCAACTCGGTTCGGGTGAAAACGCCGGCCGGCGTGATGGCTCGGAGGAAGCCTTCCGAGCTGGTACCGATAGGCGCGCCCGTATTCGGGCAATTGTATCCCCCCGTAGTGTCGGGAATGTAATGGCCGTCCTTGTCCTTCTCGTTGGTGTAGCACTGGATCCTTGGCGACTGCGCCAGCAGCGAATTCAACTCGCCCGTCGGGTAGTAGCTGCGTTTGGCCTCGAGAAGCTGCGCCTCGATGCCGGCGGTTGCTTTTTCGCCCGCTGCCAGACCTGGGTTTCCTTTGCGTGCCAGGTCCAACAGCTCGTCGAGCTTGTACCCCTTGGCCGAGGCAGCCGAGGAAATGCCGAGAGCGAACACAAGAATGGAGACGAACGTCGCTTTGGTGGCTTTGATCATGGGGGACTTCGCTAATGCGCTTCGAGTTTGACCCGTGAAAGACCGCATGATACCGCAATCCATTCATGAGGCAGGTCGGAAAGCGGCATACCGTAGCAGCAACTCGGGTCGAAACCGCGCAGGTGGTTTTGCCCGGGTACACCAATTCGATGGGAGCCCTGTTCGGCGGGATGGTCATGCAGTGGATCGATGTGGCCGCCGCCATCGCCGCTGCTCGCCATGCGGGTGGACCGGCGGTAACGGTGTCCATGGACAGACTGCATTTTCTGCGTCCGGTCCACGTCCAGGAATTCGTCATCATCCGCGCCGAGGTTAGCTTCGCGGCGCACTCGTCCATGGAGGTCGAGGTGAACGTTCTGTCCGAAAATCCGTGGACCGGCGAGCGCGCCACCACCACGCACGCGTTCTTGACCTTCGTGGCGGTCGACGAGCAGGGCCGCCCACGGGCGGTTCCCAAGCTCGAAACCGAGACGCCGTTCGAGAAGCGTCGTTTCCGCGAAGCTTCTCGCCGCCGCGTCGAGCGCCTGCGCGACCGCCAGCGACTACAAGCATCCTTCGCGCATCCAAGGAAGCGACATGCCTGAAATGACCATCCTGCAAGCCTTGCGCGACTCCGCGGTGGTGCTCGACGGAGTCCGCCACGACGTCTTGCGCGCCACCGGCAATGACCGTCAGACCTTTCTGCAGCGAATCACCTCGGGAACCATCGCCAGCAAGGCGGCAGGGCAGGGCAGTCGAACGCTGCTCTTGGACGTGCGGGGGCGCGTGCTCGCAAGTTTGCTCGCCTTCGTGCGAGCGCGCAGCGTGCGCCTGCTGGTCGCAGCGGGGCAGGGGGCCGAGGTGGCGGCGGGGCTCGGCAAGTACGCGATCATGGATGATTTCCAGATCGTGGTAGAGGACGAGCTCAGCACCCTGGCGATTCTTGGTCCGCAATCCATCGACGTGCTAACGGCCCTAGGTGTAGCCGATATGCCGCCGCTTCTGCAGTCGCCCCTTTATGACCATGTCGAGGTACAGAGCCCCTTCGGGTCGCTGTGGCTGGCCCACGGTCGCGCCTGCGGTACCGACGGTCTTTGCGTGGTGGCCACGCGCGCGACGCGCGATGCGCTCGTGCAGGCGCTCGTCGACAAAGGCGTTGCCCGCTTGGATGTGGCGGTGGCCGAGGTCTTGCGCATCGCCGCGCTCGAGCCCAAGGTCGGCGCCGAGATCACGCCCGACCGTTTTCCCGTCGAGATCGGCCTCGGCGCGGCCATCGACCACGGCAAAGGCTGCTACGTTGGCCAGGAAACCATCGTGCGCATGCGCGACCGAGGAATTGTGCGCAAGCGCCTGGTTCTTCTGCGCGTGACCGGCGAAAGCGTACCCGCAGCCGGCGACAAAATTGCAGGACCGTCGACGCCCGCCGCCGGCCAGATCACCAGCGCTGCCAAGCTTCCCGGCGAAGCTCCCGTTGCCCTCGGTGTGGTCGCGAGTGCGGTTCCCGTCGGCGCAACGGTCCAGATCGAGCACGACGGTGCGACGATCGCCGCCGAAGTTGCTGCCGAGCTTTTGCCGTGGGGACAGGTGTGAGACAGGCCGTGTGCTAGCGGGCGCGGCGGCCGGGGCATTTTGTGTTACGTTTCGCCCGGCCTTTCCGGCCGACTCGCACAAGGAGAAAGTCCCATGCCCGAAGCTGATGCCCCTGCCAAAGCGCAGAAGGAATTTCACGCCAACGTTCCGCAGGAGAGCCCGAAGTTTTTCCTTAAGGGATCGAGCTCGCACGATTGGGGCATGAACAACCGGCTGGCGCGCATCTTTAATCCGCAGTCGGGCAAGGCGGTCATGTTGGCGTTCGACCACGGCTATTTCCAGGGACCGACGACCGGGCTCGAGCGCGTCGACCTCAGCATTCTGCCGCTGGCGCCGTACGCGGACGCCTTGATGCTCACGCGCGGCATTCTGCGCAGTGTGATTCCGCCGGCCGTGTCCAATGCCGTCGTCATGCGCGCCAGCGGTGGGCCCAGCATTTTGAAGGAGCTGTCGAACGAACAGATCGCCGTGAGCATGGAAGACGCCATTCGCATGAACGTCTCGGCGGTGGCCGTGCAGGTCTTCATTGGCGGCGAGTTCGAAACCCAGTCGGTGGCCAACATGACCAGGCTGGTGGACGAGGGGAATCGCTACGGCATTCCGGTTCTGGCGGTTACGGCCGTTGGCAAGGAGCTCGCGCGCGACGCCAAGTACATGCGGCTCGCGTGCCGCATCTGCGCCGAGCTAGGCGCTGCGTTCGTGAAGACCTACTACGTGGACGAGGATTTCGAGACGGTGTCGGCGTCGTGCCCGGTTCCGCTGGTCATCGCCGGCGGCAAGAAGCTGCCCGAGCTGGACGCCCTCCGCATGGCCCACGCTGCCATTTCGCAAGGTGCGGCCGGCGTGGACATGGGCCGCAACATCTTCCAAGCCGAAGCGCCGGTGGCCATGATTCAGGCCGTACGCAAGGTCGTGCATGAGGGCAAGACGCCTGAGGAAGGCTTCGCGTTTTACGAGTCCGCCAAGGCGCAAGGCCGGAAGCGCTAGATGAAGAGCCGATGGTCCGAGTCGGAAGCCGCTGAGTTTGCTGCTCTGGGCGGTGACACGGATATGGGGTCGCTCGTCTACGCCACCCGCTTGCTTGGCGCCGAACTGGATCTGGCCATGCACGGCGGTGGCAATACGTCGTGCAAAGGCTCGGTGCCAAACGCGCTAGGCGAGAGCTCGCCGGCGCTTTTCGTGAAAGCCTCGGGCGCCAATCTGGCGACGGTTTCGTCCGACGATTTCGTGGCGCTGGATCTGGTCCACGCCCGGCGCCTGGTCGACGTTCCTACGCTTTCGGACGAGGCCCTGGCAAACGAATACGCCTGCCACGCGCTACGGGCGTCGGGCAAGCGTGCGTCCGTCGAGTCGCTGGTGCACGCCACGATTCCTGGTCGCTTCGTTCTGCATACGCATCCGAGTGCCATTCTCGCGCTCACCAATCGCGTGCGTGGCGAAGAGACGGTGACGGCGGCGCTTGGCGCGGAGGTCGCCGTGGTGCCGTACACACGGGCGGGACTGGAGCTGGCCCATTCCGTGCGCCAGACGCTAGAGGAGAATCCTGCGGCCAAGGCGATGCTCTTGCTTCAGCACGGGCTGGTCACCTGGGGTGAAAGCGCAAGGGAAGCGTACGACGCGACGATCGAACTCGTGAGTCGGGCGGAAGCTTTCCTGGCGACAAGCCAGCGCCGTTCGTTTGCTGCTCCGGCCTCGTCCGAGCCAGACCGCGAATACATCTATCGTTCGCTCGCGCCCGTCATTCGCGGCGTGCTCGGGCCGTCGTCTCCTGATGCCCTCGACGAACGCGTGGTTCTGGTGCCCTTGCTGGGTGACGATGTCGCGCGCGTCCTGGATGCGCCTGAAGGAAAACAGATCGCAGTGTCGGCGCCGCTGACGCCCGACTATCTCGTGCGCACCCGGCGGATGCCGCTGTGGATCGACTCTCCGGCGCTGGGAGACGCAAAGGCGTTTCGCGACCAGCTCCAGCGCGAGGCGGACAGCTACCGCGACGAGTACGCTCGCTATGCGCAGGCACACGGACGGGACATCGGCGACCAGCGGGCACTTTCTCCTCGTGTCCTCGCAGTGCCCGGCCTCGGCGTCGTCTGCATCGGCAATGATGCTGCCCAAGCGCACATGGTTCGCGACATCACGCTGCAAGGACTGCGTGTGAAGGCGACCATCTGGCAAAGCGGAGCGGAATACCTCGGGCTCGACGACGAACACCTCTTTGATATGGAATTCCGCGCCTTTCAGCAGGCCAAGGTCACCGGCTCCGGCGCGGCATCCGACCTGCGCGGCACCGTTGCGTTGGTCACGGGCGCCGCGGGCGCTATCGGCTCAGGAATCTGCGAAACGCTGCTCGCACGCGGTTGTCACGTGGCCGCCTCCGATCTGCCGGGCGAGCCCTTGCGTGCTTTGGTGGCCGACCTCGAAAGTCGCTATCCCCTGCGCGCTCTCGCCGTTGCCATGGATGTGACGGACGCATGGTCGGTGGCGGCGGCCTTTGCCGAGGTCACCTCTACCTGGGGCGGCGTAGATGCCGTCATCGTGAACGCTGGCATCGCTCACGTGGCACCGCTCGTCGAGCTTTCACTCACTGATTTTCGCAAACTCGAATCGGTCAACGTCGAAGGCACGCTGCTCACGCTGGCCGAAGCGGGGCGGCAGCTCGCCGTGCAGGGAACGGGCGGCGACGTCGTGCTGGTGTCGACGAAGAATGTCTTCGCGCCGGGCGCAGGTTTTGGCGCCTACAGCGCCACCAAGGCGGCCAGCCACCAGCTCGCCCGCATCGCCAGCCTGGAATTCGCACCGCTTGGCGTGCGCGTGAACATGGTCGCGCCGGATGCCGTCTTTTCCCACGGCGAAAAGCGCTCGGGCCTCTGGGCTGCCGTCGGACCCAATCGCATGAAGGCGCGCGGGCTCGACGAGCGCGGGCTCGAGGAATATTACCGTTCGCGGAACTTGCTCAAAGCGCCCGTGACGTCTGCTCATGTGGCCAATGCCGTGCTCTTTTTCCTGACTCACCAAACGCCGACGACCGGTGCCACGATCCCGGTCGATGGCGGTCTGCCGGACGCTACACCGCGGTAGCTCAACCTTCATCCCTCATCCCTCGTTCGACTCCTCGCCCGGATCGCGCGGTAGGGGCTCGCCGCGCAGGCGGCGAATGCGGCCCTCGCGGATTTCGATGGTGGTGAAGCGAAATCCGCCTAGCTCGACGGCGCGGCCGGGACGCAGCGGCGGCGTCAAGTGCGACTGAACGTACGCGCCCAGGGTGTCTATCTCGGGCGGCATGACCGGCAGAACAACGCCCAGATCGCGTTCGGCCACGTCCAGCGTCAGGCGGCCGTCTACTTCGAAGCGTCCTTCGGTCCCGCGCACGATGGGTTGGATTTCCCCCACGTCTTGCTCGTCTTGGATTTCGCCCACGAATTCTTCCAGCAGATCTTCCAGGGTAACCACGCCGACGAAATTGTTGCCGGCGCCGATGACGATGGACATGTGCACGCGCCGCCGCTGAAACTCGCGACGTAGCCATTCGCTGGGCGTCTCTTCCGAACAGTAGATGGGTTCGCGCGCCAGCTCGCGCATGCGGCGCGGCTCATCTCCGGACGCTAGAGCCGCCATCATGTCCTTCATGTGGATGTAGCCCAGCACTTTGTCGGTGCCGGTCTCGACCAGGGGATAGCGTGTGTACTGGTTGGCGAGCGCGATATCGATATTCTCTCGCCAAGGTCGACCGTCTTCGAGGACCACGACGTCGCGGCGAAGGGTCATCACGTGTCGGGCCACCCGGTGCGTGTAGTCGAACACGCGATCGATCAGCCGGCGCGCGCCTGGATCCAGCTCGACGTGCTGGAGGACCAGTCGCAGCTCGTCCGACGAGTGCAGCATTTCGGCGCTTGAAGCGGGCCGCAGGCGAGCGATGCGGAGGATGAGATTCGCCGTCGTGGTCAGAGCCCAGATGAATGGAAACATCACGATGGCGAAGACGCGTAGCGGGGCGGCCGCCCACAGCGCCACCAGCTCGGCTTTTTGCAGCGCCACCGCTTTGGGCACCAGTTCCCCGATCACGGCATGCAAGAAGGTGATCACCACGAAGCTGCAACCGAGCGCCAGCGAATGCGTCGCAGCCCCGGTCCATCGGCCGAGCGGGGTCATCCACGGCTGGATGAGATAGGCGAAGGCCGGCTCGCCAACCCAGCCGAGGGCCAGCGATGCCAAGGTGATGCCGAGCTGGTTGGCGGAAAGGTACTTGTCGAGGTGGAGGGTTATGCCCTCCAGCACGCGCGCGCGGCGACCGCCTCCCGAAGCAAGTTCTTTCACTCGCGTCGGACGCATCTTGACGATGGCGAACTCGGACGCCACGAAGAAGGCGTTGGCCAAAACCATGATGGCGGCCAAGACCAAAGCCATAGTCGGGGTGAACATCCCCTAAGACTACAGGCAGAAGGCAGGGTTCGGCCAATCTGGGTGGGGTTCGTGGTATCAACGTGACATGGACTCGACCATTCGGAAGGACCTGAGGACCATCCCCAACGTCATCACGTTGCTTCGCATCGTCCTGCTTTGGGTCAGCGTTGTCCTCTATTTCTACGTCTCGCGCAGCGTCGGCATCGCCCTGGCAATCGTGGCCGGCGTGACCGACTATTTGGACGGCTACTTGGCGCGGCGGCTGAAGCTGGTGACCCGACTGGGCGAAATCCTCGACCAATTCTGCGACCTGTGCTTCGAGGCGTTCATCATCCTCATCGCCACGCTGCAGGGCTTTTTCCCGCCGTACATCATTTTCCTCTATCTCTTCCGCGAATTTTGGGTCACCTGCTTGCGGCGATTCATGGCCGGTGCGCGCATGAACATTCCCAGCAGCCTGGCGGGCAAGCTCAAGACCAACCTCATCATGTGGGGCTTCTTCCCGACTTTTCTCTCGATCAGCGAAGCGGTGCCGGCCGCCGAGCCCTACGTTGGCCACGCCGGTCGGGTCATCGTTGGCCTAGGCATTGCGGCGGGCTACTACAGTGCGTTGGGTTACACGAAGGCGTTTGCGACGGGTTACGCGGAAGCCGCGAGCAGGATAGACTGACTGGCCATGCGACGGTTGTTTCTGGGCTCGCTGCCCCTTCTCGTAGTTCTGTTTTCGTCCACTGTGGTCCAGGCGCAAGCCTCTGCCGTGCCGGCGTGCCCGGAAGGCAACCTGCTGGCGCACAAGCAGCCAATCGCCTGGCAAGAAACCCGTCGCGAGCTCAGCTTGCTGACGGACGAGGCTGTGGCTCCGGAAGGCGCCCAGTGGGATGCACCGCCGGCGGTCATTTTCGACACCGCCGCCTCGATCGTGACGTGGGATCTCGGCGTCGTGACGAACCTGCGTTCGTTTGCTATCCAGGCGGACGCCAACGACACGTACACCATCTGGGGATCGCTCGATGGCAAGGACTACAAAGTCTTTGGCCAGATCGATCCGGTTCCCAACCACGGCTTGCGCACGCGCGTGCTCAACGTGGGCGGCATGCCCGCGCGGTTCATCCGGGTGGGAGAGGGCGTGGGCGACAGCTTCTACTCGCTCTCGGAAGTGTCGGCCTACTGCCAGGTCCCGTCGCCGTTTCCGGCAGTCATGAAAGTCGTCGATGCGCCTGCTGCTGCCGTGCCACCAAAGAAGCTTCTCGACTACTGGAACAACGACACCAGCGGCAACTGGGAGATGATCCTCGCCCTTCTCGGCATCGCCTTCTTGTGGTGGGAGAAGAAGCTGAGCGATACCGGCCGAATGGCGGCACGCAAACGGACGCGGGCGGCGCTGGTCGGCGTGATGGGCGTCTTCGCGTTCCTCACCTTTTTCAACTTCGGTTTCTTCCACTTCAACAACTTCATTCACGGCTGGGATACCTTCCACTACTACGTCGGCTCGAAGTACTTCAAAGAGCTGAGCTACGAACGCCTGTACGAATGCGTGGCCATCGCAGACAGTGAAGAGCCGAACCTGCGCCGTCGGGTCGAGCTGCGCAAGATGACCAATCTGCGCACCAACCTGGTCGAGACCACAGCGAACATCCTGGCCCATCCCGAGAGCTGCAAGCAGCACTTCAGCGACGCGCGATGGGAGTCATTCAAGCACGATTTGCGCTATTTCCGCACGCTGGAAAACGCCCGGCGCTGGGACGACGCCCAGACCGACCACGGCTACAACGGTACGCCGGTGTGGAACATTCTCGGCACTATTCTCACGAACTTAGGTCCGGCCAGTCGAGCGCAGGTCTTGGCGTTGGACAGCATCGACTGCGCTTTGATCGTCATCCTCGCGCTCATGATCTGGTGGGCATTTGGCTGGCGAACGCTCACGGTCGCACTCATTGCGTTCTCGACGAACTTCCCGTCGCGCTGGTATTGGACCGGCGGCTCGCTCTTACGGTGGGACTGGCTCTTCTGGATGGTCGCCGCCGTGTGCCTGCTCAAGAAGGAGAAGTTCTTCTACGCCGGCATGTGTCTGGCGTACACGACCCTGCTGCGCATTTTTCCCGTTTTCATGTTCGTGGCGCCGGGGATTGCGGCCGTCTACCACTACGTGAAGCACCGCGAGCTCGAGAAGCGCTACCTGCGCTTCTTCTTGGGTGCCGCGCTAGCTGTTGCAATCCTGGTTCCGGTCAGCGTGGTGACAGCCGGCGGGGCGAAGGCCTACCCGGCCTTCGTTCGCAACACCATCAAACACTCGGAGACGCCGCTCACGAATTACATGGGCTTGCGCACCGTCGTGAATTACCGGCCCTCGGAAGTCGGCCGGCTCATGCGCAACGATTCGCTGGTGGATCCGTGGATCCGCTGGAAACAGGCGCGCATCAAGAGCTTCCACGAAGCGCGCCCGCTCTACTTCGGCATCATCATTTGCTATCTCGTGGTCATCGGGCTTGCGGTGCGAGGCGCGGATCCGTGGGTGGCTACGGCCTTGTCAGCGACCCTGATAGCGTTCGGGGTCGAGCTAACCTGTTATTACTACGCCTTCATCATTGTCGTGGCCCTGCTGTACGCCAAGAACGAGATTGCCGGGCGCTGGCTCATGGGGGTGACGGCGTTTACCCAATTCATAGGTTGGGCGCCTATCCAGGGCGTTCCGGATTGGCTGGCCAAGATTCTGCCGGCGTCTATGCGCAATTCGCCATCGTTGAAGAATTTCGGCATGCCCACTGGCCTCGACGAGCAGTACACGTGGATGGCGCTCGCGACACTGTTTGGGTTCGTGATGATCGCCTGGGATTTGATGGTGGCGCGCAAGGCGGAGCTCGAAGGCAAGACCGCCAAAGTCATCGAGCCCGCGGCCACGGGCGAGACAAGCGAGAAAGACAAGAAAGCCGACAAAGCCGTCGCGGCCACTACCAAGTCGGATGTGGACGAAGACGAAGAGTCCGATGGGGAAGCGCAACCGATGTGGCGCGAGCGACTCGAACGTCGAGCGCAAGGCAAGCGCCGCCGCCGACGCTAGTCCCACCCCCTCGCGTCGCGAGGCCGCGCGCGATGGTCCGCGCCGAGCAAAGCTCGGCGGCTCCCCACGCGTTCGCCTAGCCGGGCGGTCGTCAGAACCCAAACGCAAACGTGGAAGCCCCGCTGAGCCTCCACGTTCGTGCCCTCGTGTCCCTTTTCGCCTTCTGACAGATCAATGGCTCCGCCGGTGACTGAGCCAGGCGGAGCCATTGTTTCAAGGGCGAGCTAGCGTCGCTTCTTCTTGGCCGGCTTCTTGGCGGCGGTCTTCTTCGCGGGCTTCTTGGCCGGCTTCTTGGCGGCGGTCTTCTTCTTGGCCGGCTTCTTGGCGGCCTTCTTGCGCTTCTGGCCGCCTACGGCGCGCTTCGCGCGGGACACATCGCCATCTTTGTCGACGAAGTAGATGTAGTTCTTGTCCATCTCGAAGCCACCCTCGGCTGCCTTTTCAGGCTTTCCCTTGGGTACCCCCGGCTGCTTGCGACGGACCTTCCAAACATCCCCGTCCTTCACATACAGCATGTAATCTTTCTCGCGAGTTATCCCGATCTTCTTGACTTTCTCGGCCATTACTCCGCCCTCCGTCTGAGTTGTGGCGAAAAGGAGACTTCCGCATGGTAGCTGTGCGCCAAGTGGTGTCAAGCGCTTTCCGTCGGAGGCGCAGCCTCACGTTGCGACCGCGACGTAGACGTGCTCGTCGGCGGCTTGGGTATCCTCGGCCAACTGCGTGCCGTGAAAGTCGGCGAAAACCTCAACCAAACGAAACCCGCAAGCGTCGAGTAAGCGCCGAACGTCGCTCGGCCAGAGTTGTCGATGGCAGAGCCTCAGGTTCCATTCTGGCGCGCACGGCTCGCCGTTTTCATCGACAGGCTGGTAGTAAAGCCGCATGTGCAAGAGCCGTGTTGCGGGATCGTAGACGTGGTTCGTGGTGTAGACCAGACGCTGCCCCGTCACCGGATGGCGAAGGCGCGTGCGGCCCCATCGACGCTGCGGATCGCGCGCCAGCCACTCGGCATCTGGCGGCAGCACATCGAAAGCCAGCCAACCGCCGCGCACGAGTTGGCGGCGCGTAGCGTGCATGAAACGCGTGAGGTCGTTGTCACGCAGAAGATGCTGGATGCTGTGAAACGCACAGAGGGCGAGCGTCGCTTGGTCGTCAGCGCGGTACTTTCGCAGGTCTGCATGCACCAGCGTGCACTGTGCGCGCCTGCTGGCAGACAAGCGCGCCACTCGCCGCGTGGCCGCGGCCAGCATCTCGGGCGAGCTGTCGAGTCCGATGACGGTGTGTCCGTCGCGCACGAGCGGAACGAGCAGCCGCCCGCTGCCGCAGGCGAGGTCGAGAACCGTGCCCCGAGCGAACTCCATGCGGTTGCGTGCCAGGGCTCGGTAAAAGGCGACGTCGTTCCGGCGGTGCCGGTACTCCAGGTCGTAAAGGTCGGCATCGACGAAGGGCTCGCGGCAGCCGGCTACGGCGTCGACGTGCGTGAAGCGAACGCGGCCCTTCGTCATCCCCGGGAGTATGCAATAACCTTGGGCCATGCAAACCATTGTGTTGCTCTCCGGTGGGCTTGATTCGGCGACGGTGCTGGCCATGTGCCGGGCCGCCGGCAAGGAGTGCCACGCGCTCAGCTTCCGCTACGGCCAACGCCACGCCGTCGAGCTGGAAGCCGCCGCGCGCATGGCTCGCCAGCTGGGCGCGGCTTCGCATCGGATCTGTTCCATCGACGTGCAGTGTTTGGCGGGCTCGTCGCTTACGGGTCGAGGCGAAGTGCCGAAGGGACGAAGCGAGGACGCCATCGGGAAGGGCATTCCGTCCACCTACGTGCCCGCGCGAAATACGCTGTTTGTCGCGCACGCTCTCGGGCTGGCCGAGACCGTCGGCGCCAGCGAGGTCGCCCTTGGTATCAATGCGCTCGACTACTCCGGCTACCCCGATTGTCGGCCCGAGTGGCTCTCCGCCATGCAGGACGTGGCTCGCCTCGGAACCAAAGTCGGCGTGTCAGGCGAAGGGATCCGCTTAATGGCACCACTGGTCGCCATGAGCAAGGCCGACATCATCCGTGCGGGCACGGCCCTCGGCGTAGATTTCAGCATGACATTGTCGTGCTACGACCCTAGCTCCGAGGGCGAGGCCTGCGGCGCATGCGACTCGTGCACGCTTCGCCGCGCCGGTTTCGAGCAAGCGGGAATCGAGGATCCCACGCGCTACCGCGACTAGTGCCGTCCGCCAGAAGATCGGCCATCAGTTGGCGGACGAGGCGCCCGTCCGGCAAGGCGCGACGAGGGCACATACTTGACGTATGTAACCGAGGAGCAACGCAGCCGGACGGGATGGATCGTCCGCCAAATGCTGGTTGAAATTCTGGCGGACGGCACTAGTCCGCAGCGCTGGCCCAGCGGCCGAAGCTGCCTCGGCCGAGGAAGGCGGGCCGGGGCAGGGGCAACGGTCCGAGATCGTCGAGATTCGGAATCGGCGTGCGCACGCGCGGTCCGGCCTGCCAAATCGGCGCGGACTCGCGGCGCGTGTCGGGTATAGGGGCCGCAGGTTGGTTGCTCGGCGCAGGTTCGGGACGCGGACCGCGGCCGCGGTGGCGATCGCGCCGCCGGCCGTTGTCTTCTGCGTCGACGAGCAGCTCGGGCGGCACGTCTTCTTCGGTACTGCCCGCGTCGGCTGTTGCTTCTGCTGGCGCCGCTTCGTCGAGCACGACCGGCGGTGCGCCTTCGGCTTGCGCCACGATATTCGCCAGCCACAAAGCGTCCTGGAAGAACGGCCGGTGGGCAAGGCTCGTGCGCTGGCGACGGGCGCGGCTACCCGGTAGCAAGTAGCGCAACGCCAGCAGGATCTGCCGGCACAGGTCGGCATCGCGACGGGAAACCTTCAGCCGGTCGAAGAACGGCTGGACGGCCTCGGCGACGATCTTGACGATGTTCTGCGCTGGTGCGGCATCTGGAGCCAGCGCCTGGCGCAGTGGCGGCAGCAGCAACGTCGCCAAAATCATGGCGTCGGACGGTGTTTGCTGGCGGGCGACGACGGCCTCGTCCAGCGCGCGCATGTAGGACCAGAAAAGCCGGATCCGACCCTTCACCTCAGGATCTTCTTCCTCCTTGCGCCAGGCTTGCGCCAGCTCGGGCAAGAGGTATTCCAGCAGCCCCGTCTCCATCAAGAGCTCGAACGAGCGGCGGGCGGCGCCGGCACGCAAGAGCCGGTAGAACTCTTCGGTCACACGCGCCTGGGCACACTTCGCCAGCTCGGCTTTGTGCTCCATCATGAACCGGAACGTCTCCGGCTCGATGGTAAGGTCGCAGCGGGCGGCGAACTTCACAGCGCGCAGGATGCGCACCGGATCTTCGCGGAAGCGCACGTCGGGATCGCCGATGGTGCGTACCAGGCGGGCTTCCAGGTCAGGCAGACCTGCCACGTGATCGATGACCTGCGCGCTTTGCACGTCGAAGAACAGGCCGTTGATGGTGAAGTCGCGGCGGCGGGCATCTTCTTCGGCCGTGCCGAAGACGTTGTCGTGGCGGATGAGCAAGTCGCTGCCGCTGCCGGCGCTGCCATTGCCGTTCGCGCCACCATTGCCGTCTACGGCGACGGCGCTGGTGCCATTGGTTCCGCTCTCATCGGCAGGCGCCTCGATGGGATCTTCCTCAGCGCGTGGGTTGGCGCGGAAGGTCGCTGTCTCGATGATTTTGCGGCCGAAGAAAACGTGGGCCAGCCGAAAGCGTCGGCCGATGATGCGGCAGTTGCGGAAGGTGCGCCGGATGTCGTTGGGCGTTGCCGACGTGGCGACGTCGAAGTCCTTGGGCTTGCGCCCCAGCAAAAGGTCGCGAACGCACCCGCCTACCAGGTAGGCCTTGTGTTGGTAGCGGAGCAAGCGCTGCACGACCCGCAAGGCGTCCGGGTCGATTTGCTCCAGGCGAATTTCCATGTGTGGATGCCGTACCACGACGGCGGCATCTCAGCAAGCCCGGCAGGGCCTGGCAGGCCCAGCCAAATCGATGTTTTTCGCGGTTTTTGACGACTACGGCTGTCCCTATTTGCCGTAGCCAGGAGTGCAAATCGGAGAAGGCGGCGCTCGGCTTATGCGGGCTTGCGCCGGGGTTCCCCCTCGGCGGCCGCACGCCATAGGCCGCGCTGGGCGCGTCCGTGGCGCGCTCGGCTCCCGGGTCCTTACGCGACCGGCAGCGAATTTGGGAATGACAACGACGTCCGTCCACGCCGGTCGCTGGCCCCTGTTCCG
>ODAK010001383.1_pt1 | contig 26637 bp, 38 predicted proteins | sample 1539591 | NCBI WGS metagenome assembly ODAK01 (sample SAMEA3539303, study PRJEB22396) | soil metagenome | biome: tundra; feature: field; material: soil | place: USA | collected 2010-05 | depth 0.15 m
GACTCGAATACTGCCTACGTCGCCGCGGTGAAGCCGGAGGACGCTTTTGGGGAATTCTCATCAATCCTGTCCTACGAAGTCTTGGGCGATGTGATTGTTCTGGAACCGAAGAAGCCGTGGCCGGAAGAAGCTCAGGACATATGAGCGAACGTTCGTCCATTAGTTTCGATTGGATCCCCATTATCGGGCTGTTTCTGCTCGAAGTGACGTGGCTTGTGGTGAAGGTGGCGGTTGTGATTGTAGGTTCACTCGTCATACTTAACTGGATTTTCTCTTGATAATAACCAGAAGTCCCATGCGAATCTCCCTCGGCGGCGGGGGCACCGATCTGCCTTCCTACTACCGGAAGTACGGCGGTTTCTGCCTTTCGGCTGCCATCGACAAGTACGTTTACATCATCCTGCATGAGACTTTCGAGCGCGAAATCATCCTGAAATACTCGAAGCTGGAACGCTGCCAGTTGACCTCACAGATTGAGCATCCCATCTTCCGCGAAGCATTGAAACTTGTTGGCCTGGAATCTCCGAATCTGGAAGTCGCTTCGATGGCCGACATCCCGGCAGGAACAGGTCTTGGCTCCTCCGGCGCTTTCACTTGCGCCCTACTCAAAGCCCTGTGCCGGTATCTCAGGAATGATTGCAAAACCTCAAACATAGCGGAACAAGCGTGCAAGGTAGAACTGGAGTGCGGGCCGGCTGGAAAGCAAGACCAGTACATCTCCGCGTTCGGCGGGCTGAACTGCTTCAACTTCAATCCCCACGATACCGTACAGGTAGAGCCACTTCGTATCTCCACCGAAACTCGTCTCAATCTTGAATTCAATCTCCTGCTCCTGTTCACCGGGTTTACCCGCGATGCCTCGGCAATCCTCGAAGAACAGGTCGCGCGTTCCTCTGAGAACCTGATCGTTGACAACCTCCACCACGTCAAGGAACTCGGAGAAAGTATTCGCACATCCCTTGAAAACGGCAACCTTGAAATGTTCGCCGGCCTATTGAACGCTCATTGGGCCTTCAAGAAACGCCGCTCCAGCAGCATGACCTCAAACGAGATTGACGGCTGGTACGACCTCGCCCTTGCGAACGGAGCTATCGGAGGGAAGCTGGTAGGCGCCGGCGGCGGTGGGTTCCTCTTGTTCTATTGCTCGGATAAAGAGAAATGCCGCAAGGTAATGACCTCACAGGGACTCAAGGAAGTACGTTTCCACTTCGATTTCGAGGGAACGAAGGTGCTATCGCTATGAGCGAATATACCGCAAAGTATTTCTGCGAAGTGGAGGAAATCATAGACTGTATCGAAGATAAACCTATCGATGAGATGATTCGGATTCTCTCTGAAACAAAACGAAACGGCGGGCGGCTATTCATTCTAGGGGTCGGAGGCTCCGCCGCGAACGCTTCCCACGCCGTCAACGACTTCCGTAAAGTCTGCGGTATCGAGTCCTACACCCCCACCGATAACATTGCAGAACTGACCGCTCGAACAAACGACGACGGCTGGTGGACGGTGTTTTCCGAATGGCTAAAAGTAAGTAAGCTATCCCGCAAGGATACGGTGCTCGTATTTTCAGTGAGCGGAGGAAGTGAGAAAGTAAGTGCGAACATAATTTCAGCTCTTAAGTTCGCCAAACGAAAACACGCACACATCATTGGAATTGTAGGACGTGATGGAGGCTACACCGCGAAAGTGGCCGATGCCTGCGTGATTATTCCCACCGTAAATCCCAAGCACGTCACGCCGCATACCGAATCATTCCAAGCCGTAATCTGGCATCTCATCGTAGAGGCGCTCAGGTGAACATCGAAATCTTTGCAGACGGCGCAAACAAGAACACGATGCTGGAACTTGCGCGGAGCCCGATGATCCGTGGCTTCACCACAAATCCGAGCCTCATGCGGAAAGCAGGCGTCACCGACTATGAAGTCTGGGCGAAAGACATCCTCTCGGAAATCACCGAGCATCCCATCTCGTTTGAAGTGATCGCCGATGAGTTTGAAGAAATGGAACGGCAGGCTATCAAGATTTCTTCGTGGGGCAGGAATGTATTCGTTAAGATTCCGATTACCAACACTCGCGGGGAGTCATCCTGTGATTTGATTCATAAACTTTCCGCACGATGGATTAAGTTGAACATCACTGCGGTATTCACTGCGTATCAGGTACATATTGCCGCAGCATCTCTCGGAAGCAAGACCACTTCTTTTGTGTCGGTATTTGCAGGAAGAATTGCCGATACGGGACACGATCCCTTGAACTTTGTAGGACATTCTTTGAAAATTTTACAGCCGAATCAAAAACTGATTTGGGCCAGCCCCCGCGAAGTCTTGAACGTCTATCAGGCCGACGCCATCGGATGCCATGCGATTACTTGCACAACCGACATCCTCTACAAGCTCCAACTCAAGGGCAAGGATTTGTTGGATTACTCGCAGGAAACCGTGCAGATGTTCTACGACGATGCGCTCGCTTCGGGATTAAAGCTCTAGGTCGGACAAACCCCAATCAGTGTTAGTATTTTGTTCTCCGTAAGGGCAGGCGTCTTTCCAATCTGGCACGAATGCGTTTCTATCGCCTCGCGGGTGTTCGAGATGGTAAAGCGGCGCGTCAATCACAACTTGCCGTAGCCCCTCCTTGTACGCTACCCAGACCATCTCTCCGTCAACAGAGCCGTCATGCGGCCCTTCGGGATAGCCGCGCAGACGAAGCCAGTTCTCCCTGCTCATCGCCAGAAAATCACCAGAAGAATTGTAATGCAGCATCTCCGGTGAATACAGCACACCCGTTTTTGATTTAGTGAAATCCTCATCCGGCCTGAAGTCTCCGCTAGCTCGCTTGATTTTGAATACTCTATTGTCCAGAATGTCGTAGCGATCAACGCGATAGAACGAATCTTCCCGCAGTCCTCGAAGCGCAATCATCAAATCCGAACTGTAAATGTCATCGGCATTCGTGGCTACGATAAACTTTCCATTCGCCCTGCGTATCCCCACGTTCTTTGCTCGCCACTCGAAGAAATGTTGCCCGTGAGGATTCGGTATGGTGTCGTGAATTGATTTCGGTACGTTGAATGTTCTGACTCCGGTACGCAGTCGAACTAAGCTCGTTAGAGTAGGCAGTCCGGGCGGAGGGTTCCATTCGACGATGATGTACTCCACGGGAAAGTCTGCGGTCTTGAAAATCGAGTCCATGCTCTCTTGCAGCCGTCCGGCCATGTCTCCGCGAGTGGAGCTATTTTGTACGGCGCAAACAAAGCTGATGTGGGGGGTCATATCCGTATCCAGTTCGCAGGACACAAATCGTCTGATTTTATTTCCACCAGCCATTTCTTCGGAGCGACTTTGATTCCCCCGCGCATATTTCCGTAGGCGCTCCACCAGCTAAACGAACTGTTCGCCAGTATCATGTGCCGGCAACACGCCATGAGCCACAAGTCCTCAATCTCGCTCATGCCGCGAACGAGTGTGATTCGTTTGTGCGGCTTGATTTCAAGGTAGCGTACAGCTTCGTCGATTTCATCGGAGAAAATAAAACACTGCATCTTCGTTTTTTCCGCTTGCTGAATTAACTCAATCGCTTCCTCGTAATAGGTTGGCGGCAACATGCCCATAACGGCTTTCGTCGCATCGGATTTATAGTCGCCCATGCGGACGTGAACGGCTACTGTATCCGGTGTGCCGCACTTGTAGCTCATCTTGATCGCTTCACGGGAAATCTCAATCGAGCGCAGTGTCAAGTCCTTGCGGATCTGCGCGTCCACATCGGAGAAGTATTTCCACGATTGAAAATATCCTCTCAGCGTTACGTCGCCGTCGATGCCGTCAAAGATTTCGGGATGATAGTCCATGCCCCAGTATTTAATCACACGGCCTTGCGGCTCTTTCACCAGAGGGCATTTAATTCCCTGAAAATGTCCGAGCGCGTAGTCGCGTATCGGGTCAGCGTCCACGTTTGAGGTTTCCAGTTGGAGGTCGGCACCTAAACGAAGTGCGAGCGCACGGCCGCAGGCGTACTCGAACATCTGATTTCCGAGTCCTCCGATCATGCAGACTGTTACCGTCACCTTTTCTCTCCATACAAATAGCGGAACCGTGTGTCTCCAACCTGCGACTCTCCTCGAAGAAGGAAGTATTGCGAAAGCCTGTCAAGCATTGGCTGGTATAATTTCTCTTGCAGCATCACCGGACCATGCAGTTCCATAGCGATAGTGTCGATGAGCGAGAGAGATTTATCGGTAGCCGAAAGGATGATTTCGTATTCCGCTCCCTCGCAATCAATCTTTACAAACGCCCAATTCGTGTCGCCAATGATGGAGTTAAATCCCTCACAGGGAATGGCAACACTCGGCTCCTCGCACTCCTCGTAGCAAACGTGCCCATTGTGGTAGAGCGAGTGATTTCCTCCACTTGTCGGGTTCAGGTGAAGTCGAACATTTGCAGGCTCTTTCCACACGCCTTGATTGTGTATTTCGGCGGTCAAACCGTTCAACCGAAGATTCTCTTGGAGTACCGAGAAATTCTTGGGATTCGGTTCATAGGAAACCACTCTGGTTCCATGCGAAGCGCACAGGCAGGTGAAATATCCTTTGTGAGCGCCGATGTCGAGAATCGGAGGCGGGATGTCTCGATTCGGAAAAGTGATGCGGTACTCGTTCAAAGTGAAAATCTCGTCAAGAGCGATGTGATCGTTCTGTGATTCGTCTACAATCAGCTTGAGGCCGTTTCTCTTTACGATTTGTTCGCTCATGGTTTTGATAGCACCCAGCAACCGCATGCGTAGATGCGTCCTTTCGCCATATCGTAATTCACCTTATCAAATATCTCTGACTCGTTGGTTATGAGCGTAAATTCCTCAACCGCGAGAGTAGGAAATAAATCCTCTACCTGTTGAGGGTTGTACAAGCGGTGGGCATGGAAACAGATTCGCGGCGGATCTTCGAGTGGCGCAACGATAAGCAACTGTCCACCGGGCATCAAAACTCGCGCCAACTCTTTAGCCGCTTTCTTGTCACCTTGCGCGTCCAGCTTATCTCCGTACCTGCCAAGCCCTACGTGCTCGATAACGTGAAGGCAGGACATCGAAAACAGGGAACCGTCCTCTATCGGCAGCGCCGTCAAATCCGCTGCTCGCATCTTAAGTCCCGGCGTCACAACTTTTAGAGGACGAATATCGTAGAAAGTAGTGGGCACGAATGCAGAGCAAATCGAACTGAAATGCAGGAAACTGCCGAAGTCGTGATGCTCGACGGGATTCAGTTCCGCGAGTTTCCGCGCCGCCCAGTTCACATGGAAATGGTAGTGTGGATCTACCGGAGTTTCCGCCGTATCGTCACCAAGGCAAGGAAAGAAGTCCTCACGCTTTGGCGTAAACCGCCCATCGGCGCGGCTCATCTGCTCGAAGCGAACGAACTGTTCATCGAATGTGCTTTGATTCATAGCGTTTCCCGTTCTCCTCGGCCTCGGCGCAAAGCTCACTCCACGTCTGAGTACGGCGGAAGGTAGTCGAATGCCCAAGCTCATCGAAGCCATGCTGTACCGAAACGTCGCCCGTTAATCCGATTCTCAGCCCGGCGCGTTCGATGCGTTTGTTGTAGTCCACATCTTCGTAACCAAAACCAACGTAATCCTCATCTAAATATCCGACTCGCTCAATCGTGCTTCGCTTCAAGTATGCGAACATCATTCCGATAAAGTGAGTGGCGTAGCGGAGATGATCTGAGACGATGTTCTGCTCGGTCTGCGCTCCGCCGATAATCTTCGGAGAAAGCATCCCGACTACCTCATCCTCGTAGGCAATCTTCTGCAATCTTTGAATTGTGTGCGGTTCGATAAATCTGATGTCGTCTCCGCAATAAATTAAATCTCTATCTAGCGCCGCTCGCCAGCCGATGTTTCCGTAGACCGCCGCATTAAATGGAGTTCCCGGCGTGAGTGTCGCCCATCCGTCAGGGCAAGGTATCTGCGTTCCGTCGCGTACTAGAATCTTCAAGCAATCTGAGTCTCGTTCAACGCTATCGCGGAAGCCCGCAAATAAATCAGGATACTTCGCACAGACAACCAGCGTGGGAAGTGGCCTCAATACTTCCCCCAATACGCAGGGTTCATTACGCTGAACCCTTGCCCGATGTGATTCACGTCCAAATTGACCATGACACCTTGCAAAAGTCTGTGCTCCGCGCAGTAATCTCCCACGATTTCATCTTCGTCCTTACCCGGCCCAGAGAGTTGTGTCCAATCAATCATTCCCTTGCGAATGAGTTGCGGACTTCCGGCCATGTGTGCGGGCTGAACCTCGTAGCCTTGGGGCTTCACTCGCGCCGAATGGTTCACCTGATTACCGGACAGAATCGCGTAGTCTGGATTTCTTCCCGCCACTCCAAGTGCCCGTTCAATCCAGTTCGCTCCGAGTGGGAGTATGTCGTCGTCGCTGAAAATATAATACTTTGATGTGGCCGTTCGTTCTGCATAACATCTGGCATCCCAATGGAATCTTTCTAATGGTTCGCTTTCTGGAACCTGACGAACGACAAGTGACGATGAATCTAAGCACCAAGCCGCCTCGCACGCATCATATAGCGGGTAGCGGATATTGAATTGAGGACTAGGATATTGAAGCGTGCGAATGAAAACGTCAGCCGTCATGGGACTCTTTCAGCAATGGAAACGAATCTCCGTCGATTGTGTGGAAGTCGCACACATAATCCGGCTTGATTGGATTTTCTTCTTCGTCGCTTTTCACGTCACGCATGATTTCGCACACGGCGTATCCATCAATCTCGCGTGTGTAGTAGTGGAGGCAGGTTGAACATTTCACATCTGTCTCCGCATCCCGATAGTTCACTTCGTCGGGAAGGAATTTGTACGGCCTTGATTGCATCAAATTCTCATAAGCCTCGAATTTCATTTTACCGATACCTCGCCTTCGTCTAGCGTTCCATCGAACCGCTTCTGTTCCAAGTCACGGTCGCGTTTCTTTCCTGCTTGCTGGCCGCACATATAGCAATAGGCGTCGGCTTGATTCAGCACGGCATTGCAGTCAAGGCATTGCTTTCCACGGATGAGTTTTGACCCGTCCATTCGGCAGTAGTTTGCACCTGTAGTTTTCGATCCGCATTTTGGACAGACTGCTTCGATGATCGGAGCTTTAATATTAGCTTGCGGTTGAGGATTAGGTTTCCTGTTCCGTTGATGACAAGGACAGACGCAGTCGGAAGTATGGCATTCCGAGTGTGCGCCAGAAACACAACTTTCCGTCAGGCCGGGCACGTTATTTCATCCCTTCAGGAATGGTCTTACCCCATCTCACATACGCGGCGAGTTTTGCTTTCTTTCGGTTGGCGGCAGACTTTCTGGGGGAAGAAACTCTGCCGCCCTTTGCGCCGCGACAAGACAGGCAAGGCATCTTACGATTATGAATTGGACATTGTTCCATGCGCGAGAGTATGCCCAAGTTAATTAAGTTTGGCAAGTGTTTTCTTTTTGGCGTATCATTCCCAACATGGCCGTAAGCATGAATCAGAAGTTTCGAGTCGTGAAACGCGACCCGAAAGACCCGACTTGGGAATACCCGTTTGCCCGTAGAGAACGCATCGAAGGACTCCGCGTTTACTTTTCAACATTCCACAAACGGAAAAAGAGTTTCGCTTCAATGCACACCGGCCGAAGATTTACGGGAATTCTTTACTACATGCGAAAAAACAAAATTCTGTGGGAGTCGGTAGCGCCGTGGAACCGTCCAGCGGCGCAGGCTTGGTTCGATAAAAAGATTGCGGAGTACAAAGCGCAGAACCGAACGATTACTTGGGGTATCATCAACTCGGTACGGATGAATGCTACGCGATTCGGACGGTCAGTAAAAACTGGCGAGGCAATGGGTAAGTACATGGGTTACGCCATGAAGAAAGCGTTGTGGCTAAACTATCAAGCGTGGGAGTCTAAGCAGCAACGTCAAGCACACGTCGAAGCGACAGGTGGACTTCCGCATAAGGTTCTGGAACTCTAATGAACATTCCATCGTGTTTCAACGCAACCGAAGGTATCTGTCCTCGTAGCGCGACGTTTGTTGAGGGCGAGCGAGAGATAGACGGCAAGAAATATTTTGTGATTCGCTGTAGGACTTGCAATGGAATAAATATCTTCCCTCACGAAGCGGCTGAAAAGTGTGGGCGTCTTGCGGCAGAGTTAAAGAAACATGCCGACATCACCGCACAACAGAAGGCGCTTGAATCCCGAACTAAGTATTTCACCTAACCAGAGGAGAAAATCATGCCGATGTCAGAAGAAAATAAGAAGGCAGCAGGCGATAGAATGAGGGCGATGCACGCGAAAAAGAAGTTGAACGGAAGCGCCTCCGAAACCGCAAAAGAAATCATCACGCAGTTCAAGGAAAATACCCTTCCATATCAAAAGCCACTCGCGCTGAGTATTATCGTGGATGTAGATTGGGAACACGTTCCGATGCTCGCAGGCCAGCAAGCCTATGCCACACTTCGCGCCGAATTTGAGAAAGCGGGAAAGCTTCTAAACGCTCGCTCGCTCAAGACCGATTTGGGATTTCAATGCTTCATGTGTCACGGAGACTTCGACGGGATGCCGGCTTTCCGTGACGATTCCTACAAGGACGAAAAGACTGGACTGCTCGTACCCGTTCGCGTTTGCGGACAAATGTGCCTGGAGCGGTATAACCTCATGTGTTTCGAGCGTCGCCGAGACGCCAATCAACGCCGAGAAAACGAAACTCGTAAATGATAGAGACATGGCTGGACAGAGCGGAGATTCTGATTTCACGACTTCCGGTGAAACTATTGAACTCAAACCGGATGGTTCCCTTTGTCTGGAATCCAAATCAGCGCAAGCGATTTACGGCAATCAAACAGCAATGGGCGCGTGAAAAGAAAATCCGCGTTATTGATCTAAAGGCTCGCCGCGTGGGAGTCTCCGCGCAGACCGACGCTTTATTTTGGGCCTTCGGTGTGGCCTTCCCGCTGATGAACATGAAAATTGTGGCGCACTTGAATCCAAGCGCCGAAGAATTGTTTCGCGTTCCTTCCGACCTCTCCACCGCTTTTCCGGGGTTTCCGAAAGATGACATCCAGACCAAACGTATTTTCTTCGAGCACCCAGAGGGCAGAAGCTCGATTACGCTTGCAACGGCGGGAACCCCGGCTGCGGGACGCGGTGGAACTCTTTCGGCACTTCATTTATCCGAAGCTGGATTTTATCCCTCAGACGATTCTTTCGTTTCCATGATTTCCTCAGTAAGCAAGGGCGAAGGTTCGATTATCGTTATCGAATCCACGGCCAACGGTTGCGAAGGGCCGGGAGAAGCATTCTATGAATACTGGAACGATGCGGTAGCCGGGAAGAATGGATATATTCCTGTTTTTCTTTCGTGGCTCGATGACCCTACCTGCGTTCGTTCGGAAGAGGAAGCGGAGGACGCTCCGCAAGACGATTTAGAAAAAGAATTGATGGCTCCACCGTTCAACGCTTCGCGGGAACAAATTGCATGGATGCGCCGTACAAAAGCGGACGATTGCAGAAACCTAGAAGTGAAGTGGCTTCAAGATTTTCCGCATTGTGCGGAGGTTGCTTTTCAGGTTAGCGGATTCCCGGCATTTGCCAGAGACGAACTGGCTTATGCTCACTCGACCATCCGAGATGATTTTGAGCGTGGATATTTCCGCCGTAAGCCGGGAACCCTCGTACCTGAATTTCACAAGGATGGAAAAGGGCCGTGGTTTATCTGGAAGCATCCGAAAAACGATAAAGGACAAACGGACGGACTTCACTACGTTACCGGAGCCGACGCCGCATCGGGAATGGACGAAGGAGACTTTGCGGCCTCTGTTGTTTTGTGCGGAGAAACCGGAGAGCTTTCCGCAAGATTCTGCGAACGTGTCGCTCCTGAAACTTTAGCCGATCAGCTCGATATGTCGGGCCGATACTTCAACAATTCACTGGTGAATATCGAACTCACAGGGAACTTGGGACGCTGGGCACAGGTTAAGTTGCGTGACGTTTATCGCTACCCAAAAATTTATATGTGGAAGGGCAAGGACGACAAAGCTCGCGGACACAATAAATCTCACTCAATGGGATTTGAAATGACGCAAGCCACACGCCGTTTGATTATTGACGCGATGCGTTCCATGCTTCGCACTGGACTCAAAAAGGAAGCTGGCGGACTTGTTGTGAACGATAAAGCACTTCTGCAACAGATGAGCCTTGCAACGCTTAAGGAATGGCGCTGGGAAATTCTTAGAGGACACGATGATATTTTTGTGGCCTGTGCGATTGCCTGCCTCACGCGGGAACAGTATCCTCCATCAAAAATGAAATACGCCTCGAAGGTGACGGGCGAACCGACAATGAAAGAGAAGCTAGAAAATATGGGACTTGCCGTGCGTTGCGAAATTCCCGATATGATTCGCCGCGAGATGCAGCAGAACATGAATCTGGCGACGAAGAAAAAGCCGCGTGAACGTGTTTTCATGTAGCCCAGAGGAGAACAAATGCCAAGTTTTGATCGTGGCTCGTTAAGTGAGGAAGGATATTTAACACGGGTGATTGCCGCGCTGTGCCGTAACAACGGTGGAGAGATTCGCGTGAAAGGTGAACTCGTTGACATCGCACAACAATCTCCTACCAGAGTTGTGAAGTATTGGGATTCAGCGACACAGGAGATTGTTTTCCTATGTCCTCCGGCAAATTCATTTACCGAAGTGTTCCACGCGAACACCGTCGCGCAGCCGACAAAAGACCGCGAGATTCGCCAACCCGCTCCGCCAGAGGATGCCGTTCAAGTGACTCGCACAACGAATACGCTTGACGATAGTGCTAGACTGGATAAGATAGACCTTGAACTGCGTCGAAGGAAGACGCTATCCGCAGTAGCAGCAGAAATTCGCCGTCAAGGAGGAAGTGTCAAATGACACAACCAGAAGAATTAAGAGCCATCGCAAAAGAAATACGAACCATCAGTAAGGACACCTATCATCCCGCCGTAACGAATTCACGGGAATACACTTTGCGGCTGGGCAACTGTGCGAATCGTCTGGACGTAATTGCCGGGCCGGAAACAAATCCTGCCGCTCCGGTTTATCAGCCAGCGCCGTACTACGAAGCTGCCGGCACGACTGGGTATCGGGGTGTTCAACGCCGTGTAGCGTGGCGTCCGATCAATTTCCCAGATCGTCGAGTTCACAGCGATACGCATGTGGGCTCGCGTTACCCGACCTACAACGGCCCGCAGCGGCGAACGTCGAGCCATCCGATTAACTTCGCTGACCGTCGAGTTCACGGCAATGCTGGCGCACCGACGAATCTAGTGGGCTACAGTGGCCTAGAGCGGCGAAGAGCGAGCAATCCGATCAACTTCGCGGATCGCCGTGTTCACGGAGTATCCGAATTCGACCGGCAAGAGAGAGCCAGGGTGCCACAATCGTCCGGCGGCATGACGTTCCCGCAACAGAAAAATCGTGCCTAACGAAAAGCTGGCGGCGGAAAAGAATGTTTTCGATTCTCTGTGGGAGCAGTTCGCAGCAGACCGCAAAGAGAATCGCGCTATCGCCTATACCAATCTTCAACAGAACCTTGCCAAGAATGCTTCTGCGCTTGTGCCGGATTACATGACGGCGAAAGAACATCTTGAGCTAGTCACGAAAGTTGAGGAGTGGACGAAGGGCGATAAGCAATCGGATTCTGGCGATCCGATGACCATGATGAGTGACTGGCTACAGGGCAAGGTTGATTTGTCCCGCGTTCCGCTTACGGAGAAACTGCAATGAGCGAAAAAGTTCCTCCTTGTCCGAATTGCCATCAGCCAATGCAACTTAATGCGGTAGCGAGTAACGACAGAATGAAGCAATACATTTGCGGCTGTACTGGTGTACCATTCCATTTGAACGTGCACAAAGGACAGGGAGCGCAATAAATGGCGGTTAGCTACGTTCCGGCCACCTACGAATCGGTTGAGAAGAAGTCAGAAGCTCCCGCGTTTATCGACTCAGACCGTAAAATCGCCCGCCAGATAGACAGCCTGCAAAGGATTTCCCGCTCCGAGAGAAACAAGCAAATCGGTGAAAACCATATTCAGGATATGAAGGACTTCCAAAGCCTGGCGTACTACTCCTCTTCCGCGACAACTTCTTACCGACGAAGAATTATTCTTCCCGAACTGCAATTCCTTGCCATGAGTGAGTCAACCGATCTCACCAACGATTCTCCGAAGTTTTATATTTCGGTTAACGGAAAGAGGGATGAGCAACGGGAAAAAGCCCTGGCGGCGGCTTGGCGGAACGGGATGTACAACAACCGTATATTCGATGCCGTGCTTTGGAGTCAGTACACTAATCCCGCATGGCTGCAACTTGGATTTAATCCCGACGCGCGAAACGGAAAAGGTTCGGTATGGCTTACCTCACGCGACCCCGACACCGTACACCCAGACCCACACTCTCGAAACGACAAAACATGGTCGTATGTGATTACCGAGGACTGGTTCTACATCGACGAAATACGCAGGATGTGGCCGGAAAAAGGAAGATACGTCCGCGCAAACGCAGAAATTGATGAGCCTTACGACGAACAGCAGGCAAGCTCTTACGGACTTTCGATGGACTTGCCGCAAGACTCCTCACTCCGCATTGACGCGCCGGAAGGATTTGAAAACTCGCGCAAAGGTTCACGCAAACGAGTCCGCTATTTGTGGATTAAGGACTACGCGAAAGAAGCGGTACGGGAAATAGCCGGAAACGAAACCGCGGAAGGTATCGAACTTCTCGTTAGCCCAATTCTAAAATGGAAGTATCCGGGCGGTAGATTTATCGTTGAGTGCGACGGAATTGTTTTAGCCGATGGCCCGAATTTCGTTCCTAAATTGCCGGAAGATGATTTTGCGACCTTCCCAATCATCGGTCTTTGGAGTTTTCCACATCTGGAAAGTATTTACGGCCCTCCTCCTGTCCGTTACGGAAAATCGAGCCAAGAAACAGCCGAATTTATGATGCAGCAGGCCGTGGAAAACGCTGTGCGAACCAATAACGCGCAGTGCTGGATTCCGAAGGATTCAGGGATTGACATTGACGCTTATGGAGGACTTGCCGGAGAAGTTCAAGTGTACGACGGAGAAAAACCGCCGACGATGGCTTGGCCCTCCGCGATGCCGCAACACATGATGCAGATGCCGCAGACGCTTTTACAGTTAGTGGACAAGTATCAGGGATGGAACCCACAGAGGCAGGGCGAAGCCGGAGCGGGGAACGTCTCTCCTGACCTGTTCGATGCCGCCGTGATTCAATCGAAAGACTTGAACCGCATGAAGGCTCGCTTCTTATCTGAAACCTATCAGCGCGTTGCTTCGCTCATGTTCTACATGATGGTGCGTTTCAAGGTGATGCCCGATCAGCTCAGGCCCGCATTCGGAAAAGATAAAGAGGCGTGCAAATGGATGCCGATTCCTGATGGCGCGGAATGTGAACTAATGCTCGATGACGCATCGGTACAGGCGATTTCAAAGACTGCGTTACAGAAGGTAGTAAGCGGGCTGGCAAAAACCGGGGCGCTGCCCACTAAATACGTGCTCGAATCGTTTGATATTCCAAACGCAGAAGAATTAGGAGATCAAGCAGAAAAGCAGCAGGCGCTCGCGGCTTTAAGTAAGTTGAAGAAACCACGATGATAGGCGAATCGAAAGAAAACTGGATGACGACCGAAGATGCCGCACGGCACTACGGCAAGACCGCGCAGACGATACGAAACTGGTGCGGTTCTGGATTCTTTCTTTCTGTTGGAGTCAGGCTATATCGTGACCCGAAACAACGCTGGCATATCAAAATTCCAGATTCAGAACTAAACCGCATCGCAACCGCAAATAAGTAAAGAACGCAAAAGAGCATCTTGCATCGTCCTAGAACTACGTTCACTCTCCAGTTGTGTACGAATTACTTTTGCTCCGCGAAGTTGTAGATCCGTCCTATACGGGAAAAGTTTGGGCCGTGCAGATGGCGATAAATGGCCGCAAAAGCCCCGTGTTCTTTGACCTCGAAAAAAATAGGCGTGAGATGGGCGAAGAAACGTGGATGGCTCATTTGCAAATGAACGCGGAAGCATTGATTAGCCAGAGGGGTGTTTTACAGTCGTAAATCCAAACAGATTCAGCGGCCTCTCCCGTATTTGCGGGATCGTTGAATCAGAAAGCGAGGCTCTATGGCACGCAGGGGTCGCAAAAGCCGTCGACACGGCCGCAAGTAACAATTCGGGAAGTGGGATCTCCGAGAAAATCGCGGGGTGGGTTCCGAAAGGAACCCTAACCGCTACGAGGGCGAGATGGACGTAAGGCAGATCAAAGACAACCGCCGCACCGTTGAGGAAAGCTCTTTGGAGTCCTCGATTAACGAAGAAGCAGCGGCATGTGACGCTGACTGGCCCGACGCAGTTTTCAACGGTTTACCAGAGGATAGAATCGGTTTGGTTCCATGCTTGAAGGAAGAAAGTAACAGGAGGACATAATGGCGAAAGACCGAGCATTCGATACACAGGAAACCAGTTGGAACGTACAGCCTCCGAAGGGCAGCGCAGAAGGCGATATTAACTACGGCAAGGCGGCAAGCTCGCCGGAGCCGCGTGACCCGATGGGCGTTGTGCCGGAAGAACCAAGCACAAAGAAACTCGCTCCATCATCCGAAGGATAATCATTGGCGACTCCTCCAAATCCGTTAACGGGAGCAGGTGCAGGTGGCGGTGCAAACCCGCTATCTGTCATCATGGGTGCGCTCGCCAATAAGACGCAAAACCCCGGCCAATCCTTCTCGCAGCAGTCCTCACAACTGCAAGGTTCCGACCCCACGATGGTCGCTCGCCAACTTGACCAAATTAACAGTTTGCTCGGAACCTTGTTTATCAAGACGTTTCAGACACAACCGAATGTCGCCAATCAAATCTCAGCCACGATGAAAGCTCTTTCAAGAGCGATCAAAGAATCTCAGCAAGGCTCACAAATCGCAGAGACGGTTGGCGCTCAAGATCAACCCTCTCCGCAGATTACCAATGCAGCAGCTCAACCGCCACAAGGACAACAGCCCGGGCCTCCAGACGGTTCGGGAATCTAAACCAGAGGAGAAAAAGCTATGCCAATCAATTTCGAGGAAATACTGAAAGACACAACGAAGTACGGTGACGCAACACCGATTAAGTTTACCGACACGGACGGCAATGTACACGATGTTCCGCTCGGTTCATTTCGCACTTTGAATGCACGTGAACGGCAGGAACTTGCGGGACGCATGGAAGCAGCAACCGCGAAAGAACAGAATCTTACCTCCCGCGAGCGTGAAGTCGTAAACAACGCGAAACTCGCTCAGGAAGCTCTTGAATCTCTGCAAGCTGCCCGCGCCGCGTTGCCAAATCCTACTGCCGGCGCAGACCCTTACGCCGACCCGTGGCTTGCTCCGGTAAAGAAAGACTTCGATGCACGCGACAAAACCATTGACGAATTGAAAAAGATGGTGCAGTCCGGGCAAACCACCGTCACCGAAATTGCGAAAGTGTGGGCGCAAGACCGCTGGAAGAATCAGTACAAGGGCTTGAACTTCGGGAAGCGTGACAAACCGCCTACACGCGAAGAACTTTTGAAGTTTTCAACCGAGCATAAGTTGAACGATGAGTATGGTTTCCCGTCTGTCGAAAAAGCGTGGGAAGAAATGTCGAAGGGCGACCGCGAAACCGAATTGAAGCAGCAGGAATTTGAGCGTGGCAAGGAAGCTGGCCGCATGGAAGCACTGGTAGCGCGTGTGCCACAGCCGGGAGTTCCGGGCATGGGTTCAGGCGCACCGCCGCCAAAGGCTGCACCGGGTGAATTGCCCGACCTGTACGCCGAAAGCATGAAAGACCCGGAACTTCGGGCCATGATGGACGAATTGGCAAAAGTCGGAATTCAGTAAAAGTTTTATAACCGAAAAGGAGAACTTCGATGGCTTTTACAGTTGGATTGGGCGTCAACCAGCCCTCAGCAACTCTAGTCAACACGTTGAACGCAATCGGGCCGAAGCTCATTTACCCGAAGATTGCTGACCTCGTATTCCAGCCATCGCCAACGTTCTCATTCCTGAATCAATACGCGAAGAAGTACAACGCGGGACAGGAAATTGTGTATCCGCTGTTGACCTCGAAGATTACAACTCGCGGCGCGTATTGGGGCGATCAGCTTTTGCCGACCTCAGCGATTGACGCGATTCAGCCCGCCGACCAGGTATGGCGCGGCTACTATCAGGCGGTGTCTCTGCCTGTGATGGATATTGTGACTGGACGCGGCGGGCCGGCAGGGCTTGACCTCGTTCGCGTGCAGGTACAAGCAGCGGCAGGCTCGATGCTCGACATGTTGGCAGAAGCGGTAGCTGGAAACTCGCCGTTCAACTCCGGCATCGACCTTGACAGCTTGAATGCGTGGGTGTACCAGACCACAAACACCATCGCCGGAATCAACCGCTCGACAAACACTTTCTGGCAACCCGCAGCAAACCAATCTATCGGCGGTCACTTGTCACCGACCACCTTACTGCCAGCGTACTTTGCGGTGACGCAGGGCTACGACGAACCAAACCTGTTGATTTTGAATAACACCGACTTTGCGAACTTCGAGTTGCAATTTGTTCAGACCAATACAGCCGGCTCGACCAACATTATCCGGGCCGTGGATAATTATGCGGACAGCGCCCCAATCCAGACCGGACTCAAGTATCACATGCGTTTCAAGAATGCTGTGGTGCTTGCCGATCAACACTTCGCGGCGGGAACCGGGTACTTGCTCAACACCAAGTACATCTGGATGATCTACAACATGGGCAGCTACTTCCGGCAGACTCCGTGGATTATGCCGTCGAACCAAGACGTGATTACGAGCCGGATGCACTTGATTTGCCAGCTCGGTTGCAACCGGCCACTCATGAACATAGCACTTACTTCGATTTCGTAATATTGAACGAAAAGGGAGAAACAACATGGCATTCAATAACAAGCTAGACACAACATTTCCGGGGATGGGAGTCTCGACGCGTTCTAGCGCGAACGTTGCGCTTGCCATCGCTCTCTCAACGACTGGCGCAGTTAACAACACGATTCCATCGACGGGTACACTCATTCCCGCTTATGGACTTGTGGCCGGATGTGTTCGCGTCCGTATTTACGGTGGTGCTGGCACATCTCCAACCGTCGTCGCGGTTGCCATCAAGCTCTCTGACGGCACAAACACTGTTACGGTAGGAGAATTCGCTCCCACCGTTGCCGCCACATTGACTACGACTACGTGGATTGACTGGATCTGCGACTTCATTGTTGACTTCGGCGCGACCAGTGGCGGAGCGACCGGAATGATGATTACAAACTCAACGCAGACCGGCGCTACCACACTCATCGTCGTTACCACGCTTGGCGGAACCACACCAACCGCTTCGATGGACGTTGAGGTTTACGGCCTAGTAGGGTAAAGGTTTTCTGTACGAGGTTGTCCTCTGGGCGAAGGCCGGGACGGGAGTAATCCCGGTTCCGGCTTTCGTATTTAAGGAGATAGCGTGGCGGTCGTAAATGGACAGTATGTGGCTCTTGTCGGAGACGCCATTCTTGAGGGGCGGGCGCTCATACCCGATGCTCCGTCTACGCTTCCTACACCTTCCGCTACTGTGGTGCTTGCATCAACGACTGGCGCAACACTTCCAGCGGGAGTTTATTATGCCGTAGTGACACAGTGGAATTATTGGGGAGAAACGATTGGAACCCAAGAATTAGGCCCTTTCACTGTAGTTCTCGGAGCTACTCAATTAGCCGTTACGAGTGCTCTAATACCGGGAGCATACAAGATTCGCGCATACCTCACGGTTCCCGGAGGCGGCTCTGAGAACGAATGCCAGTACGTCGAATCCACGACAAGCCCGTTCAATATCAGCGCACCTCCTACAGCGGCCGGAAATCCTCCGGTAAACAATTCAGCCTTTAATCCCGACACGGACGGGCAGTTACTTTCAACATCGGCGGCCTATCGGTACTTAAATGACGGCCTGAAAATCATCTCTCGCATTGCAGGTGGCCTGCTGGATTATTGCGGAGTAGGGTCCACGCAGGGACAACCGCTCTATACGATTCCGGGGCAGTGGAACGAGATTACCTCTCTCTGGTATGACGGGTACTGGATGCTTGGCGGAGACAGAGCGTCATTCTTCCGCAGAACTTCGATTCAATCCTCAGTTCTTTCTGCGGGAACGGTATCCATTCAGGATAACCGAAACATTATCGAAGTCTACCCACAGCCGGCACGCACCGCCGCAGCCACAACACTTGCTTCTCCAATGGGAGCCTCTGACACGTCTGCGACACTAACAAATGCGGGCGGGTTTCTTTTGCCGTTTGGATTCGTGCAGATTGATTTAGAAATAATGGCGTATTCACAAATCAGCGGCAACGTCGTATCGGGACTGATTCGAGGGCTTGGCGGCTCAACGGCAATGTCTCACATCACAACCGCCCCCGTAAATGAACTAAATATATTTTGGTCTGGAAAACGACAATTCTCTCCGACCTTCGTACCGGGAAACTGCATGAGCGTGCTTCCAATTCCAAACGGATGGGACGTGCTCCTAATTCAGTATATCGCGGGGCGCGCAAAACTTGTTGAACACGATTTCGAGGCGTTTAAATCTTTTGATGACCAAATGGAAAAATCAATCAAGGGTTGGGCGCTGACAAACAAAGGCGTGGTGCGTAGGCGTCAAGTTGGCGGAGGAAGTGGTTTAGCTACCGCTTACGGTGACGTTGCCGGAGGACTCATAGTTCCATAATGGCAGTCAAGCCTATCTCTATCGGCCCGTGGCTCAAGGGCATCATCGCGTCCTCGCAGATGCTTGCACAGCCGAAGGGGTCTGTCCGCAGAGCGTCGAATTTGATTTACACAAAGCGCGGGGCACTGAGGACGTGCGACGGCTCGCAGATTCTTCATGCTTTTAATTGTGTGCCAACAGCGCGTGGCCCGATACAATGCGCCTATTTCTTTCCGCCAACGGGAGTGCCGGGCTACTACATATTTCTGCAAGTTGCGGCAGATCAGCACCTCGGAGCGCCAACTGGATTTGTGATTACCGATGGCGGTGGGGGCGGTTCACTCGCGTCTGGAACGTACTACTACAAAGTTACGGCGCTTGACGGCGCTGGCGGAGAGACTGCGGGAAGTGTAGAGGCTAGCTTTGTACAAAGCGGAACTCCGCACATCGCCGTGCTGACATGGAACATCGTTCCCAATGCCGCGTATTACAATGTATATCGGTCGTTTACGACTGCGGGAGCTGAAGAACTTCTTGTCGCAACGAATCTTCCCGTCTTGCAGGTGGCTCTCGGAGGAGCAAACACCGTCACCTATAGCGATACCGGACTTGCACAGATTATTGCCTTAGTGACCGCCCCGCCGAACGGAGCCATTGTTTCCGCTGATGGATTGACAATCACTTGGACAACACAGGTTCCGCACCTACTCAGTTCTGGGAACCCAATTACTGCGGGTGGCGCAAATCCTCTTTTCAATGGGCAGTACGCGGTCCAGTCAGTCGTTACTCCGACTGTTTTCGTGACTCTAAATATAAACAATATTCCATTCGGAACGGCATCCGGGCAACCTACGATTGTAAGCGGATTGTGGCCTACGGTGGATACCACGCAGCAACTCGCGCTCTACAAGATGCCCGTGCTCACAACCCCTCTCACGATTGGGTGCTATAACAATTCAAATATCGTAGCTCTTTTCCCGATCAATGCAATCGCAGCAACCGCCGTAGGGCAGGCAGGTGGCGCAAGTTCTGGGCCTAGCGGCGGTGGTGGTGGCGGAGGTGGTGGTGGAGGTGGGGGCGGAGATACGGGCGGCAGTGGTGGAAAAGGCGGAGGAATTGGGCCACCTTTCATAGACTAGGAAAACTATGCTTCCTCAGATGGTGGAGTTCACAAACCGGATCGTGATTGCGCTTTCAAGCGCCTTCCCTCCACAGCTCTATGCCGACTCGACGCCTACTACGTCGAATCCCGCGCAGGTTCTCGCCATTTCTGGAGTATCGCAAAACGTAGGTGGAAACACAGTCACGATTACGTTTGCGACTACTCCGAGTCCAGCGCTTCCACTTGGCTCAAATATTCTGCTACAGAATGTAACAGACCCAACATTCGATGGAGTTTTCGTTGTGCTTTCCGTTTCCGGCGCGACCGCGACTGTAAGAAACATCGCACCTGCTCCGAGCGCAACTTCTAGCGCAGGAACGGCAACGGTTACGACTACTCCCATCGTAAATACTTTCGTTCCCGCATATCCGATTTGGACTGCCTCTACTACGTTTGATGTTGGTTCGATTATCCAACCCGCGACTCAGCCGTCTCCTGCGATTTATTTGATTGCGATTCAGGGCGGGACAACGGGTACGGCAGAGCCGTCATGGACTGGATTATCACAAGGTCAGAACATACAAGAAAGCGCACCGGGAAGTGTGGTATGGCAGGACGCAGGACTTTTGAACCTTGCCGCTCCTCCTCCACCTGGAGCTGCACACATCACCGTCTACGCAGGATCGTTGTGGGTTCTGAACACGTTTCCCACAAACACAGCAAGCGGAATTGACGGGCCAACGTCTCTACGGATGTCGAGCATCAACAATCCGAATTCGTGGAATCCAATCAATCAAGCGTTTCTCGATAAGGACGATGGAACGGTAGGGATGGGCCTTGCAACGTTTACGATTACCGCGCAAGGAATTCCGCCGGAAGGTTCGATGGTGGCCTATAAACTTTATCAGGGCTATCAGATTGTTGGGGTTTTCGGAGCATCGAACTTCGCCATTCAAAGAGTACAATCTGATATGGGATGCAACGCTCCGCGCAGTATTCAGTTTTTGACGGGGTTTGGAATCGCTCGTAGCACACACTTGGGAATTGGAGTTTTCGATGGAGTCAATGACCGAATCATCAGCGAGCCGATACGTCCGTACTTGTTGCCGTCAAACGATCAAGACGACGCCGACATTACCGTGGTGGACGCAAGCTGGCTGCTTTCGGCATGGGGAGCGCAAGCCGCGAATCCTCCGATGTATACGCTGTTTGTACCGATTGGAAATTCTGGCGGGCAGCTTACCAGAGCGTTGTGCTTCGACATGGTTCTAAAGGCGTGGGCGATTACGGACTTACCGTTTTCAGTTTCAACAGCTTTGCAGGTGCGCTCCGGCCTTGCGAATCCTACAACCGTACTTGGCGATTTTTCCGATGGAATTCTGCAACGCTGGCAGTCAGGTGACTTACAATGGTATACGGGCGGCACACCGCAAGACGTGGACTGGCTGATGGTTACAGGTGCGCTGGCGTCGAAAGACGCATCTCAGAGGGTGTATGTGCGGAGAGTGGCGGTAACAGGAATCAACACGGCAGTATCTTCTGCGGGGATCCAAGTGATTACAGCGGAGGAAGGAAATCCTCAACCCGTCGTTAGTTTTGTAACTCCTGCCGTGGGTGATTTTACGGAATTCGCAACAGTTCAAAGAGTGGGAACAAGATTTAACACGCAGATTAGCGGAGCAGGTCAGGTGGAGATTGACAACATAGAATTTCACATCGAACCAAGGCCATCGCTCGGTGTGGGAAAGTTTTTGGTCTGATGCTGCCACTGTTCACTTTCAGGACGAACGGGGTTAACAACCCGAATCAGTCCGTTCAAGATTTACGAGCGGGGGCGAATATGAGTATTTCAGTTTCTGGGGAGAAGATAATTCTTTCTGCGTCTGGTGGTGGCGGTAGCAGTGGAGTCAGTTCTTTTAATGAGAGGACGGGTGCGGTAACGCTTCTTGCATCTGATTTGCCGAACCTAATAGATGTGGGGAATTTCTAATGGCTCTAAACGTAAAACTTGCGATTTACCGGGGAACAAAGGCGAACCTTGCGTCCCTTGCAAGCACCGGGCAGGTCGGTGTGCTTGCCTACACAACCGACACACAAGAACTCCACGTTGACTCTGGTAGCGGAACGGGTATCGGTCCCGGAAATGCGTGGCTTCGCGTAGCTTCGGACATCCAAGTAACTGCCGCCGCGAATCAAGCCGCACGTCTCGCGCTCACTGGTCAACTTCTCGGTGATATTTGTACTCAGACCGATACAACCGTCACCTATGTTCTGACAGCTCTCCCGGCAAGCACAAACGGAAACTGGACAGCGATTGGACTTTCTACGGCTCCCGTCACGTCCGTCAATACCCACACAGGCGTGGTTGTTTTAGCTTTCACGGATTTTGCGGGACAAATTACGCAGGCACAGTTGCCGACAACGATTGGTTCAGGTTCGGCATTGACTAGTATCGACCTGGGCACATTCTGATGGCGAGAAATGTTTCACTCCAAATTCTTCGCGGCGTGCAGGCAAACATCCAGACTTCGATGCCGCTTGCTTTGGGGGAAATGTATTTTGCGACAGACACCGGGAACCTGTTCTTCGGAACTCCGGGAACGGGACTCGGCTACATCCAGATTGGAGACACGACCAAAGTGAATGACACGCTTCAACAAATTGCGATATTGCTGGAATGTATGCGGCGGGCGCTTGTCTCTCTGGCGGTGGATAGCGGACGGGGCGCGAAGGCCAATGACTTCGACCCGGATGTGGTAGCAAATGAACAACAAGAGATGAGTGGAATACCGAGCTAAGGAGCGACCATGCAAATCGTCGGACAAGTAGGTTTACAGGGACAAAAACTAGCAAATGGAGTCAACGTCCCATTCTCTCAAGGGAGCTTCGGAGAAATGCTTGCCTCCGAAGTGATGGGACGGTATTACACGCTCGCTTACAACGGGTTAGTGTTCACCGCGTGCAATAACGCCGCTCAAGCGTTGGTGCTGGTCGCCACGGCTGGCCAGACGGGGTTGTTTCTTGCTAATCCTCCCGGAAGCGGGAAAAACTTTTCTCTACTGGAAGCTATCTGGATGAATGACGCTGCTTTTACTGGATTTTCATTAGTGGGATTGTCTTACGGAGCCTATGTAGCGCCTGGTGGTTCTGCCTCTAACGGGCCAACGAATGCTCTGATTGGTACGGGTGCCAATTCCGTCGCCAAGATTGGAAGCACTCTCACTTTCGGCGCTGCTTCTACCTTACTCCGTCCACTCTTGGGAGGCTACTGGGTAACTACCGGCGCAAACGCTGCTAGCGTCGGAGTGAAGGACGAAGTAGCTGGAGCACTTATCATTCCTCCCGGCCAGGCGATTGGATTCACTGCGTTAACCACAGTCTCATCCGGCGTGGGGATGTTCACTTGGGCGGAAGTGCCAATCTAAAATGATAACCGTTCGCAATCTTCGGGAAGGTGAATCTCTCCCGCCACACTTCAAGACGGGCTACGAGAAGATGCCTGTCATGCAGGAATGGGTGTGGCTAGCGGAAGATGAAGGCGTACCCGTAGGAGCGTTGCTTGCCGCCCCCGCGCATGGAGTGATTTTCCTGATGCGGATTTACACGGTAGATGTGGTCAACACTCCCGCCGTGAGAGGGCTTTTACGTTCTTGTTTTGTGGATTGCGATAAACGGGGATTTAAAGGATTCTTGTTTCACGTCAATCCGGGTAACGAAGTCGAAAGACAATTCATCCCTCTCGTTGAAAAGTGGGGCGGATTTCAGCATCAGGAAATTCAAGCTGGACTTGTCGGGCCGCTGGTTCGCGGGGCGTGGAATCATATGGATAAGTCCGCGTTGAGAAGGATGGCAAGCTGATGCCGTTTCTACCAGCACTTGCCGCGATCATCGGAATTGCAGGCACAGGCGCGTCTATCGGTATGGGAATTAACAGCTCCATTGACAATAGCAATTTCCAAAATCAGCAACTAGCGGCGCAACAGGCGGCAGCAAAGAATCAATCCACCGTCACTCCGCCCACACCGGCCGGGCCATCACAAGGGTCTTTACAGCAGGTTATCGGGCAGACGGCGAATGATTTAGTGTCGAATACATCGGGCCTCGCCAACCCGGATTACTATGGTACACTTGCTCCGATTTTCTCCGGGCAAGCTGGACAGACCAACACACCTTCCGCGTTATCTCAGGTGATGAAAAATCTGTTTGGAGGCTCAAATTCCACGACCAATCAGTCATTTACTCCGGCAGGGACAACTCCGGGGCCGGAAACTGGACAAATAAATCTTAGCGATTTTGTTTATCAGTTGGGAGGATCTGGCGTATGAGTGATTTGCTATCGAGTATCGGAACTTTTATGGGCAGCGCAGGTGGAAAGGGGCTAGAAAGCCTTGCCTCGATGGGCGCGACAGGGGCAGGTTTAATCTCAAACATCTCGGCAAACAAACAGCAATCCAATGAAGCCAATCTTCTCATGCAGCAGCAACAGCAAATTGCGAACACAACTCCCTCGCAACTTACACAGGAGGCAACGTCGGCCGCTGGCCCGTTAAATCAAGGACTTGTACAGGCCGTCACCAATGCGACACAAGGAAACCTCGCGGAACAGGGACTTGCAGAGTCGCCGGGTATTCAAAGCGCCGTCCTCGCTCAAGCTCTCGCACCCTATCAGCAAAATAACGTGCAAACAGCGATGCAAGCAATTCTCGCCAAGCTCGGACTACCCGCGCAGTACGCCAGCGCGATTATGGGTTCGATGCCAAAGTCACAAAGCCTTGCTCCGCTGCTCGCTTTGTTTGCGCGAAATAATTCCGGTGGCCCAAATTCAAGCCCCGGTACGATGCCGACTAATCTTTACGATTCCATCTACGGTGGCGGTAGTGGCGGCTCGAATCCGAACATTGCCGATTCACCGATGCCAGATTTCAGCGGAGATTCATCCGCTCCGGCGTGGGGGTAAAAGTGAGCTGGCTTGGGCGTAGTTTCGGGGAGCTGGGAAATGATGCCGCTAACGCGACATTCTACAATGACGCGCAGAAGCAGAGCCGTGCCGATTTCATGGCGAGGCAAGCACAGCAGCAACTCTCACAGCTTCTTGGAACGTCTCAACTTCAAGAACTGAAACAACGCATCAGCCAACAGCAACAAACTCAACAGCAGAATACGCCGGAGGGCAGGAAAGCACAATTCAAGGCGATGGTGGGACGTGACCCGACACAAGATGAAGCGTTGCAGCTTGAGGGAATTGCTCCACAGCAAGGCGCGCCTGCGGATAAGGTTGTCCACACTTACGTGAATGGAAATGGTAAGCAGGTAGCTATTTACCAGCGGGCGGACAACAGCACCTACGAAAAAGAATATGGGGATGTGAACACGAAAGACCCGGCAGCGGGTGATAAGCCGCCAGAAGTGAAGGATTTCGGTGGATTCGCGTGGGAATGGGATCCAAAGAATACGAGCGGAATTAAAGGAAATCGTGTCGGGCCGTGGGTGCAACTTGGAAGGCAGAAAGACCCTACCGTACCGCAAGAGAAACCGATTACTCCGGCACAGCGAAACACGGAAGTCAACAGCACACTCACTTCGATGCGAATGCAGCTTACACAGGCGATGGGCAATTACAAACAGGCGCAGGCGGCACACGTGAAGCATGGCAGCGGCCTAATGTCGAGAGTATTTTCATCCGACGTTGACCCGACTGACGCGAAGGGCGAAGCGGAGAGTCTGCAAAAGGCTATCAATTTCATCGAAGCGAACAGGGCAGATATTGTGTACGGTAAAAAGGAACTCGGAGACATTGTGAACCAGGCTCTTGCGATGTCGAGCGGCGGGCAGGCAGCTCCGCAGGCGAACGTTCCTCCACCGCCACCGGGATATGTTGTCGGCGGGGGCAGAGGACAATAATGCCTGACGATCTCATCGCAACTAATCCGCAAACGGGCAAGCAAGTCCGCTGGGACGGTAAGGCTTGGCAGCCTTATATGGCTCCAGTCGGTCAACGCATGGCTACGGGCGCGAAGCAGGGCGTTTCGGAGACGATTACCGAGCCTAGCAAGGCTGCGTTTCATGGCGTGACTGACCCGCCGAGAAATACATTCGAGAAAGTAGCCGATTACGCGATGCCGGGAGTCGCGGTTCCTGTAAGTCGAGCCGTTACTACGGCGGCAACCGATTCGTGGGACGCATTGAAATATCCGATTGATGCTCTCAAGAAGGCCGCTGAATTACACGCACAAGGAAAAGTCTGGGAAGCGGCATGGACGGCTGCAACAGCAGCTATCCCCGGATTTGGGAGAGTCTTTGGGCAGAAAGGTTCGGAGTTAATCTCCGGCGCTCGTCCTGGTGGCGACCTTGCCACTCCACTCACAAAAGATGTGACCGAAGCGGGTATTCTTGCGGCGACGGAGAAGGCTCCAGAACTCGCTACGAAGGCTTACAAAGGCGCTCTGCGATTTCAGACCGGGACGGGAGACATATTCGCCGAAGCGTACAAACAAAATTACCTGAAAACAATCGAGGAAACCAACAAATCGCTCGATGCGGCAAAGGTAGAACGTGCACAAACCAAGCCGGGCAGTCTCGCGGAACAAAATCAACTCGACGCGGCGCATAAATTGAAAGTTGATGAAATCATGAAAGACCACGCCGAACGGGTAGCGCGAAACCGAGCCAACTTTCAAGAGAAGATGGACAAGTTCAACAAACAAAATCAGGCGTTCCAGCAGAGTCAAGCGAC
>ODAK010001384.1_pt1 | contig 26634 bp, 21 predicted proteins | sample 1539591 | NCBI WGS metagenome assembly ODAK01 (sample SAMEA3539303, study PRJEB22396) | soil metagenome | biome: tundra; feature: field; material: soil | place: USA | collected 2010-05 | depth 0.15 m
CGTTCACCGGCGGTCTTGGCGGCGTGACCCAAGGAATAGATCACGGCGCTTTTACACTCCTGCCACGCGACCCGCTCCCCCGTCTCCCCGGCGGGTTTTAGCCCCCAGTCCGCGCCGCGATGACGCAGCATCCAGCCGTCCATCATGATCACCAGCGCGGCCGGCGGCCCCACCGGTTTGGGCGCGGCGGGGGCGGCGAGCGGGGCGCTCGCCGTGAGGCGGACTTGCGCTTGCTGCTCGGCGCGCTCGCCCGCGCGCTGCACTTGCTGATGGATCACCGTGTCATCCCCGCCACGCCCCACCGGCTGGCCACCGCCGCCGCTTGCGCGTAAGAAGGGGGCGCCACCGCCGTGAAACAAAGTTTCTCGGCCAGCCCAAGCGTGATTTTTTGATGCGGTGACAGTCCCCACGCGCGCTGCTGGGGACAAAACCAAAGGGGCGTGTGGGGCTCCCGCCCGTAATCAACCGTCAGTTTCACCAGCCCCAGTTCGGTGCGCAGCGTCAGACCCCGACGTTTGCGTTGGCGCAGGGGGAAAAACCTCGCCAGTCTGGTCGGCGAGTTGTTGCAACCGTTGTTCCAGCCGTTGCCGGCCTAATTCCCGGTATTCGGCCACCACTTCCCGTTCCAGGTCGGCCAACGTGGCCAACGGCTTCGCATCTTTTTTCATGGCAGGTTTTTAAGCTTCGCTTTCTGCCGAGGAGGAACCGTTACGCCCTCAAGGGTAAGGACAGTGTCAAGATGCACCCGTTGCCTTGCTTTGGACTGCGCGGACGTGTCCGCGCTTGGGAACGCCGAGCCTTGCTCGGCATGGAACAGGGCCGGTTTATTCGAGCCGAGCAAGGCTCGGCGTTCCGTATGCGTAGCAAGCTATTCCGCTACCCGCGCATAGTAAAAGTAGGCTGGACAGGGACGGACGACGAGAATAAAGTCGGCTCACTGGCGGGTGACGGATCGCGCCGCCTGTGCAAATACAAACGCGGGCAAATGTTTTTGAGCAAGTTTATGCGGGAAACGAAACAAAAATCCGGTCAAATCCTCAAACAGGACAGACTGCAAAGTCAGCCGTCAAATATCTGTTAGGCGGCACGCCACACGACATGCTGTGCGAGCGTTGTCATAAATCCGAAGCTGCCTGTCACATTTGCACGATTGTGGACGGCATCTCACAATCCAGAAATTTGTGCAGCGAGTGTCACGAGGCTAGTTCACCGGAAGCGAGAGATTTTGCAGCGGCACAGCGTGAGGCACATTGCGAGTATTGCGGCGGTCAGCCCTGCGCTGGCGGCACCGATATTTTTGCGATGATGACGGGTGAGCAGAAATTAAAGTTTATGTGTATGCCATGTTCGATGGAGCGTAACCAATACATTCAGCAGAAGTTGCAGCGAGATTCTTCCGGGCTTTCGCAGCATGAGCAGTTGTCGTTGATTCGGAAGATCAATAACGATGCGGATGCACACATGAAGCAGTGGGTTTTAGATAGAGGTTCACGATGATGCTCCCTAATAATTTTGATAGGCTGCAAAGCGCTTCCGCAGCTTCGCGTTTTACTGGCGACTAATTACTTCCCGCCGATTTACCTTGCCAGCTTTCGTCACTTGTCACCCGTCACTACCTGCCTTCGATCCGAGGGACGAGGACGAGGACGATTTTAACAAATGTTTCCTTTACATCCGGCGCGTAAAACGGCATTTGATAGTTACTATGAGGCTTTTGAATCCGCTTGTTTTGTTGCTCTGCAGCATCGTCGCGCCGCTGCTCGCCAGCGCGCAGCCGCTCCCGAAAATCACGCTCCAGCCAGTCCTGCCCAAGCTCACCAGCGAACGCCCGGTCTGGATGTCCGAAGCGCCGGACGGTTCGGGCCGGCTGTTTGTCGTGTATCAGCCCGGAAAAATCTTAATCGTCAAGAAAGGTTCGGACGGTGGCGACGCGAAGGAGTTTTTCAACATCGAGGATCGCCAGCCGAATTTCGACAATGAAGACGGCCTTTTGAGCATTGCGTTCCATCCCGGCTTCAAGACCAACCAGCTTTTCTACGTCTATTACAACCAGAAAAACTCCGCTGACCAGAACTCGAAGCCTTTGAATTTTCCGTTCCGCAGCGTCATCAGCGAATTCAAAGTTTCCGCCGCCGACGCGGACAAGGCGGATTTGAAATCCGAGCGCATCGTGCTCGAAGTGCCACAGCCGTTCGGCAACCACAAGGGCGGACAAATCAGCTTCGGCCCGGATGGGTATCTTTACATCGGCCTCGGCGACGGTGGCGCGGGTGGCGATCCGTTTGGCAGCGGGCAGAGCACCGCGACGTTGCTGGCAAAAATGCTGCGCATTGACGTCAACGCGCGCGACCGCGTCGGCAACGGCGACCGCGTGCGACAATTGAACTACGGCATCCCGCGCGACAATCCGTTTGTCCACGAAAACGGCGGAAGTGCGCGCCATGAAATTTACGCCTCCGGCCTGCGCAATCCCTGGCGCTACAGTTTTGACCGGCAGACCGGCGCGCTCTGGATCGGCGACGTGGGCCAGGATTTATGGGAGGAAGTTGATCTCGGCGTGAAAGGCGGCAACTACGGCTGGAGCGTCCGCGAAGGCGCGCATCATTTCAAGCCCGGCCCCGACGGCGCGAAATACCTCGAGCCGGTCATGGAATACACGCACAAGGAAAACCTCCGGGCGGAGGGAATGTTCCCCGACCACAGCATCGGCCTGTGCATCATCGGCGGCTACGTTTATCACGGCAAAGAATCCCCGGCGCTCGACGGCATCTACATCTATGGCGACTACAACCTCGGCACCATCTGGGGACTGCGCTATGATTACGCCGCGCAAAAAGTCACCGCGCACGGCACGTTGCTCCAACAGCCCAACAACATCTGTAGCTTCGCCGAGGACGCCAACGGCGAAATCTACGCGCTGATGCAGGACGGAAAAATTTTCAAGATCGCCGCGCAATAACCGCGAAGACCATTCTCCCGCCGCCGGAACGAGAAATTGTTCCGGCGGTTTTGGCTTTGACGGAGGGGACCAGTTGTGGGAAATTTTCAACCATCAGTCGAGGACATAAATTTAATTCTAATTGCTTATGAAAAAGATGTTTGCCTTCGCCGTTGTTTTGTCGCTGCTCGCAGCCTGCCACGCTCTATTAGCCACGGCCCGCGCCCAAGGGACGGCGTTCACCTATCAAGGCCGACTAAGCGACGGCGCGAGTCCGGCGAATGGCAGTTACGACCTGCGCCTTTCGCTGTTCACCACCAACACCGGAGGAAGCGCGGCCTTTGGTCCCCTGACCAACTCAGCCACATTCGTCAGTAATGGCTTGTTCACCGTCACCCTCGACTTCGGTGCCGGCCCGTGGGACGGCACGGCTTACTGGTTGCAAATCGGGGTGCGCAGCAATGCCACCGGCGCTTTTCTCACAACCACGCCGCGGCAGGCGTTGACGCCCACGCCCTATGCCATTAATTCCGCCACGGCGGCTTCGGCCACGACCGCAACCACGGCCACAAATTTTTCCGGCCCGCTTTCCGGTGGTGTGACCGGAACGCAGGTCGCGACCGTCGTATCCACGGTGGGCGGCGTGACCGCCGCGAATGTGGCCAGCGGAGCCAATGCCGCCAATGCCGCCACGAGTGCGGACACGGCCAGCACCATCGTCAAGCGCGATGCCTCGGGCAATTTCGCAGCAGGCACCATCACGGCGGGTTCCTTTGCCGGCAACGGCGCGAATGTGACCAGCGTGACCGCCGCCACCTTGAACGGATTGAAAGCGACGAATTTCTGGCAGACCGGCGGCAATGCCGGCACCACGCCCGGCGCGGATTTTCTGGGCAACGTGGACAACAAACCTTTGGAAATCCAGATGAATGGCAGCGTTGGCATTGATACGGCGACACCCGAAACGCGGCTCCACGTGGCGGGTGCCAGCGGCGCGGCGGTTCGAGTCACCGGCGGCGCCGGCGGTGGCTCCACGGTCGCCTACGACCTGTCCACTTATGACCCGGCGACGAATCCTCCCACCGCCCAGATTCGCGCGACCGACGACGGTGTTTGGAGCAGCGCGCTGGACTTCCTGACCAAAAATCCCGGCGCGCCGACCAATGCGCTGGTGTCCCGCCTGCACATCTCCTCGGCCACCGGCAACATCGGCATCGGCACGACGAATCCCGCCGCACCCTTGGAAGTGGCCGGCAACATCATCGCCCACGGCACCTTCACCGGCAACGGCGGTGGCCTGACCAATCTTAATGCGGCGCAATTGACCGGTTTCTCCTACGCCACGCCGCCGGCCAGCGGCGCGCCCATACTGAACATGATCTGGATTGTTCCCGGCACCTTCATCATGGGCAGCACCACCAACGACCCGGACGCCGATCCTCTTGAGATGCCACAGACTGTGGTCACCCTGACCAATGGTTTCTGGATGGGGCAACATCCGGTGACCCAGGGAGAATATCTGGCCGCCATCGGCTCCAATCCAAGTTACTTCGCCGGCGACTTGAGCCGCCCGATCGAGAAGGTCACCTGGTATGATGCGACCAACTTTTGCTACCTCCTGACACAGCGGGAACAGAGCGCCGGGCGGCTGCCGGCGGGCTGGGTTTATCGTCTGCCCATGGAAGCGGAGTGGGAATACTGCTGCCGAGCGCTGACGACGACCCGCTTTTATTTCGGGAATAATCCGGGCGACACGGCGAGCGTCACCAATTATGCCTGGTATTACGCGAACACTGGCGGCAGTTCCACCCAGCCGGTGGGACAGTTGCTGCCCAATGCATGGGGTTTGGTGGACATGGCTGGCAATGTCTTGGAGTGGTGCCAGGATTGGGCCGGGTCTTACCCCGGAGGGAGCACGACCAATCCGCAGGGGCCAGCCACAGGCATAAACCGTGTGCTTCGCGGCAGCGTTTTTGACGGCCCGGCGGCGAATTGCCGGTCAGCGCAGCGCGGTTACGGCAACCCGGCGCACTCGGACTTAGTCACCGGTTTCCGGGTTGTTCTGGCCCCAGGCCAGTGAGCTGGCCGCACAAAAAGCCGGCGCTGATAAGAACCCAAGCATGAGTGACCCTTTTCAACCACAACCAACAACTCAACAAAAAACCAAACTGGACTATGAAAATGCGATTCGAACTTCTGGCTATCTGCCCGGTGCTTTGCGTCTTCTGCGCAACCGCTCACGCCCAAGGCACGGCGTTCACCTTTCAGGGACGCCTCACAGAAGGCGGCAATCCCGCCAACGGTTTGTATGATTTCCGCTCCGGGCCGGTGGCCACGAACATCGGCGGCGCTCTGGTCGCCGGACCGTTGACCAATACCGCGGTGATGGTCAGCAACGGCCTGTTCGTGCTGACGCTGGATTATGGCCCCGTGTTTGACGGCACGACCTATTGGCTGCAAATCGGCGTGCGCACCAACGGCGGCGGCACGTTCATCGGCCTGTCACCGCGGCCGGAAGTGACCCCGACGCCCTATGCCATTTTTGCGATCACGGCCAGCAACTTGAGCGGCACGCTGCCCGCCGCACAACTTTCAGGAATCCTTCCATCCGCCGACCTGTCCGGCGCCTACGGAAACGCCCTCAACTTGAACAACGCGGCGAACACGTTTACCGGAAGTTATTCCGGCAACGGTGCCAGCGTGACTTCCCTGAATGCGAACAATCTGGCCAGCGGCACGGTGCCGGACGCGCGGCTGTCCGCGAACGTGGCCTTACGGGCGGGCGGCAACACCCTCACTGGGAACCAGACCATCACCAGTGGCAATGTCGGCATTGGCACAACCTCACCGAAAACGGCGTTGCAGGTGAACGGCCCCAACGGAACGGCCATCCGGGTGGTCGGGCCGGCGGGAGGCGGCTCAACGGTCACCTACGACCTTTCCACCTATGATCCCGGCACGAATCCTCCCGCCGCCCAAATTCTGGCAACCGACAACGGAAATTACGGCGACGATTTAGACATCCTAGCCCGGATTCCAGGAAGCCTAACCAATGTGCTGGTGTCACGACTGCACATTGACTCGACCACCGGCGTCATCAGCGGCAACGGGGGCGGTCTGACTAACCTCAATCCGAACGCGTTCAACGGACTGGCGGCGCTCTGGCAGACCAGCGGCAACACTGTCAGCGCAGGACAATTCCTCGGCAGCACCAACATTGCACCCGTAGAACTATGGGCGGGTGCTCAGCGTGCTTTGCGGCTGGAGCCAGACACAACTGGCCACGGGTCGCCCAATGTCATCGGCGGGTCACCCGCGAATTCAGCGGCCAGCGGCGTGGTCGGAGCCACGATTGGCGGTGGGGGCGAAATATCAACAGTTATTTTGGGTTATTTGGCAAACAGTGCCAGTGCTAATTTTGCAACGATTAGCGGTGGCCTCCGAAACCAGGGTAACGGATTTGGCGCGACAGTGGGTGGTGGGGGATACAACTTCGCTAACGGTCAATACGCCACCGTGGCCGGAGGTTATGACAGCATCGCCACCGCTCAATATGCGACCGTCGGCGGAGGAGATGGCAATAGCGCCACCGCTCAATATGCGACCGTCGGCGGTGGCTTGGCAAACAACGCCGGCGGTGCATACACAACCGTAGCCGGCGGTGATCAAAATGTGGCTTCCGGGAATACGGCGACGGTGGGCGGTGGCTTGGGAAACAACGCCAGCGGTCAATACGCAACCGTAACCGGAGGCTATTTCAACGTCGCCTCGCTGGATTGGGCGACAGTGGGCGGTGGTTTAGACAACATTGCTTCGCAGCAAGCGGCAACCGTAGGCGGCGGCAATGGCAACACGGCTTCCGGGAATGCGGCGACGGTGGCGGGTGGCTTTTTAAATGTTGCTTCCGGCGATTTAAGTTTTGCTGGCGGCAATCAGGCCAATGCACTACACACGGGAGCTTTCGTCTGGGCCGATTCGCAAGGCGCTACTTTTTCTTCCACCGGCATTAACCAGTTTCTTATTCGTGCCGGGGGCGGCGTGGGGATCAACACCGCCAGCCCGGACGCGACGCTGACCGTGAACGGCACGGCGGACAAGCCTGGCGGTGGTTCCTGGAACACCTTTTCCGACGGACGGTTGAAGGATGTCGGCGGAAAATTCACGCCCGGGCTGGAAGCTTTGGTGGAGCTTCAACCCGTGCATTACCATTACAAGGCGGACAATCCGTTGCAGTTGCCGTCGCAGCCGGAATACATCGGGGTGGTGGCGCAGCAGGTGCAGGCGGCAGTGCCGGAAGCCGTGCAACAAAACAAGGATGGTTATCTGGTCGTCAACAACGATCCGATCATCTGGACGATGGTAAATGCCATCAAAGAATTGAACCAGAAAACGGAAGCCCGGAGCCAGCAATTGGAAGTCGAAAACGCAGAGTTGAAAGCGCGGCTGGAGAAACTGGAACAATTGCTCATTCAAAAAATTGCAGCGACAAAATAAACCTTGAAACCTGAAATTGAACTATGAAAACCTTTTTGAAACTCGCCGCCGCCATCCTGCTATCAACCTTCAACCTGCAACCCGCAACCAGCCTGGCCCAAGGCACGGCCTTCACCTACCAAGGCCGGCTCAACGAAGGCGTCAGCGCTGCCAATGGCAGATATGATTTCACGTTCACGCTGTTCGCCACCAACACCGATGGCAATGCCATTGCCGGGCCGGTCACAAACTCCGCAGTTGTCGTCAGCAACGGCCTGTTCACCGCGCTGGTTGATTTCGGCGACGCTTTCACCAGCACCAGCAATTGGTTGGAAATCGCGGTGAGCACGAATGGTGCGGATTCATTCAGCACGCTGACGCCAAGGCAGCAATTGACGCCGGTGCCGTATGCCATCACGGCGCAACGCCTCGCCACTCCACTGGATGCCAACAGTCTGCCCGCCAACGTCGTGACCAACAACGCCGCGGGTTTGACGCTTTCGGGGGCGTTCGCTGGTGATGGTTCGGGCTTGAGCAGCGTCAACGCCTATTCCGTGAACGGGCTGACGACGGACAGTTTATGGAAAGTCGGCGGCAATGCCGGGGCGAATCCGACGAACGGCGCGTTTCTCGGCACCAAGGACAATCTGCCGCTGGAGTTCTGGGTCAATACCAACCGGGCGCTTCGGATTGAGTATGCCTTGGACCCATTTTCCGGAGCGGTGGCAGCTCCGAATATCATTGGTGGGTTTGGTGGCAATGTTGTCAGCAACGGTGTCGCCGGCGCGTTCATTGGAGGCGGCGGGGATCTCTGGTGGCCGAATACGGTGGGCGGGGATTTTGCGTCAATCTTGGGCGGACATGGTAACATGGCCTCCAGTTTCCACTCCATTTGCATAGGCGATAACTGCATCGCCAGCGCTCCTTGGTCAATTGCGATGGGTGTCCACGCACACGCTTTGCACGAGGGCGCTTTTGTGTGGGCCGACTCCTCTTCTCCCTCCTTTGCGGGTTTTGATTCAACGACCAACTACCAGTTTCTGCTTCGCGCCACCGGCGGGGTCGGTATTGGCACCACCACGCCACCGCCTGGGGGATTGAATGTCGCCAGTGGCGGCCTGGCCGTCTCCGGCGCATCGAGTCCAAATTATCACGGAGCAAAAGGAGTGTTCCTTGAGAACCAGAACAGCTACGGCGCCATTTTCGCGTTCGACTACACGAACCCCGCAGCTTTGCCGCTCTGCCTCAATACCCCCGGCGGCAACGTGGGCATCGGGTTGACCGCGCCGGTTTATAAACTCGACGTCAACGGCAGCATCAACGCCCGGGGGACCGTCTATGCCAATGGGTTGGCTTTGACCAGTGACCGCAACGCCAAGGAGAACTTTACCACCGTCAATGCACGCGAAGTGCTGGCCCAAGTGGCGAACCTGCCGATGACGCAATGGAATTACAAGACGGATGGCAAGGCAGTGCAGCATCTGGGTCCGATGGCGCAGGATTTCCAGGCGGCCTTCGGACTGAACGGCGCAGACGACAAGCACATCTCGGTGGTGGACGAAGGCGGCGTGGCGCTCGCAGCCATCCAAGGCTTGAACCAGAAATTGGAAGCCATAGTGAAGGCCAAGGACGCCAAGATTGGCGAATTGGAGCAACGTCTGGCCCGCCTCGAAAATATAATTTCAGCCAACAAACAAAACTAAACTAAACTAAACAAAAAGGAATAGTATGAAAATAAAGTCATTGTTAATCACCCTGGCCTTGCTGGCGCAAAGTCCGGGTTTTCTCCATGCCGGTGCGGTTCAAGTCGGCAATGTCAGCAGTTTCCTGGGCAACTCCTGCTGGTATGAGCCGTCGGCACCTTACATCGTGACCGGCAACTTCACCTTGCCTGGCGTGCAAGGCACCGGCTCCGTGGTCAGTTCGGCCTTTTATGCCATTCAACCCTACTCTTTCGGCACGATCCTGACTTATTCCCTGGATGTCAGCGGGATGGTTGGCGGTGCCAACCATTGTATCCGGCTGGCCGTTTATTTTGGCACCGCGGAGGGCGGCTGCAACGGCACCCAAGTCTTTGTGCTGACCAATGGCACCAGCGTGCCGGTCACTTCCGCGACGGAAAATCTTTCCACCATCAACTTGTTTTACGGAGCGGGCTGTTTGACGCCGGGGCAGCACGCCAGTTCCATCGCCATGATTTCGCCGAACGGCATCAAGACCAACACGGTGATGATTGTGGATGATTATGTGGATCCAGCTTCCGGGTTGACCAACCACTATGTCACCACCGCCACGGCAATTGTCCCGGACATTCCGCCCATTTATCTGTCGCCTTTGCCTCCGTGGTTTCAAGGGGTGCTGTTTAAGCCGGATGTGGGAACGAACCAGACTACTCCTTTTCCCTTTGCTCCGTCGGGAATTTATGACCTGGGCATGCAGCTCTACGGCGCGGCCAGCAACGGCCTTCCGGTCGGACCCATCGGACCGATGATGACGCAGTCGGTGGCCATCTCCAACGGGCTGGTCAATGCGCCGATGAACTTTGATCCGAGCGTGTTCGTCGGCGGGCAACGGTGGCTGTCGTTATCCGTGCGCCCAGCGGGAGGCACTGGCAATTTCACGACCTTGAATCCTCCGTTGCCGATCTCCCCGACGCCGCAGGCGATTTATGCCTACACGGCCGGCAGCGTGGCCGATCTTGCGCCGGGGCAGGCGGTCACCAGCCTGAACGGATTGACCGACGCGGTGAACTTGCAAGCCGGCCTGGGAATCTTCCTGGGCACGAACGGAAACACATTAATCATTAGCGCCGTGGCCGGCGGGCCGTCAGATCGCAACCTAAAGACCGACTTTGCCACGATCAACCCGGCGGAAGTGCTGTCGCGTCTCGCCACGTTGCCCATGCAATCATGGCGCTACACCAACGAACTGGCGCAGGTGCGGCACATCGGACCCATGGCGCAGGATTTCATGCAGACCTTCCGGCTCGGCAGCGACGACAAGATCATCGGCTATCTGGACGAGAACGGCGTGGCCCTGGCGGCCATTCAAGGACTCAACCAGAAGTTAAATGCGAAAGACGCCGAGATTGAAGCGCTGAAACAAAGTGTGGCGGACCTGAAAAAACTGGTGCAAAGTATTTCCGAAAGAAAATAAGGCCGCCATGAAAACATTATTCCTCTCCTTCTGCCTGCTGCTCCCGGCGGCTGGCTTTGCGCAACCATACTCCGTTGACTGGTATAAAATCGCCGGGGGTGGCGGCACCAGCACTGGTGGAACTTACCAAGTCAGCGGCACCATTGGTCAGCTTGATGCGAGCGGCGCGATGAGCGGCGGCAATTATTCCGTGACGGGCGGTTTCTGGAGCCTCATCAACACCGTGCAAACGCCCGGCGCACCGACGCTTTACAGCAGCCACGCCGGCAACACGGTGACGGTCTTTTGGCAGAACGTGCCGGGCTGGCACCTGATTCAAGACAACAGCCTCACCACGCCCGTCGCCAGTTGGTCCGCCAGCGGCGGCGTGACGACAAGCAACGGGACAAATTATCTGAATCTCGTGAACCCGTCGGGCAAATTGTTCTTCCGGTTGAAACAATAGTCGCCGGATGTTTGCGCGGCCTGCGCGGTGGTGCGTCCGCTCTTACTTGTTTGACGGAAGGGCGAATCGTTCGCGGGATTTTTATTTTTATGGCGGGACAGTTGGATTCCATTAGATTTGCGCCATGAAAAACCGCCGGCAGCGCCCGTTGATTTTTGCGGCGCTGGCGCTTGTTGCGGTCTGGGCCGCGACGTGGACGGCCTTTCACCTCGCGGGGAAAACTAAAATGACGGCTGAAAAAGTCCGGCAGTTCACGCTTTCGATGGATCTCGCCAAACTTTCCACAGCGGACCGCGACCAGGCCGCCAGCGATTTGGCGGATCGGGTGAACGCGCTGGCGTTTGAAGAGCGGCTAAAATGGCGGCGCAGCGACGAATGGAAAAAATGGTTCGCAGCGATGACGGAGGCCGAGCGGCGGAAGTTCATCGCGGCGACGCTGCCGACCGGTTTCAAACAAACCCTGGAGGCGTTCAGCCAGTTGCCGGCGGACCAGCGGAAAAAGTTCATTGATGATTCCATCCAGCGGTTGAAGGAGGACGGGGCGGCCGGCATCAACAAAAGTGTCGGCGATTATGGTCCGAACGGCCCGCCGCCGTTGAGTCCCGAACTGGAGAACCAAGTCCGCGCCCTGGGCATGAAGCAGCTTTATACGGACAGCTCCGCCGAAACCAAGGCCGAACTCGCGCCGCTGCTCGAGGAAATGCAGCGGCAAATCCGCGGCGGCCGGCAGCCCTGAATTTTCCGTGTCCAAGCAACGCGCATTTACGTTGATCGAACTGCTGGTGGTGATCGCCATCATCGGCCTCCTCGCGGCGATGCTGCTGCCGGTGCTGTCGCGCACCAAGGAACGCGGGCGCACCGCCGCCTGTCTGAGCAGCCTGCACCAACTGGGCATTGCGCTGCAGGTTTACATTGATGAGAACAACAATCATCTGCCCGTGATGTATGACCAAGCCACGAATGGCGTCTCGACCAATCTGCCGTCGGTGGACAACGTGTTGCGGACGCAGTTGGGTTCGCCGAAAGTGCTGCGCTGTCCGTCGGACGATGCGGAACTGTTTGAAGTGACGGGCTCCAGCTATGCGTGGAATGTTTTGCTCAACGGCCAGGATGCCAGCCATCCAACCGTGATCGGCGGGTATTCCCTTGAGAAGATTCCGGTGTTTTTCGACAAGGAAAGTTTTCACCGCCTCAACGGCCCGCAGCACGGCGTCAATTTTTTGTATGCCGACCAGCACTTGAAAAATTTCTTTGAAGGGCCATGATCTCGCGGCATCACGTCCTGAAAATTTTCCAGCCGGTTGATTCTTGAAACCGGGAACCATGTTTTTTCACCAGCTCAAAAACGAAATGTGGAAGCTGTTCGGCAAGAAACGGACTTACCTCGGCTTTGCGATGCTGATCCTGGCGCAACTGCTCATCGTCGGCCTGCTGCGCTTTTCCAAGCCGGCGCATCAGGGCTTGATGCGCACCATCGAGCGGAGCGGCCTGGACGCCGGAAAATATGTTTCCATGCTCACGGTCGCGACGCTCATGGTTTTGGTGCTGGCTTACTCGCTGCTGCCGCTTTACGTCGCGCTGGTCGGCGGGGACATGGTGAGCAAGGAGGCGGAGGACGGCACGTTGCGGATGGTTTTGTCGCGACCGGTTTCGCGCGTCCGGCTGCTCTGGGTGAAATGGCTGGCCGGCGTCGTGTTTTCCATCCTGCTGGTGGCGGTGCTGGCGGCGGGCGGCTTGCTGTTCTGCGGCGTTTGTTTTCCGGTGACCGGCGGATTGTTTGCGCAACTTCCAGAACAAACTCCGAGCCTCCTCAATTTCTCCGACGGTCTGCCACGTTTCCTGCTCGCACACGTCTTCATGGTTGCCAAGGCCGTGACCATCATGAGCCTGGCGCTCATGTTCTCGTGCTGCAACATCAAGCCCGCCGCCGCCGCGATCTCGGCGCTCTCGCTGATCATGATTGACCGCATCATGATGGACATTCCCTATTTCCACGATCTCAAGCAATACTTTCTCGGCCACTATCTCAACTGCTGGCAGCTTCTATTTTCCGATCCCATCCCGTGGTGGCAGATCGGACAGTCTCTGAGCCTGCTCGCCGGCTTGAGCCTGACGTTTCTCATCATCGGCGCTTCCATCTTTCAAGTGCGCGACATTAAATCGTGACCCGCTTGCCGCCGGCAAAAAAACCTGGGCGTGTTTTCAAAATCATTTGCACTGATTTTTTCTCATTAGTCACCGGGCTTCAGCCCGGTGACTCCTGAAGGCCAAAGCATTTCAGCCGCTTCAGCGGCTTCCAAACGGGCGAGTCAAGCCGTTGAAACGGCTGCGGCTCCCGCGCCCGGCCACTAATGAGATGGACGTTGCCAGCGCGAATTGTATTTTAAAAACACGCCTCAAGCCTTCCGCGCCGACACGCGCCGCAAAAAATCCTCCACCAGCCGGGTGAATTCTACGGGCCGCTCCAGCATCGGCGCGTGACCGCACTGGGAAATGAAATGCAGCTCCGCATCCGGCAGCAGCTTTTGAAACTCGCGGGCGGCGCTGGGCGGCGTGATTTTGTCGTCGGCACCCCAGACCAGCAGCACCGGACAATGAATGCGCGGCAGCAATTCACGCACGCTCACTTTCCGTGTGTTTTTGGCCAGCCGCAGGATTTCCTTGAGTTTTTTCAGGTCATTGCTGATGGCCATGAGTTCGTCCACCAGTTCATCGGTCACGAATGACTCGTCAAAGAAGATTTCCCGGATTTGTCCACGCAGCCATTCGCGTCCCCGGTGACGGTGAAATTGCCGGGTGGATTTTGGTTGGTAGAGGCCCCCGCTGCCGGTGAGCACCAACCCGACGACGCGTTCCGGTTCGCGCAGCGCGAGATGGACGGCAAGCTGGCCGCCAAAGGAATTGCCCATGACCACAACACGTCCGGCCTGCTCGGCAGCAATCAACGCAACGAGAAACTTTAAGAAATGTTCAATGGGATCCGGCGGCGGGTGCCCGCCGAAAAACGGCAGTTCCGGCACGAGCACACGACGACGCACCGCCATGGCTTCCGCGCAGGCACGCCAGTTTTTCGGGCTGCCAAGAAAGCCATGCAACATCAACACGACGGGATTTTCGACGCCAGCCATCAGATTGTTTAGCGTGAAGATTTTTAATGTTTCAAAATCACCGTGCTTCTGGTTCTCGGACGGGCTGATGTTGGTTGATCGTTCCCGGTTTGTCCACCTCTGCGCACAACGATAATGCAAACTGACCTTTGCCATGTCCTCCGCCGGGGATGGACAAGGCGCGGACAAAAAAGTAATCTCAATCACCACCACTCTCAAAGCCATGCCAAAAACATTTCACATCACCCGCCGTTCCTTCCTGCAACGCTGCACGCTCGCCGCCGCCGCCACCGGTCTGCCGCTGTGGTTTGTGCAGCGCGAACTCGCCGCCGCCGAGGTTGCCAAAGCCATTGCCAGTCCCAACGACCGCCCCGGCCTCGCGCTCATCGGCTGCGGCGGCATGGGCACCGGTGACGCGCAAAACGCCTCGCGCTTCGGCGACATCGTGGCCGTGTGCGACGTGGATCAGCGGCATGTGGACGCTGCCGCGCAGAAGTTCACGAAGAACGGCAAGACGCCCGCGAAATATGGCGATTTCCGCAAACTGCTGGAGCGCGATGATGTTCACGCCATCGTGCAGGGAACGCCGGATCACTGGCACTCGCTCATCAACATCGCCGCCGCCAAAGCCAAGAAAGATGTCTATGGCGAAAAACCTTTGACCCTCACGATTGACGAGGGCCGCCACGTCATCCAGGCCGTGCGCGAAAATAAAATTGTCTTCCAGACCGGCACGCAGCAGCGCAGCAGCCAGCGTTTTCACCTGGCCTGCGAGTTGGCCCGCAACGGTCGGCTCGGCAAACTGCAACAGGTGAACGTGTTTGTCCCCGCCGGCATTCGGGGCAACCACTTCAAAAAAGTTTCCGTGCCGCCGGAATTTAATTTCGACTTCTGGCTCGGCCAGGCGCCCACGGCAGAATACGTCGCGGAACGCTGCCACGCCAACTTCCGCTGGTGGTTTGATTATTCCGGCGGACCCGTGACCGACTGGGGCGCGCATCACAACGACATCGCGCGCTGGGGCATCGGGCTGGACGGCCCCGTGGCCGTGGAAGCGCGCGTCGTCACGCCGCCGTTGCCCGACGGCTACACCACGCCGAGCGAATTCGAGGCCACGCTCACTTGGGCGAACGGCGTCACGCAGATCGTCAAGACCACCGTGGACGACACGCCCTATGGCGGCATCGTCAATGAGAAGGGCCAGCGCAACGGCGTGAAATTCACCGGCACCGACGGCTGGATCTGGGTGAACCGCGATGAAATCACCGCCAGCGACAAGCAACTGCTCCTCACCCCGCTGCCCGACACCGCGGTCAAACTGGAGGTGAGCAAGGACCACATGGGAAATTTCTTCGACTGCGTGCGTTCGCGCCGCGACCCAATTGCGAGCGTGGAAAACGGACATCGCTCGGCGAGCATCGGGCATCTCATCATCATCGCCCTGCGGACCGGGCGCAAGCTCCAGTGGGATCCGGCGAAAGAAGTTTTCACCGGCGAAGGCGCGAGCGATGCGAACGTCCGTCTCGCCCGGCCCCAGCGAGCGCCTTACGATTACAGTTTCGTCGGCTGAGTTCGTCACGGACGCCGCGTCCAACGCGAAACATTGCAGGCAGGGAAAGCGCGGCAAACCCGACAAGACCAAACTCCCGTCGAAAGCGTAATCCGTTTAAGACAACGTGTCCACCATGGACACACCTGGCGAAGTTTTTAGAACCACCGTTCCGCCGAGGATGCCCGGCAAAAAGTGCTTCCGGACAGCGCAGCCGCCGCGGTTACGAGCCCCTAAAAAGCTCTCAGCAGAGCATCCTGTGCAGAATTCCTGTGCCATAACGAGACTGGCCAAATACTCGAGGATAAAACAACACAAACGCGTCAGTTCCCTCAATCATCCTCGCATCAATTGGCTACCATCCAACAGGTCGCGGTAGCCACAAAAGAATTTTGAAAGAAATGTCGTTTTGCTTCCGAGCTGTAGGTGAAGACAAAAATATATGACGTCAATAGTTCGCAATAAAACAAACAAATGTAGATTGATAATATCATGAAAGCTGCCATGAGAAATTGGGTGTGGGCGTTTTTTGTTTTCAGTCTGATTGCCTCAAATAGGCATTTGGCTGCCGCCCCGCAACTCGTCTCCGCCGTCGGATCTTCTTTCCTCTCCAAACTTGGCGGCAGCGGGGATTCCGGGCTTTCGATCATCAGCCAGGGCGGGCGGTATGTCTTGTTTGCCAGCATGGCGAACAACCTGACGTTGACCAACAACTTCAATCTCGCGCAACCATTTCGGTTCAATGTGTTTCTTCGTGACAACCTCAATCAGACGACCAGTTTGGTGAGTGTCAACCAGAACGGCGTCGGCGGGAACGGCGACTCGTTTCCAACCGGGATTTCGACGAATGGGCAGTTTGCGCTATTCGAAAGCAGTGCGAGTGATTTGGTGACCAACGACACGAACACTGCCAGCGACATTTTCATGCGCGACGTGGTCAACGGCATCACGACGCTGGTCAGTGTCAGCACCAACGGCGGCGGCGCCATTGGCAACTCGCGTGGCTCGGTGTTGACGCCGGACGGACGTTACGTGGCCTTTGTCTGCACTGCTTCCAATCTCGTCGCCGGTGACACCAATAACATTCCCGATGTTTTTGTCCGCGATTTGCAGACGGGCCTCACCACTCTTGTCAGCGTTGGAGCAATGGCGACAAACCCCGCCACCTTGCTTAGTAGTTCGGAATCGCCGGAAATTACGCCTGACGGACGTTATGTGGTGTTTTACAGCACCGCCACCAACTTGGTCTCCAACGTGATAACGCCCAATGAAATTTACGTCCGAGATTTGATTGCCGGTAAAACCGTTTGGGCCAGCACCAGCGCTCGCGCCATTTCTCAGTCCGTGATTGGGAGTTCAAATATCATTTGTTGCAACTGCAGCCTCAGCGACGATGGCCAGTTTGTGTCGTTTGAAGCCTGCACCAATGCCCGGGGCAGTTCTGGGGCACTTGGCCTCATTTTGCGCTATTGTTTGCACACCGGCTTGACCGACCTCATTTGCACCAATGCGAATGTGCCGGTATTGTCCTACGAATTGATTCACAACTTATCCATGTCGCCTGACGGGCGTTTCGTAGCGTTTGTTGCCGGCAGCTCCATCGCGACCAACGCGATTTACCTTTGGGATGCGCAAACTGGCACCAATGCGCTGGTCAGCGTCAGCCTGGACAATGTTACTCCGGCCAATGGCGTCTGCGATTTGCCGGTAATCTCGTCGAACGGCCAGTTCGTGGCGTTCATCAGTTCCGCGACCCATCTCGTCACCAACACTTTGACCAGTGATTTCCACATGTATGTCCGTGACCGGCAGGCTGGTGTCACTCAACTACTCGACTCCGATACCAACGGCGTGGGCGTGGGCGTGGATTCGACGGCGGCACCTGCCATGAGCGCTGACGGCAGCGTCTTGGCTTTTGATTGTTCCGGTTTATTGCCTGACAACCGCCACCTGATTCGCGATGTCTTTGTGCATACCGTGGCGACCGGTGTGAATGAATTGATTTCCGCCAGCGATCCGGCCTTGTCGTCGCAGACACCCAATGGCAGCAGCGGTTTCACGTCCTTCTGCACGAGTTCCAACGGCCAGTTCGTGGCATTTTATGGCGACGCGGACAATCTGGTGCCTAATGATACGAATGGTTGCAGCGACGTGTTTGTGCGCGACTTGGCCGGCGGCACGAACATTTTGGTGAGTGTCAACACCAACGGCAACTCCGGGGATGGTTTATCCACCGAACCGGCCATTTCCGGCTACGGCCGCTATGTCGCTTTCACCAGTTGGGCGGACAATCTGGTAAGTGGCGACACCAATCTGGCGCGCGACGTTTTCGTTCGTGATTTGCTGGCCGACACTACCACGCTTGTCAGTGTCAGCACAAACGGAGTCAACCCCGGCAATGGCGATTCCTTTTCACCGATCATCAGCGCGGATGGCCGTTATGTCCTATTCCACAGCCTCGCAGCCAACTTGGCTAGCGGTTCGTTTGTCAGCGGCCTTGGCAGGAGCATTGAGAATTTGTTTTTCCGGGATTTGCCGGCGGGAACCACCTATCCGCTAACCTCGTCAGGCGTAATTTCGGCCGCGATGACACCCGACGGCCAAAACGTCGTTTTCATCGGCACTCCACCAGGACTGTCGGGGGCAACAGGGACAAAATTATACGTTTGGAACACCCAGATCGCCGCGCGGACTTATACCAACAGCTCGGCGCTTTTTTACACGTTGGTCAGCATCAGTCCCGACGGACGAAAACTCGCGTATCTGGCTAATTCGCCGTTAAACTTGTTCGAGGTGGATTTGGTGGCAGGAACGGTCGTGATGCTCAATTCCGGCGGAACGTTCCGGTCACATGCGGGCCTTCGATTCAGCGATGACGGACGCTTTCTCACCTATGCGATGGCCACTAACTCCAGGTCCAGCCAGAACATTTATCTCTACGATTGTCAGCTCGGAACCAATCTGCTCGTCAGCCAGAACTACAACTTCAGCGGTGCCGCCAACACCAACTCCGATTCGTCCGTCATCAGCCCCAATGGCCGCTTCATTGCCTACCGCAGCTTTGCGACAAATCTTGTGCCATTCGATACCAATAGCATTGCTGAAATGTTTGTTTACGACGCCTCGAACAACGCCACCATTCTCGTGAGCGTGAATGCCGCCGGCAATTCGGCGGCGGATCGCTCGATCAAGCCTGCTTTCAGCGGTGACAGCCGGTCGCTGTTCTTCCAGAGCTGGGCGCCGGACATAAACAACCATGATTTTAACAACGGCAGCGACATTTTTGCACTCGACCTCACCGCCTTGCCATTGATTGGCACCAACGGTCTGGGCAACACCAATGCCGCCGTCTTCTCGGTGCAGTTTTTCCCCACCGGCGTTTTTAATTCCAATCCCACCCTTGCCTGGCCGTTGGCGGCGGGGAAGGTCTATCAAGTCCAGTTCAAGACTAATCTTACTGACGCGGTCTGGCAGAACCTGACCACTGACATCAATGTTTCCCGTGGCACCGGTTATGTCAGCGATCCTACGCCGGTGACGACCGGCCAGCGCTTTTACCGGATCGTCTCTAGCCCATGATTTTATGAAAACAACCTGTTCTCTTACTGTCCAAAATACACACGCGGACGGCTTCACGCTGCTTGACTTATCGGCGGTCATCATAATCTTTGGCATTTTAAGTGCGTTGCTGTTGCCAGCTTTGGCCAGCACCAAACCGAATTCCCAAGCCTTTCAATGTCTGGAAAACCATCGCCAGTTAGCGCGAGGCTGGCAAATGTATGCGCAAGACAACAATGGCAGGCTGGCCCCAAACGGGGATGAAGGCACCCAGCCGACCTCACCCACCGATACCACGAGCCAATACGCAATCCAGTGGTGTCCTGGGCGGATGGATTACGGCGCTGCCACCACCGACCCGACGAATACCGCTTGGATTAAGCTGGGCTGCATCTATCCTTATGTGAAAACGGTTGGCGTTTACCGTTGTCCCGCCGATGTCAGCACGGCAACGATCTATGGGCAAAAGCTGGCACGAGTTCGCAGCATGTCCATGAATGCCTGGCTTGGACCTTACGAAGTTTTGAATGCTTCGGCTGGGCGCATCTTTTACAACGAGAGTGACCTCGGAGTTATGGGGCCGGCGAACCTTTGGTTGCTCATGGATGAGAATCCATACAGTATCAATGACGGTTATATGGCCGGATATCCGCCGCCGGGCCCAACGACTGCAGCCAATCTCATTTGGGTTGATTATCCAGCTTCATACCACAACGGCGGCGCTGCAATTTCATTTTGTGATGGTCATGCGCAAATTAAAAAATGGACCGACCCGGTCGTGCTGAACATGAAGTTCGCCAATCCGTTCAGCCAGGCCGCCACGGCAGGCAACCCCGATTTGCCCTGGCTCCAAGCGCACAGCACTCAGGGGAAGTGATTGGGTGGTCTATCTCCCAAATTCATCGTTTCCGGCATGGAGTTTCCAAGTGCTCAGGGGAAACCGAAGACAGGGAAAGGATCGTCCGGGAAATATTTACCATTTGCCTGACCATCCGGTTTTGACAGCCTATCGTCTTACGATTACACCTTCGCCGGCGGAACGCCCGCCCCGACAGCCGACGGATACAAGGCGCGTTGCACGGCCTCGCTCAGAACGCGGGCGGTGCAGGGCTTGATCAATAATTCCCGGAAGCCCAGCTCCCGCACATTTTCGGCCGTTATCACTCCGCTGTAGCCAGTGGTCAACACGAGGGCCAGGCGCGGCTGGATTTGCAGCATCTGGCTTCCCAGCCGCACCCCGTCCATGACGGGCATGGTCATGTCAGTCACCACCAGATCGAAGGCGTCCGGCTGTTCGCGCAAGATGGCGAGGGCCTCCACCGGACTGGTGGTCATGGTCACGCCGTAGCCCAGCCGTTCGAGCATTTTTTTTCCGACGTTGGCCAGGGAAATTTCATCGTCCACGAACAGGATGCGTTCCCCATTGCCGCGCGGCAGGGGCAGATGCGAAGTGTCATGCGAGGGAACGGCGGATTCCAAAAGCGGGAAATACAGATTGAAGCGGGTGCCTTCGCCGGGCTGGCTATACACGGTGATGGCACCGTCGTGGCTTTGCATGATGCCGAGCACCACCGCCAGGCCCAGGCCGGTGCCTTCGCCCACGGCTTTGGTGGTGAAGAAAGGATCAAAGATGCGTTCCATAGTGGCGGCATCCATGCCGTGACCGGTGTCGCTGACCGAGAGCTGGACGTAGCGGCCCAAGTGCAGGTCGGGATGGGCTTGGGCGAAATCCACATCCACTTCAAAGAGGCTCATTTCGGCGGTCAGCGTGCCAGGCGTTGGTGCCGAGATTCATAATGACCTGATGGATCGCAGTAGCGTTGGCCAGCACGGTGGGCTTGACGTTCAGATCGGCTTGAATCTTGATGCTGGCCGGCACGCTGGCGCGCAGCAGCTTGAGTGCTTCCAAAACCGCGTGGTTCAGCTTCACCGGTTCCCGTTCCTGTTTGTTTTGGCGGCTGAAGGTGAGGATTTGGGTGACGAGATCACTCGCGCGCTTGGCCGCCTGCGAAATGTTGTCGAGATGTTCGATGACGTTTGGATTATCCGCCGCATCCATTTTGGCGAGGTAGAGATTGCCGAGAATGGCGGAGAGAATATTGTTGAAATCATGGGCGATGCCGCCGGCAAGCTGGCCAATGGATTCCATCTTTTGCGCCTGCCGGAATAGCGGTCCAGGATGGAGCCGTCAATCAATTCAATTACATCGTGGCTGGCCTCGTCCGGGTGGGTTTGCAAGTAAGCCACTTTCTCGATGAACTGCTGGGGATACTTTTCGCGGTCGGGATCGAAGGCGGCCGCCACGACATCGTCCGGTGGTTGGCCGTCGGCGGACTGCGGAAGTTTCCACATCTCCGCCATACGCCGGTTCTGGAGGACTTTCCGGCCCTGGCTGTCCACAACCAGAATGCCGTCGAGCGAGGATTCCAACTGGGCTTCCAGCAACGTGGTCTTCCAGCGCAACTCTTCTTCCGTTTGCAAACGGTCATCGCGCAGCCGCTTCTGTTCCAGCGCACGGGCGACGGCATTGCCCAGTCGCGACAAGCGGTCTTTGAGCAGATAATCAGTCGCGCCGCGTTTCATCGCCTCCACGTCGGCATCTTCACCGACGGTTCCGGAAATGAGAATGAAGGGAATGTTCAGGCCGCTCACCAGCACGAGTTGCGCCGCCCGCAAACCGTTGAACTGCGGCAGCGCATAATCCGAGCGCACGATGGCCGGCAGTTTTTTCAGCTCCGCCAAAAAATCCGCTTCCGTTTCCACACGTCGCCAGACGGGGTCGAAACCATCGCGCCGGAGTTGGGCCACCATCAGTTCCGCGTCGTCCGGTGAATCTTCGACGATCAGGATGTTCAGCGGCATGGCCATGAATCACGGTTTTGGGGTCTGGTTGAACTGCAGCCAGTATTGGCCCAGCAATTGGACGGACCGGTTGAATTCATCGAAATCCATGGGCTTGACGATATAGCTGTTCATCCCGATCTCGTAACTCTCGACCACGTCGCGCTCCTCCTGCGAAGAACTCCAGACCACGACGGGAATGGCGCGCGTGCGCGGTTCGGCTTTCAGCCGCCGCAACACTTCCAGCCCGTTCACCTTGGGCAGTTTCAAATCGAGAAAGATGACTTTCGGACGGTTCGACGGCTTGCGGCCGGCGTCACGCCCGGTGCAAAAAATAAACTCCAGCGCCTCCGCGCCATCGGGCAGCACATGCAGCCGCGCCGGCAGCCGGGCCTTCTCAAAGGCATGGACAAAAAACGCCGCGTCGTCGGGGCTGTCTTCCACGAGCAATACCTCGGCGGTTTCTTCAGCCATGAGAGTCTTCGTTGTCCAAGGTGAAGGAAAACGTCGCGCCTTTCCCCGGCTCGGCTTCGGCCCAGACTTTTCCGCCATGCCGGTGAATGATGCGCTGAACAACCGCCAGTCCTACGCCGGTGCCTTCAAATTGGTCCGCGCGGTGCAGCCGCTGAAAGACGCCGAACAGCTTGTGCGCGTATTCCATCTCAAAACCCGCGCCGTTGTCCTTCACAAAATAAACCCGCTTCCCCTTCACGTCGCGCGAGCCAATTTCAATGAGCGCCGGATTGCGCTCCCGCGTGTATTTGAACGCATTGGAAAGCAGGTTCGCATACACCTGCTGCAACAACATCGGGTCGGCCTGGCAATCGGGCAGTTCCGTGACGGAAATTTTTATGCGTCGGCCCGCGTGCTCCGGCTGCAACTCCTCCAGCGCGTGATGAACAATTGCTGAAAGCACCACCTTCTGTTTGTTGAGCGGCTGCCGGCTCAAGCGGGAAAGGGCCAGGAGTCCGTCAATCAACTGGCCCATCTTCAGGGCGTTCTCATGAATCCGCCCCAGCAGGCGCTGCGCCTCCGCCGGCAGCGCCGCCGCATGCTCGTCCTGCACCATGCGGGCAAAACCGCCGATGGCCCGCACCGGCGCACGCAGGTCGTGCGACACGGAATAGGAGAACGCCTCCAGTTCGGCGGTGCGGTCCGACACGCGCTGTTCCAGCTCCACGTTCAGTTGCCGGATTTTCTCCTCCGCCGTTTTGCGTTCCGTGATGTCGGCGCGGATCGCCACATACTGGCGCGGTTTGCCGTCTTCGTTGAGAAACGGCACGATGGTCGTGTCCACCCAGTAAAGCGAGCCGTCCTTGGCCCGGTTTTTGATTTCACCCTTCCAAACCCGGCCGTGCGCAATCGTGGCCCAGAGATCGCGCATAAAAATTTTCGCGTGGTGGCCAGAATTGATGAGGCGATGATCCTGGCCGAGCAATTCATCGCGGGAGTATTTGGAGATGGCGCAGAACTTGTCGTTGGCGTAGGTGATTTTTCCCTGCGGATCGGTGATGGCCACGATGGCGTGCTCGTCCAGCGCGGCCTTCAGGTCGTGAATTTCCTTGAGCGAGGTTTTTAATTGTTGCGCCGTCGGCATACACCTGATGTTTCAATGGCAAAACTCGGCCCGGCCGTGGGCCGGTTCAATCCACCCTGCGGAAAAAAACTCAGGCGTCCTTCTGCAATTCGGACTCCGACGCCTTGAGCAGCGCCCAGTCGAATTTCAAGCGCGGCATGATCTGGCTCAAGCGCTGGAAATTCAGCGGCTTGATGATGTAGGTTTCCGCGCCCAGCCGCTCGCATTCCGTGAAGTCTTTGAACATCTGGGAAATCGTGAGCACCACGACCGGAATCTGGCGCGTCCGCTCATCCGCCTTGATGCGGCGCAACACTTCCAGCCCGCTCACTTTCGGCAGGTTCAAATCCAGCAGGATCACCTGCGGCCGCTCCCCCGGACGGCACGAGGAATATTTCCCAATGCAAAAAACATAGTCCAACGCCTCCTCCCCGTCAGTCACCACCTGGACACGATTGGCAAACCGCGCCTGCTTGAACGCGTGCAAGGTCAAAGCCACATCATCGGGATTATCCTCCACCAAAAGAACGTCAACGAACTCGTGGCCGTGGCCGCTGCTCCAGTTGGCGCTGGTTTTTCCGCCCGGAAACTCCGCCGGGAAAAGCGCGGCAACGGGAACCTTCAGCGCACGCGCCAGCCGGGTCATGCTTTCCAAGGACAGGTTGCGCGCCCCGCGCTCCACATCAGAAATGTAGGTGCGATGCAAATCCGCCCGTTCCGCCAGTTCTTCCTGCGAGAATCCCATCTGCTTTCTCCAGGCTTTGACGGAAGCCCCGAATATTTTTTTGTCGTCAACTTTTTGCACAATCAGAAGTCTTTTGATTTTTAATTATGCGGCCAGAACAATATGGCTCGCAACAGACGATGAGTGACACTTTCACTCCAAGCCCTTTGACGAGAACCCCTCGGCCAGCCGCGCCAGCCCCCGCCGGCAGGCCCGGGCTGGCTTCCGTGCCAGTGAGTCACGTCGGTTCGTTCTTGAACTCGAGCTGGCGTTCATGCTCTTCCGCACACGCGGGACAAATGCCATGCGAGAAAATGATCGCGGAATGGTTGGAGATATAGGTTTCCACCTGCTGCCAATAACCTTGATCATCGCGGATACGTTTGCAGGCGGCGCAGATGGGCAGCAAGCCGGTAAGCATCCGAACCTGTTGCGCGGCGGTGACGAAACTTTGAATCAACTGTTGCCGTTCAAACTCCGCCTGTTTTTGCCGGCTGATGTCATGAGCGATGGAGGACGCACCGATGATTTCGCCCGCCGCATTTTTGATCGGCGAAACGGTGACGGACACCGGAATAATCCTGCCATTCTTGTGGAGCCGTTCGGTTTCCTGCATGCCAACAATGTCGCCACGACGGACGCCCGCCAGAATGTCGAGCATTTCATCACGCCGGTGCTGCGGGAACAGCGCGACGATGGAGTGCCCGATGATTTCCTCCGCGCTATAGCCAAACAGGCGTTCCGCCGCCGGATTCCAGCTCACGATGACGCTGTCGAGGTTCTTGCCGTAAATCGCGTCTGCGCTCGACTCGACGATGGCCGCGAGGAATTGCATCGCACCCTCCGCGCGTTTGCGCCGGCGGCGATCGTGGGCCGCCTCCAGTTCGCGCTCCAAAGCCGGCACCAGCCGGGAAAGATTTCCCTTCATGATGTAGTCATTCGCCCCGGCCTGCATCATCGTCACCGCCTCCGCTTCACCGTAAATGCCTGAAACCATGATGAACGGAGTGTCCAAGCCTTGTTGCCGCAGCAGGCGCAAGGCCTCCGGGCCGCTGAACTCCGGCAGGACATAGTCGGCAATGACGGCGTCCCACGGCTGCTGCCGCAGGGCGGCCAGAAAATCCACCTTCGACTCCACGCGCTGATGCACGGCGGCACGGCCCAAACGTTCCAATTCCGCCAGCAACAGCGTTGCGTCATCGGCGGAATCTTCCACGATTAAAAGCTGCATGACATGGCCACCCATGAAAACCTTTCGTCCCAAGTTAGTTTACTGTGGCACACCGAATTTGTCCGTCAACTGACAATTTAAGCCCGGTGAGGCTGACCGGGGCGACCTCTCGCTTCGCCGGCATGACGCCATCCGGCCCGCAGGCCGGCGCATCAATCCCCGCGTTCCACCTTGACGGGTTTTCCCGGCGCTGGCACAGTGGCCACGCTTTGACGCCAGTTTAGCTCAGTGGTAGAGCAGCTGATTTGTAATCAGCAGGTCGTCGGTTCAAGCCCGACAACTGGCTCCACTTTCAAGTGGCAGATTTCCAGCAGTTTGCGCAGCAACAAAAGCCGAGTGTCAGTGAAACTGTCAGTAACCCGGCGTCTGCAATTATCACTCGCCACAATTCGACAGAACTTCATCAATACTCGCTTACTACTCGCTAACCCGGTGATGACTGAATGGTTCATGCTTCAGAACCAAAAGACACCACCACCGGCAAGCAGACCAGCTTGCGCACCAAGGACAAGACCGACGCTTTGCGTTTGCTGCATGTCAAGAACGAGGCCGTGCATCCGAACGACCCGCGCACCAAATACGGCAGTTACTTCGCCGCTGACGTGAAACCCGCTTGAATCGAAAACTGCCATGAATACCACCGCAATTTTCCCCGGCCTGGAACCGCTGGTAAAACCGTTCAGATTTGCCGCCAGCCCGTATGAATACAAAGTGACCACCTTGCGCGAGTGTCCGACGCCGGACGCGATGCAGCATTGCGAGACGCCCGACAAGGCCGCCGATTATTGGCGGTTGCACATTGCCACGCATCCCCATTTCAACCCGGATTGTGAATGTCTGGCCGTGTTGCTCTTGAACACCCGTAAGCGTGTTAAAGGGCATCAGCTTGTTTCCATCGGCACGATGGACACAATTCTTGTGCATCCGCGCGAAGTGTTCCGGCTCGCCATCGTGACCGCCGCCAGTGCCGTGATTGTCCTTCACAACTTATGTGTCGCAGCACATAAGTTGTGTTATGTGGAGTGCGGATTTATGT
>ODAK010001386.1_pt1 | contig 26603 bp, 24 predicted proteins | sample 1539591 | NCBI WGS metagenome assembly ODAK01 (sample SAMEA3539303, study PRJEB22396) | soil metagenome | biome: tundra; feature: field; material: soil | place: USA | collected 2010-05 | depth 0.15 m
CGTCGTCGGCGCGCCGTCGCCGCGCGCGCCTGGCGTCGCGGAAGGCGCCGACCGCCGCGCGCAGCGCCGCCATCACCGCGCGCCCTTGTCGAGCCGGCCCGGCGCCCTGGAGGCTCGCGACGGTCTGCTCCACTCGCCCGACCAGATCGGTGATCAGCCTGTCGACGCGATCGACCTGCGCCGCCGCCAGCGACGCCGCGCGCGCCGCATCGCGGCCGATGGCGTTCACGTTGTCGATGAGCGGCCTGAGATCGCGCTCCACCTGGTCGACGAGCCGAATCATGCGCCGGGCCAGGAGGCCCGCCACGACAATGACGCCCACTTGCACGATGGCCATCGCCAGCGTTGCCGCCGCGATCACGCCGAGGAAGAGCTCGGCGGAGCGGCTCACGCCTTCTCCCGGGTCCGCGCCTGCTGATACGCCTCTTTGCCGCGCTCGATCGCCGAGGTCAGCGTCTCGCGGCCCTGGCTCACCACCTCGCGGCCCCGCTGCGCCGCTTCCATCGCGCGTTCGCGGCCTTCGCGCGCCTTCTCGCCGAGGAAGTCGCGCGTCTCCCGGCCGGTCACCGGCGCGTACAGCAGCGCCACCGCCGCCCCGCTGACCGCACCGAGCAAAAACGCCAGCAGAATGCTGCCAGCCCCCGCGCCGTCGTCTTTAGCCATCAGAAGATACTCACTTTCACGTTGAGGTATTTCTTGGGATCTTTCCTGATCTCCGTCAGCAGCTGACGGAAGTCGGACACCGCACCGTTCATGTTCTCATATAACTGCTTATCTTTCAGCAACTGTCCGACCGTGCCCTGGCCCTCGTTCACCCGGGTGAGCAGCAGATCGAACCGATCCGTCAGGGCCGTCATCTTCTTGAACATCGCGTCGTCGGTCATCAGCTTGCCGACCGTGCCCTCGCCCTTGTTCATCCGGTCGGTCAGCGCCTGGAAGTTGGTCGTCGCGCCCGTCAGCGCTTTGGCGAACTCGTCGTCTTTGAGCAGCTTGCCGAGGCTGCCCTCGCCGGCGTTGATCCGCTTGGTCATCTGTTCGAGGTTCGTGAGCGAGCCCTCGAGCGCCTGGGCGGCTTTCGGATCGTTCAGCAATCGGCCGACCGAGCCGCGGCCGCGGCGGATATTCCCCGTCACCTCGTTGGCCGTGGAGACAAACTTTTGCATCTCGGTGTAGAGCCGATCGTCGGTCATCAGCTTGCCGACCGTGCCGCGCCCCTGCCGCACGTCGTGCACCAGCCCCGTGATCTCCTCGATGCCTTCGCTCGCTTCGGGCGCCATCGTGGAGAGCATGCCCCTGGTGGCCCGCTCCGGCACGTACCCCCACTCCGGAATCGGCGTGCCGGAGGAAGCGGGCGTGATGTCGACCGCGCTCTCGCCGAGCATCGACACCGATCCGAGCGTGGCCGTCGAGCGGTCGGTGATCCGCCCCCGCATGTTCTTGTTCACCTCGAGCGCCACGTCGACCCGGTCGCCGACGAGGTCAACCGACTTGACCGTGCCGACCTCCACGCCGGCGACGCGCACCGGCGATCCGGCCTTGAGCCCGGGCACGCTGCCGAACTGCGTCTTCAGGTTGTAGCGCTGCCAGAAGAATCCCCGGGCTCCGGTGAGGAGAAAGACCGTCAACACGGCGATGACGACGGCGACGACCGTCAACACGCCAATCTTCAGCTCCGACCAGGCGAGCGAGCGCGTGCGTGGCATATTCAGTCCTCAGTCACGACAGAAACGTCTTCAAGTATTCGTCCTGCGATGTGCGCAGCTCCTCGGCGTCGCCTTCGAAGACGAGGAAGCCGTCCTTGATCATGATGAACTCGGCTTCGCGCGCCTTGTGCTCCTCCGCCGGCACGATTCGGACGACGCCGTTTTCGCGCACGGCGGTGTGCGTCGCGATATAGAAGGCGTCGCGGAGCAGATGCGTCACGATGATTGAGCTGACGTTCTCGAGATCCCGCAGCTTGATGATCTCGTCGTCCACCGTCGTCGCCGTGATCGGATCGAGGCCGGTCGTCGGCTCGTCGTACAGCAGAATCTTCGGCTTCGCGGCCATCGCGCGGGCGATCGCAACGCGCCGCCGCTGCCCGCCCGAGAGATCCGAGGGCATGCTGTCGATTTACTCGGCCAGGCCGATGAAGCCCAGGACCTCTTGCACGCGCACGTCGATCGCCTCGAGCGGCATGTCGGTCTCTTCATACAGCTTGTAGCCGACGTTTTCGCGCACCGTCAGCGAGTCGAAGAGCGCCCCCTCCTGGAAGACCATGCCCAGGTGCGCGCGCACGCGCATCATCTCGTGTTCGGTCATCTGGTCGACCCGCTCGCCGTTCACCCAGACGACGCCGCCGTCGGCGCGCAGCAGGCCGACGATGATCTTCAGAATCGTCGACTTCCCGGCGCCGCTCGCGCCGAGGAAGATCTTGGTGTGCCCACCGATCAGCGTGAAGCTGACATCCTTCAGGATCACCTTCTCGTCGAAGGCGAGTGCCACGTGGTCGAACACCACGACCGGCGCGCCCGGCTCGTTGAGCAGCTGTTCCGCCGTCCGGAGGTCGGGAGAACCCTCAACCATGACTAATACATCAACGAAATCAGAATGCGCGTGACAAAGAAATCGACCGCGATGACGCCGACCGATCCGGCCACCACCGCGACCGTCGTCGCTCTGCCGACGCCCTGGGTGCCGCCGCTCGTGCGCAGCCCCACGTGGCACGCGATGGTCACGATCACGAAGCCGAGCGCGAACGGCTTGATGAGGCCCATCCAGACGTCCTGCATGTAGAGCGCCTTGAGAATCGACGACCAGTAGATGCCGCTCGCCACCTGCAACTGAAACCGGGCGACCATCCAGCCGCCGACGATGCCGACGAAGTCGGCGATGACGGTCAGCACCGGCGCCATGAAGATGCCGGCGAGCACCCGCGGCGCGACCAGTTTGCGGATGGGGTCGGTACCGAGGGCGCGCAGCGCGTTGATCTGGTCGGTCACCACCATCGACCCGAGTTCGGCGGCGATCCCGGATCCGATGCGTCCGCAGAGCATCAGACCGGTCAGCACCGGGCCGAGCTCCTTGATCATCGACGCGCTCACCAGGCGCCCGACGACGGGCCGCGCGCCGAATTCGTCAAGGGTCAGGCCGCTCTGCAGCGCCAGCACCGCGCCCGTGAAGAACCCCGTCAGGAGGACGACGGTCAGCGACTTCACGCCAATCGCGTCGAACTGCTCGATGATGTCGTGGCGATAGTGCGGCGGCGTCAGGACGGCGTAAAACGTCGCCGCGACCATGCGCACGTACTCCTGGACCTCGAGAACCGCCTTCTTGAGCCCGTCTTGGATGAACGCCAGCACGCGGTGGTCAGCCCCTCTGCGCCGCGCGCAGGAGCCCCAGCTCGGGGTTGCGCAGCCGTTTGATGTCGTCGCGAAGCGACGCGGCCTTCTCAAAATCCAGATTGGTCGCGGCCGCCTTCATCTCGCCTTGCAGCGACGCGATATAGGCATCGAGCTCCGCCTGCGTGCGGAACTGCTCGGTGGGGTCGTGCGCGACGGCGGGCGTCATGTAATCGCGCTCGTAGACGCTCGACATGACGTCGTCGATCGCTTTGACGATGGACTGCGGCGTGATCCCGTGCTCCGTGTTGTAGGCCTCCTGCAGCGTCCGCCGCCGCCCGGTCTCGCTGATGGCGGTCCGCATCGAGTCGGTCACCTTGTCAGCGTACATGATTACCTGCCCGTTCACGTTTCTCGCCGCCCTCCCGGATGTCTGGATGAGCGACCCGGCGGACCGCAGGAACCCTTCTTTATCGGCATCGAGAATGGCCACCAACGATACCTCAGGCAGATCCAGCCCCTCGCGAAGCAGGTTGATGCCCACCAGGACGTCGAACACCCCGCGCCGCAGATCCCGCAGGATCTGGATGCGCTCCAGCGTCTCGATGTCCGAATGCAGATACCGGACGCGCACGCCGAGCTCCTGATAGTACTGCGTCAGGTCCTCCGACATTCGCTTGGTCAACGTCGTCACCAGCACGCGCTCGCCGCGGGCGGCCCGCCCCCGAATCTCCTGCAGCAGGTCGTCGACCTGGCCTTTGACGGGCCTGACGTCGATCGGGGGATCGATGAGGCCCGTGGGCCGGATGATCTGCTCGACGACGACGCCCTGTGACTTAGACAACTCGTACGGCCCCGGGGTTGCGGACACGAAAACCACCTGCCCGACCCGTTCCTCCCATTCCTGGAAGTTGAGGGGCCGGTTGTCGAGCGCCGACGGCAGGCGGAAGCCGTAGGCGACCAGCACCTCTTTACGCGAGCGATCGCCGTGATACATGCCGCGCACCTGCGGCACGGTCTGGTGGCTTTCGTCGACGATGACGAGGGCATCCTTCGGCAGGTAGTCGAGCAGCGTCGGCGGCGGCTCGCCCGGCGCGCGGCCCGTCAGGTGGCGCGCGTAGTTCTCGATCCCATGGCAGTAGCCGATCTCGCGCATCATCTCGAGGTCGAACATCGTGCGCTGGTGCAGACGCTGCGCTTCGAGCAGACGCCCTTCCGATTCGAGGACGCCACGGCGCCAGGCGAGCTCTTCTTTGATCGTTTCGACGGCGCGCTTGGTCCGCTCGCGCGGCGCGACGAAGTGCGACTTGGGATAGACGGCGATCTTGTCGTGCCGGCGGAACGTCTTGCCGGTGAGGGGGTCGAAGGAGGCGAGCTCGTCCACCTCGTCGCCGAAGAGCTCGATGCGCAGCCCCGTCTCCTCGTAGGAGGGATACACCTCGATGATGTCGCCGCGGACGCGAAAGGTCCCGCGGCCGAAGTCGTGATCGTTGCGCTCGTATTGGATCTCGACCAGCTTGCGCAGCACCTCTTCCCGCGCGATCCGCTGCCCTTTCTCGAGGGGCAGGAGCATCCCGTAATACGCCTCCGGCGAGCCGAGGCCGTAGATGCACGACACGCTGGCGACGATGATGACGTCGCGCCGCTCGAAGAGCGACCGCGTCGCGGAGAGCCGCATGCGATCGATTTCCTCGTTGATGGTCGCTTCTTTTTCGATGTAGGAGTCGGTCGCCGGGACGTACGCCTCCGGCTGATAGTAGTCGTAGTAGCTGACGAAGTACTCGACCGCGTTGTGCGGAAAGAAGCGTCGGAATTCCTGATAGAGCTGGGCGGCGAGCGTTTTGTTGTGGACCATCACGAGCGTCGGGCGGTTCACCCGGGCGAGCGTGTGGGCCATCGTGAAGGTCTTGCCCGACCCGGTGACGCCGAGCAGCACCTGATGCCTATCGCCGCGCTCGAGGCCGTCGACGAGCTCGCCGATGGCGCGCGCCTGGTCGCCCGCCAGCTCGAAATCGGAGACGAGAGTGAAGCGATCATGCACCGAGGGCATCGCAACCGCTAATCGTACTACAAGGGACTCGAAAGACGATCAGCGCGGAAACCGCAGAACACGCAGAGAAAACCCTGCTCTGCGAGTTCAGCGAGTTCTGCGTCGATCGTCGTGCGGGATCCGTTTGTAGGGTCCGAAGTAGCCCTTCCGCGAGCGGACGCGGCAGTCCTTCCGCCTGACCTTCACGTCCACCTTGCGCCACGCGCCGTCGGCGGTGTCGTTGGTCGGCAGGTAACCGATCGTGTATTGCGCGCGCACTTCGGCGAGCACCTTCTCGTACATCTGATCGAGCTCTTTCACGGAGACGGGAAAGAACGCCTGGCCGCCGGTCGCCTCGGCCATCTGCTGCAGCCGCATGCGCTGCTCGGTACGCGACAACGACAATTGGTGCTCGAGCTCGCCGATCACGTAGAGGGTGGCGTCGGACGCCTTCAACAGGCTGTACAGGTCGCCGAAGCTCATCGAGCTCCTCGTGTCGCCGCCGTCGGTGTAGAGCAGCATCACCTTGCGGCCGTCCTGCCCCTCGGCGCCCGTCAGATACACGCCAATCGCGTCGTACAGCGCGGTGTTGCCGCTCGCCTTCTGCAGCCGAATCCGCTCGATGAGCCGCGCGAAGTCGGCTTGGCTGTATCGCGTCGAGCGCACCTCGGTGTCGAAGTCGATCATCGTGATGTCGACCGCCTCGAGCAGCGAGTTGAGGAACTTGATCGCGGCGGTCTTCGTGAAGCCGATGTCCTCGCCCATGCTTTCGCTGACGTCGAGGAGCAGGCCCAGGTGCGTGTGGAGTGTCTCCGGTCCGCTGTCGCGCCCTGACGCAAAATACTGAATCGTCTGCTTCTTGCCGTCTTCGTCGATCTCGAAATCGTCGGCCGTGAGATCGGTGACGAGATTCCCTTTCCTGTCGGTCACGGTCACACCGAGATGCACGAGGTCGACGCCGCCGTGGAAGACCGGCACCTGCGGCGCCGACGCGAGCGCGCGCGGCCACGGCGCCGCCCACAGCACGGCGGCAATGACGCTGGCGACGGCGATGGCGCGCGGCTGCACGAAACGTCACTCTACACCGGCGTCCCACCCGGCGGCCACACGGCCCACAGCGTCCGCTCGGCCGGGCGTATAATGGGGGGTTGATATTCCGATGCGGTGTCTAGCCGTCTGCCAGGATGAACTCGTCATCAGGATGCTCGACGAGATCCTGGTGCCCGGCTTCGAGGTCGAGTTCATCGTCGAAAGCCGTCCGGCGTCGAGGCGCCTCCACGACGCCCACGTCAACGTCACGGCCGGCGATCCCCGGCGCACCGACACCTACCTCAAAGCCGATCTCGGCCCAGGCACCTGCGTCATCATCGAAGACAGCGGCCGCCGCAGCCTGAAGAAGATCCTGGAAGCGGTCCGCGATGCCGGCGGCACGCTCGTCTACGTGCTCGGCATCGGGGCGGCCGCGACCGCCCAGCGCGCCGACGAGCTGCGCGGCGAATTTCCGGACGTCGCGTATCTCTCGATGGCCGAGCTCTTCGGCGGGCCGCTGCTCACCGAGTTCGCGCGCTCCATGACGCGGGCGCGCGTGCAGCAGTACCAGCGCTACTTCAGCGACGGCGAGCGCATCCTGATCATGCTCCACAACGATCCCGATCCGGACGCCATGGCGAGCGGCCTCGCGCTCAGAAACATCCTGCGGCGCACGAAGACGACGGCGATCATCGGCGCGATGCAGGGGGTCACCAGGCCCGAGAATCTGCGGATGGCGAACCTGCTCGACATCCACGTCGAGCCCCTGACCCCCGACACGGTGAAGGAGTACGATCGGGTCGCGATGGTCGACGTGCAACCGCACTATTTCGGCGGTGTGATCGACCAGGTCGACCTCGTCATCGATCACCACCCCGAGCAGCCGGGCTACGCCGCGGTGTTCAAGGACATCCGCGCCGACTATGGATCGACCTCGACGATCCTCACCGAGCATCTGCGCGCGGTCGACGTCAACATCTCCGAGCGCACCGCCACGGCGATGCTCTACGCGATCAAGTCCGACACGCTGTTTTTCAACCGGCAGACCAACCGCGTCGATCTCGAGGCATTTTCGTACCTCTATCCGCTGGCGGACGCCGCGCTCATCCGCAAGATGGAAGGGGCGGAAATCACCGTCGAGCGGCTCGACTACGTCATGAAGGCCCACCAGAGCGGCACGCTCGTCGAGCAGGTCTTCTGCGCGTTTCTCGGGGCCACGCCGCGCGAGGATTTCATCCCGTACGTCGCCGACTTCTTCCTCCAGCTCGAACACGTCAAGTGGACGGTCATCGCCGGCATCGTCAACGATTCGATGGTGATCTCGGTGAGAAACCTCGGCTACTCGAAGAACGCAGGCGAGCTGGTGCGGCGCTTCTTCGCCGACATCGGCAGCGCGGGCGGCCATCGTGCGATGGCGAAGGCGATCGTGCCGATGCGCGCGTTTCGAGAGAAGTTCGGCGAGCTGTCCGCCGAGGAGCTCGGCGCCATGCTGCAGGATCTCGTCGCGCAGTTCCTACATGAAACGACGGCGGTCGGCGAAAAGAAACGGGAAACCGCCGGAATCAAGAATTAGGAATTGGCTTCCTAATTTCCCAGCGCCTGATCGAGGTCCGCGATCAGGTCCTCGGCGTCCTCGAGCCCAACCGACAGCCTGAGCATCCCTTTCGTCACACCCGCCGCGCGGAGCTGATCGTCGGTGTGGCCCCACTGCGAGGTCAGCACCGGCATGCTGATCAGGCTTTCGACGCCGCCGAGGCTGGCGGCGCGCTTGATGACCTTCAGACGGTCGTAGAGCTTCTCGGCGCGTTCGTACCGGCCGTCGAGATCGAAGCAGACCATCCCGCCAAAACCGGTCATCTGCCGCTTCGCGATCGCGTGGTCGGGGTGCGACCGAAGTCCGGGATAGTAGACCTGACTGACGCGGCGGTCGGCGGCCAGGAACTCGGCGACCGCCTGGGCGTTCGCGTTGTGGCGCGCGACGCGCAGCGGAAGTGTCTTCAATCCGCGCCCGAGCGCGTAGGCCGGATACGGATCCATCACCGTGCCGACCAGGCGCCGGACGTTCGCGATCGGATCGACGAGCGCGCTCGGCCCGGCGACGCTGCCGCCCGTCACGTCGCTGTGGCCGTTCAGATACTTCGTCGCGCTCTGCATCGCCAGGTCGACCCCGAGCGCCAACGGCTGCTGGTTGATGGGGCTCGCGAACGTGTTGTCGATGACCGACAAGACGCCGCGCGCACGGCAGGCAGCGGCAATCTTCGCGATGTCCAGGCAGCGGAGGGTGGGATTGATGGGCGACTCGAACCACACGAGGCGCGTCGCCGCCGTCAGCACGCGCTCGGGCTCGGCCAGCTCCTCGATCGTGACGAACCGCGCCTGGACGCCGAATCTGGTCAACAGATCGCCGAGCAGGTGCAGCGTCCCGCCGTAGATCGCCGCGCTGCAGACCACTTCGTCGCCGGCCTTCACGTGCGCCATCAGGATTGTCGTCGTCGCGCCCTGGCCGGACGAGAAGAGCAACGCCGACTCGGCGCGTTCGAGCGCGGCCAGCTTCCGCTCGACGCTGACGATCGTCGGGTTCGCGAAGCGCGAGTACAAGTACTTTGTCGACGTGCCCAGGTTGTACGCGGCGACCTCGGCGGCGTTCTCGAAGACGAACGTCGACGTCTCGTAGATCGGTGTCGTCAGCGGAACGGCGTCGCCGATGTCGGACTCGCCGGCGTGAATCAACTCGGTGGAAGAACCTTTTGTCATAACGCTCCTTGTCCCACCCGCTCGCCGCTGGCGCCGACGACCGGCTCGACGAACTGTCGGTACGCATCTTCGTACCCGCGGCCCATCAGCTCGGCCAGCGGCTGCCGGCGATCGGATCGGTCGTCGAATCCGCCGGCAAAATCGAATGGACCCACGGGGTTGTGCTCCGGACGAATCGTGAACAGCCGGGCGATCCCGCTGGACGCCGCGCTGAACGCCCCGCCCGGCGCAATATTCGTCGCGTCGCGGACCGCCGACGCCTCCGACGATTGCAGATACTCCCCCATCCGGCCGCGGCCGTCGAGCCGGGGCGCCGACAGCGCGTGCGGCCCGGGCGTCTCGGGCGACGCCGAGACGATGATTGCCTGCTCGACGCCCAGCGCCGACAGTTCCTCGAGGAGCCGCGCCAGACTCGCCGGGCGATCGCAGACGCGGTGCGTCTCGCCGCGCCAGTAGGCGTCGGGCGCGAACCGCATCTCGTGCACGTCGGTGGCGAGCGGCACCGTCAGCGCGCCGGCGATGGCGTCCGCCACATGATCACGCCCGACGCCGCTCAGATCGAAGACTTCACCGCGCCGCGCGTCGGCCGCCGCCGTGGTCGCGCGCGTGATCAGCCCGCGCCGGCGCGTCTCAGCGACGAGCGCGAAGACCAGGTCGCGGTGGGCATCGAGATCGTGCACCGTGATCAGCAGCTCGCGAAAGCCCGGCTGCCCGAGATTCTCCGCGAGCAGTTCCGTGTAGCGGCGGCCGATCTCGGCCGGCACCGGCTGTTTCAGGCGGGCCGCACCGCGAATGAGATCCCACATCACGCGCCAGCAGTGATCGGTCACTTCAGACGCTGACAACGGCGACCGCACGACGCGCCACCAGAACCGGCCGCGCTGCCGGCGCCCGCCGCCGCTCCTCAGGCCGCTCACGAGCGCGATTGCGCCGGCCAGACCAAGCACCAGCACGGCCAGACGCGGCAGCCACGTCGGCAGCGCTCCGGGCGCGAACGCCGATTGCGCGAAACGCAGGTAGGCGCCGGCGAGGCCGGACGCGCCGCCGATGCCGACCATCTTGAGCACGAAATCAACTGGAAAAATAATGAGACCGAGCGCCACGGCCGCCAGCGGCGCCGCCACGATGGCGAGCGACACGACAAGGGACCACGCCGCGAGCCGCAGCATGCCGCGCCACGGATAGAACGACCGCACCGCCGGCGCGCTCCAGAAGCCTTTGTCGTCCCAGAGCCGCTGCGCGCCGTCGATCGCCGCGAAGACCGCGCCAATGACCCCGACGCCGCGCCCCGCGACGATATCGAGCTTGACGCCCGCTTCGTGCAGCGCGCGCAGCACGCCCGCGTGATAGGCGCCGGCCGTACCGGTGCCCGTCAAGACGAGCGCGGTGCGAAGTTGGGGGGAATAGCTGTCAGCCGGCGGCAGCGCGGGCTCGATCATTCCGCGTCGTCGTGGATGGTGAGCAGCAAGACGATCTCGAATTCGCGCATGCCGCCCGGCGTCGTCACTTTCACGGAGTCGCCCGGCTCTTTGTTCAAGAACGCGTGGCCGATCGGCGACGTCGTCGAGATCAGGCCCTTGGTGGCGTCGGCGTCCTCCGGCATCACGAGCTGGAACACGAGCTTCTCGCCGCCCTTCTCGATGACGTGGACGGTCGAGCCGAAGCCCGCGCGGTCGGAGGGAATGCGATCGACGTTGATCATCGCAATCTCGGCGACGCGCTTCTTCAGCATGCTGATGCGCGATTCGACGAGCCGCTGACGCTCCTTGGCCGCCGAGTACTCGGCGTTCTCGCGGAGATCGCCGAGCTCGCGCGCGCGCTTGATTTCTTTCGGGAGCTCCAGCTTCAGCTCGCGATCGAGCGCACGGATCTCGTCCTCGAATTTCCTGATGAGACGGTCTTTCATCGCAGGGCCTCATGGTACCACAGTGCTATGCTTCGAGAACGCATGCGGCGCATCACCAGCCGTCAGAACCCGCTCGTGGCGCGGTACCGGGCCGCCGCCCGCGGTCGCGCCGACGATCTCCTGCTCCTCGACGGCGCTCACCTGGTCGCGGACGCGCTCGACGCCGGCGTCCACCTGCGCGAGGCCGCAGTGGCTGACGTCGCCGACGTTGCCGACGCCGCGGGCCATGCCGCCCGCCGCGGCGAAATCCGCGCGCTGGCGGCGCGGCTCACCGAGGCCGGCGTAGAGGTCGTCGCCGCCTCGGCCGCGGTGATGGACGCGCTCAGTCCGGTGCGGTCCGCCAGCGGAATCGTCGCCCTCGCGGATCGTCCGTCGCTCGACGCTGGGCGGATGTACGGCGGCGGCGCCCCGCTGGTCATCGTCGCGGTGGACGTCCAGGATCCCGGCAACCTCGGCGCGATCGTGCGCGTCGCCGAAGCCGGCGGCGCGACCGGCCTCGTCGCTGCGGGACGCTCGGCCGATCCCTTCGGCTGGAAGGCGCTGCGCGGTTCCATGGGCAGCGCGCTGCGCATTCCCGTGGTTGTCGGAGAGCACGCGGATCAGGCGGTGGCCGACGCGCGGCGGCATGGCTGCCGCATCGTGGCGGCGGTGCCGCGAGGCGGACGTTCGCTGTTCGACATCAACCTGAAGGTGCCCGCCGCGGTGCTCATCGGCGGCGAAGGCCCCGGCCTGCCGGCGGCGCTCGTCGATGCGGCCGACGATCGGGTGACGATTCCGATGCAGTCGCCCGTCGAATCGCTCAACGCGGCGGTGACGGCCGCTCTTATCGTCTACGAAGCTCGCCGGCAGCGAGCGGCCACTTAGAAGGCAGATTTCGGAATTCAGATTTCAGATTAGATTGCAGAATGGATTCCCTGTTTCCTGACGATGTGCCGACTGGGGCCGCGGCTCCCGCGCCGCTCGCCGAGCGCATGCGGCCGCGCACGTTCGACGAATTCATCGGGCAGGAAGAGCTCCTGGCGCCCGGGAAGCCGCTGCGCGAGGCGATCGAGCGCGATCTGCTGCAATCCATCATCCTCTGGGGACCGCCCGGCACCGGCAAGACCACGCTGGCGCGGATCGTCGCGGACACGACGAAAGCGCGGTTCGTCTCGTTCAGCGCGGTGCTCGCGGGCATCAAGGAAATCCGCGACGTCATGGCCGAAGCCGAGCGCCTGCGGCGCTCGACCGGCCGACGCACGATCGTGTTCATCGACGAAATCCACCGCTTCAACAAGTCGCAGCAGGACGCCTTCCTTCCCCGCGTCGAAGCGGGCGACATCGTCCTCATCGGCGCGACGACCGAGAATCCGTCGTTCGAGGTGAACGCGGCGCTGCTCTCACGGTCGAAGGTGTTCGTACTGCGCGGCCTGACGGCCGACGAGGCCGCAGCCATTCTGACGCGCGCGCTCGAGGATCCCGAGCGCGGGCTGGGTCGCCAGCCGGCGAATGTCGAACCCGACGCGCTGCGTGCGATGGCGCTGTATGCCAACGGCGACGCCCGCGTGGCGCTCAACCTGCTGGAACTCAGCGTCGCGGCGGCGCCGATGATCGACGGGCGGCGGCACGTCGACGCCGCGCGCGTCGAGCAAACGATTCAGCGGCGCGCGCTCCTCTACGACAAGGGCGGCGAGGAGCACTACAACATCATCTCCGCGCTGCACAAGTCGATGCGCAACAGCGATCCGGACGCCGCCGTCTACTGGCTGGCGCGCATGGTCGAAGCCGGCGAAGATCCGCTCTACATCGCGCGGCGGCTCGTGCGCTTCGCGTCGGAAGACATAGGCAACGCGGATCCGCAGGCGCTCACCGTGGCGATCGCGGCGAAGGAGGCGGTCCATTTCATGGGAATGCCCGAGGGCAACACCGCGCTCGCGCAGGCGGCGATCTATCTCGCGACCGCGCCGAAGAGCAACGCCGTGTACGAAGCGTACACGCGGGCCGCCCAGGACGCGCAGCACGACGTCGCCGAGCCGGTGCCGCTCCATTTGCGCAACGCGCCGACCACGCTGATGAAGCAACTGGAGTACGGGAAGGGCTACAAATACGCGCACCACGAGGCCGACGCGATCGCCGACATGTCGTGCCTGCCGCCGGCGCTCGCCGGACGGAAGTACTACGAGCCGAAAGAGCGCGGGTTCGAGAAAGAGATCAAGCGCCGGCTCGACGGGTGGGAGGAGATCAAGCGGAAGCGCAAGAGCGAATCACAGCCGTGATCGCAGACGGCGATCACGGCTGAACTCGCAGAGACTGCAGAGAACGGCGCTGCCTCCTCAGTGACTCGGGCATCCTTCAGACGGTTCTCGTCCTCCCACCGCGCAGATGCCTACTCCCGCGTGAACTTGATCGTGACAGTCACGAGAACCGATACGGGCACGCCGTTCAGGAGAGTCGGCGAGTACTCCCACTGCCGCACGGCGTCAAGCGCGGCCTGATCGAGCAGCGGGATCGAGTGCACGACCTTCGCGTCTACGACTTTCCCGTCGAATCCAATCGTCGCTTCGATCGTGACCGCCCCGGCGACACGCGCCGACTGCGCAATGGCGGGGTATACCGGCTTGACGTCCTTGATCTTGGTTGGTGGCTTGATCTGCCCCCCGATGCGGACCGGCGCTATCCTGGCCCTCGCCCTGGCCGCGGCATCGGCTTTCTCTTTGGCCGCGACAGCGTCGGCCTTCGCCTTGCCCGCGACAGCATCAGCCGCCGCCTTGTCGCCTGCCGCCTTCGCGGCGACGGCGAGTTCCTTGGTCTTGTCGTACGACTTAAACCACTTGTCGTCCTGAGCTTTCAGCTCGACGTCGAGCGCTGCCCGGGCATCCTGAGCAGCCTTGAGCGACTCGGCGGCATACTGACTCGCGCGGTCGGTAGCGGCTTTGTCAAGAGCGGCCTTGGCCGCATCCACGTCCGCGTTGGGCGGCGACGCGCAGCCCGTGACCGTGATCGCGAGGCCCAGGGCAATCGCCCGGAATCTGACAATGACACGCATGGTGTGTTTCCTCCTTCAAGCGCCGGATCAACGGTATTTCTACCTGGCTGCCCGGAACAGGCCGATAGTACACCCGTGCGCGCCTGCTGTAGCGAGTTCTTTCGTCACGAACCAGCCACGACGGACACAACGGACACGAAGGTCAGGACCGATCTGATTGTCAGCTATCGCGACGGGCAGTCACCCATGATCGCGCGCCAGCCCTCGACGTCGATGAGGATCTGGCTGGCGACCGGGCTGCCCGGTACGCTGCCGCCCGTAAGCCCCGGACCGGGCGTAATCCGTACGCCACCACCGATGCCGACACCGTCCGGTTTGTGCTGGCCTTTCTTCATAAGGCCGGTGATCGCGATCATCGAACCTTCGTGAGCTTTGATCTCCGCCATCATCTTCTTCGGCCCATTCATACGTAAACGCATGCCCTCCGGAATGTCGACGCTGCCCGGCTCAGCTTCGGTGCGGCGACCGGCGGTGAAGATATAGCCTCTGGTACATCCGGGAATCGACACGCGCGCGGAGTCTTTCGGCACGGGCTTCTGTTCCTGTGCCAGCAGCAGTCCGCTCAACACCGCGACAGCGACGATGATCACGGCGGTCGTCCTCATGGATAACTCCACACCGATTGTGCCTCCGCGTCCTCCGTAGAACGGTTCTACGCAGACGCGAAGGAGCGTTTGAACAGATCCGCGATTGCGCGCGTGCCGTTGTCGGCGAGCCGGCGCGTGCCGGTGCCGGTGAAATGCGGATGCGCGATCACCGGGCCGTCTGCTTTCGCGCGCGGCGTCCAGTCGGTGCCGCTCCACGTCAGCCAGGCGTCCTTTTCCTGATCGAACACATGCAGCGGCTTGTTGCACAGCTTGCCGAACTCCGCCCCCCATCCCGTTCCGCCCCGCACCGTCCCGTCGGCGAGCACGGTGCCGATGACGTAGATCTCCTGGCCGCTGTTCACCTGATACCAGAGCGTCTGCAGCACCCGGCGAATCGTCGGCGAGTCGGTGTAACGGCGGTGCATCAGCCGCGACACGTATTCCAGGCTGACATCGCCCGACTGCAGCTCCTCGTGGTTCAGCACGCGCACGCCGCGATGACGCGCGATCGTGTGGCCTTCGAAGGTGAAGTTCACCTCGTCGATGCCGTGCCGCTCGGCGCAGCCGCCGAACTCCGCCTCGGCTCCGGGAGCCCCGCCGCTGAAGAGAATGCAGTCCTGTGGCGTCATCGTGCGATCATAGCATCGCGATGACGCCTCCACCTCGTGCATACCGGGCCGGCGAGTCTCTCGAGGATTTCTGCCGGGCCTGCAAGACCGATCGGCTGCACACCATCATCGCGGTCGATGCCGACGGCCGGCCGCTGCGCGTCGCCTGCGGATACTGCCGCAGCGATCACAACTTCCGTGGAGGGCCGAGGGTCGAGCCTTCGCGCGCCGCGCCGGCGCGCGAACCGTTTCCACTCGTCAGCGCTCGTGAAAGGACGGCACCCCCAATGACCGACCACCCGGCCGATCTGGAACTGCTCCTGCGCCGCATCATCCGCGAGGAGATCGGCCTGACGCCGGTCGCTCCCGCCGACAAGTGGCGCGGCGGCACGCTCGTCCTGCGCCCCGGCACGCCGGGGCTTCAGGAGAAAAGCTGGCCGATCGAGACCTTCTTCCACAAGATCGTGATGGTACGCAACCGCCTGCGCGCACTCGAGCAGCAGGTCAACGCCGCCGCGCTGCCAGACGAAGTGAAGGTGAAGCTGCAGGGCTACATCAGCGGCTGCTATGGCTCGCTGACCAGCTTCAACCTGCTCTTCGCGGATGAAGACGATCACTTCAAAGGATCTGGCGGCGATTAGACGGGGCGGCTGTGCCGACCGAAAGCATGCTGCTCGGCGACAGTTAGACGTGGCGTCAAGCCGCGATTATACTGATGGCCACTTGTCAGCGGCACGACTCACTCGATTCAGGAGCACTCATGCAGATCTCAGAGCGGACGGTTGGCGACGTCGTGATCGTGGACGTCTCGGGGAAGATCACGTTGGGCGAGGGCGGCGATGTCGTTCTCAAAGACAAGATGCGCAGCCTGATTCAGCAGGGAAACAAGAAGCTCCTGCTCAACCTCGGCGGCGTCTCGTACGTGGATAGCGCGGGCCTCGGAGAAATCGTGCAGGCGTACGCGACCGTCAACAAGGACGGCGGCAAGCTGAAGCTCTTGAACATCACCAAGCGCATCAAGGATCTGCTGTCGATCACGAAGCTGCTGACGGTCTTCGACACCTTCGACAACGAGGCCGAGGCGGTCGCCAGCTTCCAGGCGGCACAATAGGTTATTGCGGTTCGGCCGCGATCGCGTGGGGATCGGCAGTCTCGAAGGCCGGCACCTTGCGCAGCATCTCGGCGCGCAGCGGCAGGATGAACGAGAAGCGGTAGTCGCCCTGCATGCGCCCGATCGGGATGCCCACCAGATCGCCGCGCTGGTCGAGCACGCCGCCGCCCGACACGCCGGGATGGCCGTCGGTGAGGCACGTCACCAGCCCGCCGGGCGTGCGCTGCCCCACGTAGCCGGTCGAGAGGATGATCCCCTTCGAATAGTCGTTCCCCAGGCGGAAAATCGGCTCGGCGAAGTCGTACGAGAACGCCGGATCGACGCGCAGCGCGGGCAGATCGAGCTCGCGCGTCCTGATGATCGCCCAGTCGCCGCTGTGCACTTCGACGTCGGCGTCGCCCGCGTCGACGATCTTCGCCGGAATCTCCTTGCCGCCGTACATGATCGTCACCGACACGAGCTGGCGCGGCGCGGCGCGCTCGTCCTCGCCTCTGAGCGCGATGACGCCGTGTTTGACGGTGATGAAATAGCCGTGTCCGAGGTACCCCGCGGTGCCGTAGTTGGTCTTGCCAAGCGTGTCGGTGGAATAGAGCTCGACGAAGCTCAATCGGCGCTCGCGCAGCAGGCGCACCGGCAGCAGCCCCATCTCGTCCTGCAGCTCCTGTTTGATTTCAGTGACCAACCGGGCGCGCGCGGACGCGGCGCTCACCCCGCTCGACTCGGCCGCGACGCGGCCGGAGGTGCCGGCCGGCACGGCATCGGCGTGCGGCCCGCGGCCCAACTCGCTCCGCACTTCCGCGCGAATCGCATCGAGCTCCGCGTCGTAGGTGGCGCGATCGAGCGCCTCGCCGCTGCGGACGCGAAACGCGCCGAGCGCGAAAAAGACGAAGGCGGTGGTCGTGAGCGCGAGCAGCAGGAGGAGGCGGCGAGAGTTCATCAGTACTCCAAGTTCGGCAGCTAAACCGGCTCACCGAAGCACGCGGGTATTCGCATGCGAAGGCGGCCGTACAGCTTTGCGCTCCTCCTTCCTGGCCCCCTGGCACGATGCCACGCGAAGCAGAAAAGGGATGGCCCTTTCGCTTGGAAACGCTGCGATCAATTGTGTCGAGTTGAACCGAGGCGGTTACTGTAACAGCGCGGCCGCGGAGGGTCAAGATCAGTTTCGCTTGAGCACGCGTGTCAGACCCCAGCCTCCCAGAAACGCGGCCACGCCGATCCCGAAGAGACGCGGGTTCGGACCCATCGGCCCGGCGGTGACGACGTCCACGAGCAGCAGCCACATGCCGATGAGCTGTGCGAACCGTCCGATGTAATAGAGGGCTTTGCCCAATCAGATCCTGTCGAAGTTCTTCTCGATTTCGCGCCGCGTCAGCCGGAGCATGACGGGACGCCCGTGCGGGCACACCGTCGAATACGCCGTCGCGCGGAGCTCGTCGAGAATATGCGTCATCTTCTCGTAGGTCAGCGGATAGTTGGCTTTCACCGCCGCGTGGCACGCCGTGGTCGCCGCGATGCGCTGCAGCGCCTCCTGCACGTGGGCGCCGCGATCGAGCCCTTCGAGATCCTCGGCGAGCGCCGCGAGCGCCTTCGCGCAGTCCTCCGTTCCGAGCAACGCCGGCACCGCCGTCACTTTCACCACTGCCGCACCGAAGCTTTCGATCTCGAACCCGAACCGCTCGAGCTCGCGGGCGCGCGCGACGAGCGCGTTGTGCGCGGAGGCGGCGACCTCGAGGATCAGCGGCACGAGCAGCCGCTGTGACTCCAGAGGGCCCGCCGTCAGCCGCTCCATCACCCGCTCGAACAGCACGCGTTCGTGCGCGACGTGCTGGTCGATGATCGCCACGCCTTCATCGTCGATCGCGATGATGAACGTGTCGCGGAACTGGCCGAGCGGGATCATCGGGCGGATGTCGGGGGACCCCATGGCCTCCACGCTCGGCAGGTCGGAGGTCGGCAGCGTGTGCGCGCCGGCGCCGGGCACCCAGCGGTTCGGAAACGCCCCGCCGCCGAGCACGCCGGGGATCGTCGCCGCGATCGGCATGAGGCTCGCCGTCTCCGGCCGCAATTGCAGCTGCGGCACGCCGCCTTGCCCGAGCGCGTCCATCAGCGCGCGCCGCACGACCTCGTGCACGAGCGACTGATCGCGGAAGCGGACCTCCGCCTTGGTCGGATGTACGTTCACGTCGACGGCGTCCAGCGCCATCTCGATGAACAGGTGCACCTCGGGACTCCGCTCCTTGATCGACGCCTGGCTGTAGGCGTCGATGATCGCGTGCGCGATCGTCCGGTCCTTGACGATGCGCCGGTTGATGAAGACGTTTTGCGGGCCGCGCGTCGGCCCTTGGTCGGCGAGCGCCGCGATGTAGCCGGTGAGACGCAAACCGCCGGCCTCTTTGCCAACGTCGATGAGATCGCTGCGTTCGCCGTACAGCTGGTACAGCCGATCGCGCAGCGACACGGCAGGCGGGCACTGCAGCACCGAGCGGCCGGCGCTCGTCAGCCCGAAGCCGACTTCCGGATACGCGAGCGCCAGCTGCGTGGTGATGCGCGACACCTGCGCCGACTCGGCGCCGTCGGACTTCAGGAACTTCCGGCGCGCCGGCAGATTGTAGAAGAGGTCGTTCACCTCGACGAGCGTGCCTTCCGGAGCGCCGACTTCCACCGCGGATGCGATCGTCCCGCCGTTCACGCGGATCTCGGTGCCGGTCTGCTGCCCGCGCGCCCGCGTCCGCAACACGAAATGCGACACCGACGCGATGGAGGGCAGCGCCTCGCCGCGAAAGCCGAGCGTCCGGATCGCCGCGAGATCGCCGGAGGTGTGGATCTTGCTCGTCGCGTGGCGCTCGAGGGCGAGCCGTGCGTCCTCCGGCTCCATCCCTTCGCCATTATCTTCAACGCGGACCTGCTTCTTGCCGCCCAACTCGATGTGAATGGAGATTCGCGTGGCGCCGGCATCAATCGCGTTTTCCACCAGCTCTTTGACGACCGAGGCGGGACGCTCGACCACTTCGCCGGCGGCGATCTGGTTCGCGAGGTCCGCCGGCAGCCGCGTGATTCTGCCCACGTCAGATCCAGCGGCTGCGGCGAAAGGCGGCGAGCATCGCGACCACGAGAACGGCGCTCGAGCCCGACAGCCACCAGAACTGCGCGGCGTCGCCGCCTGGGAAATGCGGCAGCGGCATGTTCATGCCGTACACGCCGGTCACGAGCGTCAGCGGCATGAAGATCGTCGCCACCACGGCGAGCACTTTCATCACCTCGTTGAGCTGATTGCTGACGACCGACAGGTGCGCGTCCAGGATGCCGGTCAGCCGGTCCTGGAAGATCAGCGCATCGTCGGCAATGCGGACGAGGTGATCGTAGACATCGCGGAAGCGAAACGACATCTCGGTGCTGATGTCGACGAACTCGCGCCGCGCCAGCCTCGAGATCACGTCCCGCTGCGGCGCGACGATGCGCCGGAGCGACGCCACGTCGCGCTTGGCGGTCAGAATCCCCTTCGCCAGCGAGCGGTCCGTCGATTCGAAGATCGCCTGTTCGAGCGCGTCGAGCCGATCTTCGAGCTTCTCGACTTCCGGCGCGTAGTGATCGACCATCGCGTCGACGATGCGGTGGAACAGCACGACGGGGCCGTCGCCGAGCAGCCGCGCGTTGCGCACGCAGTGATCGCGCAGCTCGGCGATCGATCGCGAGGAGCCGTCGTGGACCGTGACGAGGTAGTTCGGTCCGAGAAAGAAGTCGACGTCGTGGGTCGCGAACGCCTGGCCCCGTTCCGCCGCGCGAAAGTCGATGCCGTGAAGGATGACGTACAGGTAGCCGTCGTACGCCTCCGCCTTCGGATACTGCGTGCCCGACATCGCGTCCTCGACCGACAGCGGATGGAACTTGAAGGTCTCGCTCAGCAGCAGCGATTCGGGAATCGAAGGCGCCGCGAGATCGACCCAGACGAACGCCGTCGACGCCGGCTTGAGCCATGCGCGGTCGAGGCTCGATGCCTGTTCGGTCTGGCCGTTGCGGTGCACGAAGATGCTGATCAATCTCCAACCTTCACGGCCAGCGCCGCCTGGGCGGCGGCCAGACGCGCAACCGGCACCCGGTACGGCGACATGCTCACGTAGTCGAGGCCCACGTTCTCGAAAAAGTGGATCGACGCCGGATCGCCGCCGTGTTCGCCGCAGATGCCGAGCTTCAGGTCCTTCCGCGTCTTGCGACCCTTCTCGACCGCCATGCGCACCAGCGGGCCGACGCCTTCGACGTCGATCGACGCGAACGGGTCCCGGTCCAGGATCTTCTTCTCCTGATAGATCTTCAGGAACTTCCCGGCATCGTCTCGCGAAAAGCCGAACGTGAGCTGCGTGAGGTCGTTCGTGCCGAACGAGAAGAACTGCGCTTCGGTCGCGATCTGATCGGCGGTGATCGCGCCGCGCGGGATCTCGATCATCGTGCCCACGAGATACGTGATCTTCACGCCCGCCTTCTTCATCGTCTCCGCCGCGATGCGATCGACGATGGCTTTCTGGTTGCGGAGCTCTTTCACGAGCCCGACGAGCGGAATCATGATTTCGGGGACGACTTTCAGCCCTTCCTTGTGCAGGCGGCACGCGGCCTCGATGATGGCGCGCGTCTGCATCTCGGTGATCTCGGGATAGGTGATGCCGAGGCGGCAGCCGCGATGGCCGAGCATCGGGTTGAACTCATGCAGCTGTTCGACGCGCGCGAGCAGCGTCTTCTTCTGGTCGAGCTCCGCCCCGCTCGTGCCGGCGGCTTCGAGTCGGACAACATCCACCATCAGGTCCTCGCGCTTGGGCAGGAACTCGTGGAGCGGCGGGTCGATTGTGCGGATCGTCACCGGACAGCCGTGCATCGCCTTGAAGACGCCGTAGAAATCCTCGCGCTGCAGCGGGAGCAGCTCGTCGAGCGCCTTGCGGCGATCGGCTTCGTTGTCGGCGAGAATCATGCGCTGGACGATCGGAATGCGCCCCTCGCCGAAAAACATGTGCTCGGTGCGGCACAGGCCGATGCCTCGCGCGCCGAACGCGTACGCGAGCTCCGCCTGATCCGGCAGGTCGGCGTTGGCGCGGATCCCGAGCCGCCGGAATTTGTCCGACCACGACAGCAACTGGTTGAACCGCCGGTAAATGTCCGACTTGTCGCGCGCGAGCGTGCCGTTGACGACCTGGAGAATCTCGCTCGGCTTCGACGCGACCCGCGCGATCTTGACCTCGCCGGTCAGGCCGTCGAACGAGATGAAGTCGCCTTCCTTCACCGTCTTGCCGCCGACGCGGAACTGCTTCGCCGACTCGCTGATCTCGAGCTCGCCGGCGCCAACGACCGACGGCTTCCCCATCTGCCGCCCGACGACCGCGGCGTGCGACGTCATGCCGCCGGTGGCGGTGAGAATGCCCTGCGACACGAACATGCCGTGGATGTCGTCCGGCACCGTTTCGCGGCGGACGAGAATCACCGGCTTCCCCTGGTGCGACCACTCCACGGCGTTGTCGGCCGAAAACACGACGTGTCCGCTCGCGGCGCCGGGCGACGCCGGGAGCCCCTTCGTCGCGGTGGGGATCTTCCTCCACTCGTCCTGATCGAACCCCGGCGCGAGGAGCTGGTTGAGCGACTCCGGATCGACGAGCAGGATCGCGTCCTTCGGCGTGATGAGCTTCTCGGCCACGAGATCGGTGGCGATCACGACCGCGGCGTAGCCGGTGCGCTTGCCGCTGCGCGTCTGCAGCATGAACAGCCGCTCGTCCTGGATCGTGAACTCGAAGTCCTGCACGTCCTTGTAGTGCTTCTCGAGGCGCGTCGTGATCTCGCGCAGCTGCTTGTAGGCCTTCGGCAGCACGCGCTCGAGCTCGCGAATCTGCTGCGGCGTCCTCACGCCGGAGACGACGTCCTCGCCCTGGGCGTTGATGAGGAACTCGCCGTAGAACTCTTTCTTGCCGCTGGCGGGGTTGCGGGTGAAGCCGACGCCGGTCGCGGAGCGGTCGCCGGTGTTGCCGAACACCATCATCTGCACGTTGACCGCCGTGCCGATGTGATCAGGGATGTCGTAAATGCGGCGATACTCGATCGCGCGCGGGTTCATCCACGAGCGGAACACGGCGTCGCGCGACATCATCAACTGGTCGTTCGGGTCCTGCGGAAACGCTTTGCCGGACTTGTTCTTCACGACCTTCTTGTACCGCTCGACGACGTCGCGCAGGCCGGCCTCGTCGAGATCGGTGTCGATCTTCGCGCCGCGGGCCTTCTTCACCGCCTCGAACTCGTGCTCGAAGATGTCCTTGGGGATCTCCAGGACGACGTTGCCGAACATCTGGATGAAGCGGCGGTAGCTGTCGTACGCGAAGCGGCCGTTCGTGGTCCGCCGCTTCAAGCCTTCGACCGCATCGTCGTTCAGGCCGAGGTTCAGGATGGTGTCCATCATGCCGGGCATCGAGAACTTGGCGCCAGACCGGACCGAGACCAGCAGCGGATTCTCGGTGGACCCGAGCGTCGCGCCGGCGGCCTTCTCGAGCTTCTTGACGTGCTCGGCGATCTCGCGGTCGATCGAGGCCGGAATCTTCTGCTTCTCCTTGTAGTAGATGTTGCAGACCTCGGTCGAGATCGTGAAGCCGGGGGGCACCGGCAGGCCGGCGTTGGTCATTTCGGCGAGGCCGGCGCCCTTGCCGCCGAGGAGATCTTTCATGTTCCGGTTGCCGTCGGCCTTGCCGTTGCCGAAGAAATACACGTACTTCTTGTGGCTGGCGGCTCGTGACTGGTGGCTGGACTTCCTTGCGGTCGGCTTCTTAGACATTAGGGCTCCGGCGCGTGAATCTGGTAATTGGGTAATCTGGTAATTGGGTGATTGAATTGCTTGTCACGCCGCGATCGTACCTCTACTTCTCCTCGACCACTATTTCCGAAATGTCCGCCAACCGGAGAATCAACGCTTCCAGGCGACGCAATACACGCAGACGCGCCTCCCGTACTGCCGGGTCCGGCGCCATGACCAACACGTCAGCAAAAAACCTGTCCACGGCTGGACCAAATCGTGCCGCTTCCGCAAACGCTTCCCGATAGCCATCGCCTCTTTGCAGGACCGATTCAATGATCGGACGCCGACGCTCGATCTCGTCGAGCAATGCGCGTTCGGCCGGCTCGCTTAACCGCGACTCGAGACTCGGACCGATCGCCTCCAGCTTGACGAACTGCTCCTGGGGAAGTTCCTTCGCGATGTTCCGGACGCGCTTGAATGCAATAGCGAGCTGCCGAAAGTCGGGCGACTCAGTGAACTCCGGCAAGACCTCGAGTTTTCGGCGGGCATCGTTTGGCGCAAGGTGATCGATCCGATCGTGAGTCACCGCGCGTACGTTCCGGACGTCGAACCCCCGTTGCTCAAGAACGTACGTCAATCGTTCGGTGAGGAACGCGTACAGACCGAGCGGCGGTGTCTGGACAAAACTGGCAAAGGGCGCATCCGCCTGCTTCAGGATCTCACCGAACTCCGGCCTGACCGTCAAACCGGTCAATTCCGGCAAGTCCACCAGGATCTTGAATGCGCCGTGCGCCGCGCGGCGCAGGCCGTACGGATCGCGCGACCCTGTCGGCTTCTCGCCCGCGGCGAACAGACCGACGATCGTGTCCAGCTTGTCCGCCAGCGACACCGCCGCCCATGTGATCGCCGCCTTCCCGAGCTGCGCGCGCGTCGGCGGCGCGTCCGCCTCGACGCCGATCGGCAGGTAGTGGAAATAAATCGCCTTCCACACCTCTTCGGGCAGCCCCTCGGCCCGGGCATAGATCCCGCCCATGATGCCCTGCAGCTCGGTGAGCTCGCGGACCATGTCGGTCGCCAGATCGGCCTTCGCCAGACGCGCCGCCCGCGCGGCGCACTCGCCGATGTCCGCCGGGGCGCCAAACGCGTCGGTGGCGATCCAGCGCGCCAGACGCTCGATCCGCTCCGCCTTTTCCTTGTACGTGCCGAGCTTCTTGTGAAACAGCAGCGTGGACAGCCGCTCGATGCGCGCCTCGAGCGGGACCCTCCGATCGCTCTCCCAGAAGAACAGCGCGTCGCGCAGCCGCGCCGTGACGACGCGCTCGGCGTTACGGGCGATGGTGCGCTCGTTGTCCGGCTCGGTGTTGATCACGGCCAGAAACGCCGGCTTCAGCTTGCCGTCCTCGCCTTCGACCGGAAAATAGTGCTGGTGGTGAATCAGCGTCGTCGTCAGCACTTCCTCGGGCAGCGTGTCGGTGAATTCCGACGCGAACGTGCCGGCGATCACCGACGGATACTCGACGAGGTCGGGCACTTCCTGCAGCAGGCCCGAGCCACCGTGCACGACGCGGCTCACGCGGCCCTTGAGCCGCTGCGCCTTCGCGTCGAGCTCGCGCGCAATCTTGTCGTGGCGGTCGCCGCGCTCGAGGATGACGAAGTTCTCGAGCAACCGCGCGCGATATTCGTCGAAGGAGCGGACCTTGATGGCGCGCCCCGCGCGCCCGCTCGTCGTCAGAAACCGGTGGCCGTAGGTGACCGCGCCGGTCGACACGTCCTGCACCTGCCCGGTTTGCGCCGCCGCCGAGCGTCCGATTGAAAACGGCACGACGCGGCCGCCATACACGAACAGCAGCCAGCGGATCGGCCGGCCGAACAACAGCTCGCCGCGCCCGTCGTCGAGCAGCGCGTCCCATCGCATGAGTTTTGGAAATGTCAGCGCGCGAAGCGTTCCGCCGAGGACGCCGGGCAGCACGTCGACCGCCGCCCTGCCGCGCACCCGTTTGCGATACGCGAGGTACACGCCTTTCGGCGTCTCGATCCGCTCGAGCGCCGACACCTCGACCCCCTGCTTTGCGGCAAAGCCGGTGGCCGCGGGCGTGGGCGTCCCGTCTGGCTTGAAACCGGCGGAGACCGGCGGCCCGTTAATCACGTCTTCGAAATCGGTCTGACGCTCGGGCACGCGAGCCACGCGGACGGTCAGCCGGCGCGGCGTGCTGAAGCTCTCGACCGGCGTCTCGGCCGGCAGACGATGCTCGGCCAACTGCGCGCGGACGACCTCGCCGATCTGATTGGTGAGCGGCTGGAGCCAGCCCGCGGGCAGCTCCTCGCAGCCGATCTCGATCAGCAGCTCGCGGTCCACGATCACGCCGTCGCCTTCGGCGCCGTCTCTTCGACGTACGCCTTCGCGATCGCGACGGCCAGATGTCGCACGCGCAGAATGTAGGCGGTCCGCTCGGTCACGCCGATGCTGTTGCTCGAGTCGAGGATGTTGAATACGTGTGAGCACTTCAGGCAGTGCTCGAACGCCGGCAGGATCAGCCCAGACCTCAGCAGCGCCTCCGCGAACTCGTAGAACTCATCGAACAGATGGCGATGGAACGATGCGAACTGCCCGTCCGGCAGATCGATCCCGCGGTTGAACACGTACTTCGATTGTTCCACCTCGTCGCGCAGACGCACGTCGGCGTACTTGACCCCCGGGGCCCACTCGAGATCGAAGACGCTGTCGACGCGCTGCAGCACCATCGCGATCCGCTCGAGGCCGTAGGTCAGCTCCGCCGAGATCGGCGACAGCTCCACGCCGCCCGCCTGCTGGAAATAGGTGAACTGCGAGATTTCCTGGCCGTCGAACATCACCTGCCAGCCGATGCCCCACGCGCCGAGCGTCGGCGACTCCCAGTTGTCCTCTTCGAACCGGATGTCATGCTGCCGCGGATTGATGCCGCACGCTTCGAGGCTCTCGAGATACATCTGCTGCACATCGTCTGGCGCCGGTTTGAGAATCACCTGAAACTGATGATGTTTGAACAGGCGGTTCGGGTTCTCGCCGAAGCGGCCGTCGGCCGGACGCCGCGAGGGCTGCACGTAGGCGACATTCCAGTGTCCCGGCCCGAGCACGCGGAGAAACGTCTCCGGATGCATCGTGCCGGCGCCCACCTCGATGTCGAGCGGCTGCTGCAGCGCGCAGCCGCGCGAGGTCCAGAATTCCGACAGCTTCAGAATCAGGCTTTGAAAGGTCATCGCCGCATTTCGCGCAGCACGCGCGCCGACTTGAGATCCTTCTCGAGGTGCATCGCAATCAGCGCGCGGTGCGTCCCTTCCAGCTCGCGCAGGACGTTGCGCGAGACCGCGACATCGGCGAGGCCGAACGGGCTGCACATCCGCGCCGACGCGAGAAAGGCCTTCGCCTCGGCGGTCAGGTCGGCGTCGGGCTCGTACACGCCTTGGAGCCGCAGCAGCCAGTACTCGAAATACCGCGCC
>ODAK010001387.1_pt1 | contig 26597 bp, 24 predicted proteins | sample 1539591 | NCBI WGS metagenome assembly ODAK01 (sample SAMEA3539303, study PRJEB22396) | soil metagenome | biome: tundra; feature: field; material: soil | place: USA | collected 2010-05 | depth 0.15 m
GTTGAGGCCGCGTGGGTAGTTGTTGATCGGGTCCTCAAGACCCATCACCGTGTTCGCTCATACAAGCGCCGCAGCTGGGGTCCAAAAGGTGCTGACACGATGATCGCTGCAGACGGCGGCTGGCACAACCCCAGCAGCACAGCGTCATCCGGATAATGAGCCTGACGCAGCCTTGTTTTTACTCGCCCTCAAAGTGGCCAACCACACCAACGCAGCGCCGTACTACCCAGGAGAAATAGGATGAAATCGCCCCGGAAACTTCAAGAGATCGGCCAGAGTGGCCACGGTAACTTGTATTTAGGCTAGCAGAAAGAAAGTGTGAAATGATCCCCTTGACGCGACCTGACAATGATTCGGCAACCTATCTCGTAGGCGGTGGGATCGCGTCTTCAACCAGGATGATTCAATGGTTCGGCCTCTCTAGAGGTGGCTCGAAGAGCGCCGTGTGGACTATGCCCATTTTTGTGCCCACGTGAGCATCTCCACCTCACCTTGGCGCAACCTCAACCGCGCGCGATTGCTGACGAAGGGCATCCGACAAGCCTCCTCGCAATGGTATGCGAGGAGGCTATACCACAACCCGTAGTATTGCAATGTTATTTCGGAATCATTCTACTAGTCCCTGACATGCTACCCTTCATTCCGGTGACCTCTAAATTTGTCTCCGTTTTTCAGGAAGAGTATCGGGCACTGCGCCCGCGTGCCCCCATGCCGCAAATTGCGGTCCGCTTCCGCCGGTTCACTTCGCTGAACACAACCATTCGCCTTCGCGAAGGCCAGATCCACGTCAGCCTCTCCGATCTTCTGGAGGGCGCTCCAGACACAGTGGTCCGCGCCATCGCTCATATCTTGATTGCCAAGCTCTACAAGAAACCCATCAATGCCATGCAAAACCTGCGCTACAAGCGGTTCGCATCCAGCGCCGCCGTCACTCGCCAAACCGAGTTGATCCGTGGCGCCCGCGGCAGCAAGCGCTTCTCCGGTCCGGACGGCCGCTTCTACCAGCTGGAAGAAGTATTCGACTCACTCAACTTCCGTTTCTTCGGTGGGCTCCTCGGCCGGCCCCAGCTCACATGGAGCGAGCAAATGGCCAAGCGGTCCCTCGGCCATTACGATGCTGCCCACAACACCATCGTGGTCAGCCGCGTATTCGACCGGCCTTCCAGCCCCCTGTATGCCCTTGAATATTTGCTTTACCACGAGATGCTTCACCTCAAGCATCCAGTAAAAATGCGCGGAATTCGCCGCTGCGTCCACTCCCGCGAATTCAAGGCCGAAGAAGCCCTCTTCCCGCAACTAAAACAGGCACTTGCTTTTATCCGGCGGTTATAGAACTTCGGACAAGGGCTCTTCAGACGGTCTGCTATACTGCCCAAAACACAGGAAGTGCAGGTCAACAGTGATCTATCCGCTTTCCGTTGAAGATCAGCTATGGGATCTTTGCGTCGTTGGAACGGGGCCAGTGGGCATGGCCCTGGCCATGGAGTTTGAACGCCTGGGGCGTGACGTGCTGGTGCTTGAGTCCGGGGGCACAGAGATAAACCCCGCGTTAGCTGAGGCTTCGCATGCGGAAATCGTAAGTCCGCAAAATCACTGCCCCATGGAACTCGCGGTCTGCCGGGCTTTGGGCGGCACATCCTGGACATGGGGTGGCCGTTGTGTTCCCTCCGATGACATTGATTGGATGCCGCGAGACTATGTCGCCGATGCACATTGGCCCATCGGCCACGATGAAATTCGTTCCTGGTATAAAGGCGCATCGGAATACATGCTCTGCGGAAGCGCGAGTTTCGCCATCCCGTACAAGCAGGAGCTAACTCATGGGCTGAGGTTCGATTGCCTTGAGCGCTGGTCTTCGGAACAGAAGTTGATATTGCACCATCGCCCCCGTCTGCTTGGTTCTGAACGGATCAAGCTTAGCCTGAACAGCACGGTTACAAATCTGAATCTCAGTGCGGATGAGCAACGCCTGGAGAGTCTCACGGTCAGCGTGGCCGGAGCAACGCGTACTGTGCGGGCGCGGCAGATTGTTTTGGCCATGGGGGGTGTGGAGACCACACGGCTTATGCTGCATGCGCAACAAAGCTGGCCCCGAAGTTTTGGTGGAGTCGGCGGCCCCCTCGGCCACTACTACATGGGACATCTCTCAGGAAAGATTGCAAGAATCCACTTCAACAAATCCGTCGACTTTGAAGACCTGGATTTTACACGCGATCCGAGCGGTTCCTATCGTCGCAGACGCCTCACGCTTACTGCGGAAACGCAGTTGAAGCACAACCTGCTGAATACCGCATTCTGGGCGGACAACCCCCGCTTTTACGACCCCAGCCATCGCAGTTTTGCACTTTCATCCATTTACCTGGCGCTCGCATTCCGGCCAATCGGGAAGCGATTGACTTCGGAGGCCATTCGGCAGGAGCAAATTGGACCAGGTTCCGATTCACTGGCGGCGCACTTCCGCAATGTGATTCTCGGTGCGCCAAGAGGCGCCAAAGATCTCTACAAGATCCTTCGCGATCGTTTCCTGATCAAGCCGAAGAAGCCGCTTTTCCTTGTTCCCCATCCTGATGGCCAATATCTGTTGACCTATCATGCGGAACAGATTCCTGACTTCGAAAGCCGCATCGGAATTGGCAGAGAAGTCGATTCATTTGGTGTGCCGCGCGCCGTGATAGATCGGCATCTCTCGCAACAGGATATCCAGAGCGTGATCGATTCCCATGACGTGCTGGATGAGGCATTGCAATCGAATGGGCTTGGCCGCCTGGAATATCTGTATGCACGGGAAGCGCTACCCGAGCAGGTTCGCACGGGGTCAGTGGATGGCTTTCACCAGGTGGGCACCACGCGGATGGGCGTTGATCCCGCTCGAAGCGTTGTCGATCTAAATCTGAAAGTACATGGGGTTGAAAACCTTTACGTGGCATCGTCCAGCGTCTTTCCCACTTCAGGGCAGGCGAATTCTACGTATTTGGCGGTTGCATTCGCTCTCAGGCTTGCAGATCGTCTCAACGCATGATGCGGCCCATCGGGGCAGCCGGAGGCAAAATGGAAACCTCCAGTAAAGCTGTTCGCATCCCTGGCAGCTATTTGCGCAGCGTGAAATTGCCCGGAACAGCCGGGCGGATGACGTCGCAGTTGGGGTTTGGTTGTGCCTATCTCACCGGTGCCGGCATGGACCGAACAAAATCCCGGAGGCTCCTCGATGCAGCCTGGGACGCTGGAATCCGGCACTTCGATGTGGCCCGCGTGTATGGCCGGGGACGCAGTGAAGCGTTGCTTGGTCGCTTCCTGAGCGACCACCATGAGGCGACGATCACAACCAAGTATGGCCTCTTCCCTAACGGCGCCGTCAGGCGGGTTGCGGTTGCTTTGCAGCAGCGCGTCCCCGTTTTGAAGAGAATGCGGCTCGTTGATCCAAACCCCCGCAATGCAGGCCGCTTCGATGCGGCAGAGGCGAGCGAATCGCTGGCGCTCAGTCTGCATCTCCTGCACCGCGACTACATCGACTTGTTTCTACTCCACGAGCCTGAGGTCGCTGGCTTGGTCCACGACGACCTGCTTGCTTTCCTTGAATCCGCCAAAGAGCAGGGAAAAATCGGCGATTACGGAATCGGTGGTGAATATCGGCGCATTCCCGAGCTCTATTCGAAACGCAAGGGCTATTGCCGTGTGTTGCAGTTTGAATGGTCGATACTCGGACCTTCCCTCCAGGTGCCCGACGCATATAGCATTCATTACCGGTCATTTGCCAAAGCCGCCGTCACTCTAGGCAAGCGATTTGAGACTGACCCGTCGTTGCTCCGGAGTTGGTCTGAGGTCGCCGGCCATGACCTGCGAGAACCTGCCATCTTGTCGAGCCTGCTGCTTAAGGCGGCACTGGATGCGTATCCCGATTCCATCGTCTTGTTCTCGACCGGCAATGAAGCCCACATCTTCAACAACGTGACCGTAGCCGAAGACGATAAGCTGACCTGCCCCGCCGCCCGCCTCGCAGCATTGATTCGCGAAGGATGACCACCTGCTATCTTGGCGCCAGCGGCAGCAGCGTGTTGGGATCCTGGCATTCATAAAGCGGTGCGTTTCCCGTAAAAATGACGCTGGGTGCCCCATCCTTGCCGCGCGGCAAGGATGGGATACCTCGAACCTCGAAAGGCCCCGTTCGTGAGGAGGGAGCGAAGCGAGTCGAAGGACCCGCTTTTCCGTCGTCAACCCTAAGCTGTCTTCTCCACCACTTTCCCAGCTTCCTCCGCCCGCGTCACCTGCCGCCGTGCAGCCCACGCAACCAGCACCACGCCCACCACCACTGACCCGGCACTGGCCAATTGAGCGTTCGATAACCCCCACAGCACCTTTGGGTTACGCCGGATAAATTCAACCAGAAAGCGAGCCATTCCGGTCAGTACCAGGTACTCGCCGAGAATCGCCCCTGTACCTCTCTGCTTTCCGCCTCGCCACCAGAGCCACCAGCCAATCAAAAGCCCGGCCGCCAATTCATACAGCGGCGTCGGATGCACCCGCACAAAGGTCGGCGTCGGTTCAATGCCATTGGGAAAGCTCATGCCCCAGGGCAGCTTGGTCTCCACCCCATAGCAGCCGTCACCGGAAAGAAAACACCCGATGCGCCCGACCCCATAGCCAATGGCCGCTGCGGGAGCGGCCAGGTCCAGAGTCCGCAGTCCGCCGATTTTCGCCCACCAGCGCTGAAACACCAGCGCAAATATGCCAAAAGCGAGGCCGCCAAACCACGCAAAACCGGCCGAATCCCAAAGCACTCGCCAACCCTGTTCGTGAAACTCCATCGGCGTATCGATAACGTGCCACAGCTTCGCGCCCACAATGCCGGCCACAACCGCCACGGCTACCATGCCCACAGCGTCGGCATCGATATGCACACGCTTGAAGCCGCGGTCTACGACGAAAGCCGCCGCCACGGCAGCCAGCCACAGCATCAGGCCGAACGTCGGAAGGTTCAAGTGCCAAAGGTGGATATAAGGCAGCATATCTTCAAGTATAGACGGGGCGGGATCCACCACTTGGTGACGGGTCTTATACCCGTGTGCAGCAATTTACACAGGCTCCTCCTTCACTCGCCACCGAGTCGCGCGATACTGTCATCATGGCTACCAGCACTTACCGGGACCTTGAAGTCCTCTTCACCCGAGAACAAATCGCCAACCGGGTCGCCGAAATGGGCGCCCAGATTACCCGGGACCTGAACGGCGAAAAGCTCGTGATGGTCGGTGTCCTCAAGGGAGCGGCCCCGTTTCTCGCCGATCTCGCAAGGGCCGTTCAGGCCGACGCCACCTTCGACTTTGTAGCCACCTCCAGTTACGGAAAGGGCCAGCGCTCCTCCGGCGCCGTCAAGCTCATCAAGGACCTTGACGACCCCATCGAGGGGAAGAACGTTCTCATCGTCGAGGACATCCTCGATACCGGCCTTACCCTCTCCTACCTCCGCAAGCTCTTCCTCCATCAGCGCCCCAAGACGCTGCGTATCGCCGCGTTGCTAGACAAGCCTTCGCGGCGTCTTGAAAAAATCGATGCGGACTACGTGGGCTTCTCCATTCCCAATCTCTTCGTCATTGGCTACGGCATGGACTACGCCGAGCGCTATCGCAACCTCCCCGACATCTGCCTCATGACCCCGGACCATCCCGAGTAGGCGAGTCTTGAATAGCGAACGCGAATTGCTGATCGACGCATACCGTGAGTTCAACGCCAGAAACATCGAGGCGGTGCTTGCCCGCATGCATCCCGACGTCGAATGGGCGAACGGAATGGAAGCCGGACACGTCCATGGACGTGAAGGAGTGCGCGCCTATTGGACCCGCCAATGGAAAATGCTCGATCCCCATGTCGAGCCGCTCAAATTTGAAACCGACCAGACCGGCCGCATCCTCATCGACGTTCATCAGGTCGTCCATGATCTCCAGGGAAACCTGATCCTTGACACCATCGTCCATCATGCCTATCGCATCCGTGAAAATCTCATCGAACGCATGGACATCGAGTAGCAAATAATGAGCATCGAATACAACGTTGCGGGCCTTTCACCGTCCTTCTATATGCATTCCAATTCGGCTTCCATTTGATGCGATAATTCGTAAGGTTCTACACTCAGTTCCCGAAGCGCCCGGCGAGCAGCCACTGGATGGCGCAGTTCCACCTTGTTCAAGGAGCACGGCCCATGACCCTCATCACACCAATTCTGGAAGCTGATCTCGAGTTTGACCACGGTAGTTTCGACTCGGCGGCTTTCGCGGCGCAGACACTCACAAACTGGCAAACGCTCGCCGCCGTCATCGACCACACCATGCTCAAGCCCGACGCCACGCGCGAGCAGATCGAAAACCTCTGCGACGAGGCAATCCGTTACCGTTTCGCCTGTGCCATGATGAACCCGGTCTGGGTATCCACCGCGGTCAGTATGCTGTCTGGAACCGGAATTCCCGTAGCAGTCACAATTGGCTTCCCTCTGGGCGCAACCCTCGTCTCCACACTCCGTCAGGAGGCAGCCGCATTGACCCGCCTCGGTGCCCGAGAACTGGACATGGTCATTCCCATAGGTCAACTGAAAAGTGGCAACCACCAGGCTGTTCAACATACTGTCCACGCCGTGGCAACCGTCGCGCATCATCACGGTGCGCTGCTTAAGGTGATTCTTGAGACCTGCCTGCTCACCGTCGCAGAGAAGCTGCGCGCCGCGGAGATCGCCATTCAGGCCGGCGCCGACTTCATCAAAACCTCCACCGGCTTCTCCTCCGGCGGCGCAACCCCGGCCGATGTTGCCCTGTTGCGCGGTGTCGCCGGAACACGCTCAGGAGTCAAGGCCGCCGGAGGCATACGCACCCTGGCCGACGTGCGCGCATTGCTTGAAGCCGGCGCTAACCGCATCGGCGCCTCAGCCTCAGTCGCCATCGTCCGTGAACTGGGCGCCGAGTAACTCTCTGGCTTACGTGAAGATAATCTGCCCCCCCGCAGCCTTCTCATAAAATTGCCCCACCGAGATGATCCCATCGACTTCTTCGCAAAAGTCGGTGGGCTTCAGGTGAAACATGTCCACGCTCGCGCGGCAGCCAAATATCTCCCCGCCCGCATCGTGAATCATCGTCAGGAACTCGCCAACCGGCGGAATGTCGATCTTCTCGATCTCCTTCTTCATCATCGAGGTCGCAAATGCACTCATGCCCGGCAGCGCGCCCAGCAGCGTAGGCATGTGCATGGCCGGATTGCCGACTGTGGCAACCTTCAGGTTGTTCATCCGCTTCTTGATAATTGCGTCCAGGCCGAAAAAAGTAAAGAAAATCGAAGCCTCAATGCCTTCCATGCGCGCCCCGTTGGCCATGATCAGGCCTGGATATACGCCTTCCAGCGACCCGCGCGAAATAATGATCGATACCTTCTCAATGGGTTGTGCCCCGTTGTTGGTCATATTTTCCTTTCAATTCAGATGCAGCCTTTAGGCTTGGGCAGGCCGGCGATCCGGGCTGCACGCTTCGCGGGTCCCTTGGGAAAGAGCTGGTAGAGCGTCTTCGTGTCTACGCCGCTTTCCTTTGTCAGTCTGCGAATGGATGGCGCGTCGCCCTCTTTTTCAAAGACGCTGCGCATGAAATTGATGACGGCCCAGTGTTGCGTCGTCAGCTCCGGAATGCCTTCCTGCACCCCAAGCTCGCGGGCCACCTCTTCATTCCAATCGTTATGGTTGGCAAGATTTCCGTCCGCGTCCAACTGCAGCGCCTTGCCGGCAATGGTCATTGTCTCCATCAACTACTCCCTTCGGATTTATCCGTCTCGAATTGCTTATGAACTGTTGCACGTTCATCCTCGCACCTTTCCCGCCATCGACATTTCGGCCTTGATCGGCAACTCCACCCCCCGCAGCAGAAGATTCCAATACGCCCAGCGAAACATCAGCTTTCCGTAGTGGTTGACGCGGCTCTCTCCAAGCAGCTTGAATGGCCCGATCCCTGGCAGCGGGAACTTGCCCCGAAGAGGCTCGGTCTCGTAGTTGAAGTCGATCAGCAGCCCCTTGCCGAACCCCGACTCGATGAAGCAGTTGGCGTGCCCGTCGTAGTTGGCGCACGCCGGCCGGCCCTCAATATGTTCGAGAATGTTCTTGAGAAGAATCTCGGACTGGAAGTGCGCCACCGATCCCGCCTTCGAGCTGGGAAGGTTCGACGCATCGCCCAGCACAAACACATCCTCAAGGCCATCGGCCTCGAGCGTCTTCTTGTTGGTCGGGACGAAGTTCAACTCGTTGCCCATCTCGCTTCGCGCAATGCAGGAGTCGCCCATATTCGTAGGAATCGACACCAGTAAGTCGTAGCTCACCTCGGTCTCATCCCAGGCCACAAGCTTCTTTTCCTGGTTGTCCACGCGAGCTATGCCGAAATCCGGTGTTACGCTGATCCCCTTGCGTTCCATGAACTCGCCCAGGACACGGTTCGCTACAGGCTTGGTAAACGCACCGGAGAGCGGCGTCACCAACTGCAGATCTACCTTGTTCCGCATCCCGCGCTCGGTAAAATAAGCATCGGCCAGAAACAGAAATTCCAGCGGCGCAACCGGGCACTTGATCGGCATCTCCGCGATGCTCACCACCAGTTTGCCCCCTTGCCATCCCTTCAGGAACTGGCCCAACCGGTCGGCGCCTGTGGGTGTATAGAAGTCGAATTTGCTCCGTCCCCATTCCTCGTCAAGCATGCCTTCGATCTGTTCGGGATGAATATCCGCACCGGTGGCAATAATCAGGCAGTCGTAGGAAAGCATTTCCCCACCGGAAAGCTTCACCGTCTTTTTCTCCGCCTCGATACGCTCAATGCCGGAAAGGATGAACTTGATCCGGCCAGGCAGGTACTTACGCCGCGGCTTCACAATATCTCGAATGCCGTAGGTGCCAAACGGAACAAACAGAAAGCCGGGCTGATAGTAGTGCTCTTCAGTCCCGTCCACCACGGTGATGCGCCAATCCCGCTCATCCAGCGCAGAGGCCAGCTTGTTGGCCATCATGGTCCCGGCGGTCCCGCCGCCGAGAATCAGCATTTTCCGCATCCTATTTCCCTTCTATCTTGAGTCTGTACTTGAATAGAGTCCTTCACCGTCCCAAACGTTACAGCCTCGGCGTGGTTTTTTTCGCCGCCACGCAACTGGCGCTCGGTTTATTCTTCAAATTGACACTACCGAGGACCCCGTGTTTTACTTCGCGGTGGTCGTCACACCGCCGCGCAAGAGGAGATTGAATGACAGACCATTTCAAGGCAGATCGCAGGGACTTCCTCAAGCAGGCCGTCGGCACCCTTGGCGCAGCCACACAAGTCGCAAACTGGTCCTCCCCCGCCATTGCCCAAACCACCTCTGAAAATGAAACACAGAGCGTCACGAAAAAGGATCTGGAATACCCGCGGCAATTCAAGGGGCGTCAGCTCCGTATGATTTCCTTCCCACTCGGAGGGGTGGCCGCGGGCAGCATAGGTTTGGGTGGCCGCGGGCAGCTTCGCGACTGGGAAATTTTTAATCGCCCTAACATAGGCTTCCGTCCACGCTATGCCTTTCCTTCCATATGGGCGCAGGTGGACAACGCAAATCCTGTGGCTCGCGTCCTCGAGTCCCGCATTCTTGCTCCCTTTGACGGGCAGGACGGCCTGGGCTCAAATAATCTCCCCGGTCTGAGCCGCCTGGAATCTGCAACCTTCACAGGTGAGTATCCGCTCGCTCATATCGATTTCCACGACAAGTCGTTTCCCGTAAAGGTAGAGCTCGATGCCTTCTCACCATTCATCCCGCATGAGCCGGACGATTCAGGCTTGCCCGTTGCAATTCTCCACTATCGCGTCACAAATCCCGGCAATTCGTCCGCAAAAGTCAGCATAGCCTTTTCCATCGAAAATCCGGTACAGCTCGCGAATAAGGAGTCGAACGAATCAAAAACCGACAAGCGGATGAATGAGTATCGCTCTGAAGATGGATTGGCGGGGTTATCGATGACTAATTCCGGCCTGGCTTCTGTAGACCCGATGTCAGGCAGCTTCGTGTTAGCCGCAATTCCGGATTCGGGTACCTCAATCTCGCACTGGAATGGCTGGCCCGAGGGAAAATGGTGGAATTCCCCACTGCTCTTCTGGGACCAATTCTCAATGAATGGGAACCTGGGTGCGCAGCCTGAGCCACATAACAGCATCGGCACCCTGTGTTTGCAAAAGACCATCGCTCCCGGCCAGTCCACCAGTTTTCGGTTTCTCCTTGGATGGCACTTTCCCAACCGCACGCCCGAGTGGTGCGGCTGGTCAGCACCCTCAGGCGAAGAAAAAACTGTCATCGGCAATTACTATGCGACGCGCTTCCATGACGCCTGGCAGGCAGTAGCCTACGCCGCGAAAAACCTCGACAGCCTTGAGTCGCGAACCCGCATCTTCGCAACCGCCATGCGCGAAAGCACCCTGCCCGCCGTAGTCAAAGAAGCGGCAAGCGCCAACCTTTCCACGCTGGCCACCACCACCTGTTTCCGCACCGCCGACGGCGAGTTCCACGCATTCGAGGGCAGCGGCGACAATTCGGGCTGCTGTTTTGGTAACTGCACCCACGTGTGGAACTACGAAACTGTAACTCCATTTCTCTTCCCTTCCTTCGCAAAATCCTTGCGTAACGCCGCCTTCGGCTATTCGATGGATGACGCCGGCGCCATGCGCTTTCGCCAGATGTTGCCCGCAGGCAAGGCACGGTTTGGTTACGCCGCGGCAGACGGTCAAATGGGCCAGATCATCCACGCCTGGCTTGATTGGAAGTTGTCCGGAGATGATGCATGGTTGCGCGGCATTTGGCCGCGCATAAAAAAGGCGCTCGAGTTTGCATGGGTGCCCGGTGGGTGGGATGCCACCCGCGATGGCGTAATGAAAGGCGTGCAGCACAACACATACGACGTCGAATTCTACGGGCCGAATCCTCTATGCGGAATCTATTACCTCGGCGCTCTGCGAGCCAGTGCCGCGATGGCCCGCGCGGTTGGCGACACCTCCTCGGCGCAGCAGTACCTTCGGCTTGCGGACCAGGGTCAACATTGGATTGATGCCAATCTGTTCAATGGCGAGTATTACATCCAAAAAGTCACCGGCTTCAAGAAGGACGATATCGCGCCAAATCTGCGCGGCGACATGGGGGCAGAGAATACCGAGTCGCCCGAGTACCAGGTAGGCGGTGGCTGCCTCGCCGACCAACTCATCGGCCAATACCTCGCGGACGTCGGCGGGATGGGGCCGCTGGTCTCGCCCCAGAACATTCGCCGCACGCTGCGCTCCATCTATCAATACAATTACAAGCCGTCGCTCGCCAATCACGATAACGTTGAAAGAACCTATGTCCTGAACGATGAGGCGGCCGTAGTGGTCTGCGACTATGGCAAGGCCCCGCGCCCGCGAATTCCCTTCCCCTATTACGCCGAGGCATGGACCGGCCAGGAGTACCTGGTGGCCGCGCTCATGATGAATTGGGGCATGGTGGAAGAAGGCGTTGCATGCGTGCGGAATATTCGCGCTCGCTATGATGGAGAAAAGCGCAACCCATGGGACGAGCCGGAATGCGGCCACCACTATGCGCGCGCCATGTCATCGTGGTCCGCCGTCGTTGCTCTCAGCGGCTTCTTCTACGACGGCGCTACTTCGTCCATCATAGCCGCGCCGCGAATTCCACACGACCAATTCAAGTGCTTCTGGGCAACCGCAACGGCCTGGGGCACCTTCTCTTATCTGAAGAAAGCAACGGGCACAAAGTTCACGCTCAGTGTTTTGGCAGGAACACTTCGATGCCAGTCTTGCGAGATTACAGCGTCTGGTCATTCGGCTTCAACGCAGAGCGGCGGCGTGACTCTCGCTAATCATTTAGAGAAAAATGGAGAACGGATTGTGGTGAACCTCGCCGAGGTTCTTAGCTTGCCGGCCAAAAGCGAACTTCGCATCGAGGTACAAGCTTGAGTTCCGATACTCCGGAATGGAGACCGTGGATAGTTCTTGTCGGAGGCTTCCTCGGCGCAGGGAAGACAAGTTTGATCCTCGCGGCATCAAAGGTCCTCTTGGCGCGTGGGGTCCGCTGTGCGGTCATACTCAACGACCAGGGTGACGAGCTTGTAGACACGCGCCATGTTGCGCAGCGCCCTTCAAAAACCCCATTTTTCCCTCAATGAGAGCAACTTTGTAAGTGTCAAGAAATGAATAATTTACAAACTCGCCATGATGATTCAATGGCACTTGGCACACGTCGATTTTGGCCCATTTTTTGCCCGCTTCAGGCCAAAAATGCCCCTTTTTCGCGCAATATCCAGGATTTTTCGACAGGTGGGTTAGCACGAACCTCGACCCGCCTTTACGCGGCCTCGTCCCCCCGGCTTTTCCCCCCGTCCCAACCCCTAATCCCTATCCCCTAACCCCTGACTTTTCCCGTTTGCACATAATTAAGACCATCCGGCGCACAATATCCAAAGGAGACTCCGGAATGCACGAAACATCCAGAGCAAGACGTAGCCTGGTTGGATTTATCCCAAACCAGTCCAAAAGTCGCTCGTCAACCTCCATTTCGAGCCAAAGCACTTCGAAAATCCGGGTACCCCCCACCCCCCCACCTTTTTTTGCTCTTTTTTGAACCGGCATGTCGGAATAAGTAGCAAGGAATGAATGGCTTACGGATTTAACCTATTGACTAACCAGTAATCAAGAATGACAGATTTTGGCGTTTTTCGAGGCAAGAATGCCCCTATTTACGCTGCTTCTGGAAGACTTCAACCCTTGGGAAGCAGCCGCTCCAGCGCCGCAGGATCGCCTTCGACGACCAGGCCGGCGGCCTTGGCCTCGGAAAGCCGCAGCTTGCCGGCAAGCACGCCTACCAGAAGTTGGGCTGCTCCGGTCAGCACCAGGTCAGGAGATTCGGCGCCGCCGATCCGAGTATGGATTTTGCCCCCGCCCGCCTCGATGGTGAGGACGTTCCTGGCATCGCCGCCTCCCGCGAGCAGAATGGTCACCGGAGGCCCGTCAGGGTTGCGGTCGTGGAGAAATTGGCGGACGGGAAAGCTGAGCCAGTGAGTACAGAACGCATCGCCGGCCGCCGGCTCGGCCATGAGCGGTGCGCCCCAGGCGCCCAGCAACAGAAGCACCGGCTCCAGTTCCTTGCCGCGTTCGGTGAGATGGAAAAGAGTAATGGCCACCGGCGGCTGGGCTGCCTCTCGACGAACCACCCCGTCTGCCTCCAAACGCCGCAACCGGGCAGCCAGCAGATTGGTGGCGATTCCGGGCAAGCCGGTCTGCAAATCGGTATAGCGACAGGCACCCCGGAGCAGCAATTCTCTAATGATGAGCAGTGCCCAGCGATCTCCGACGACGTCGAGAGCTTTTGCCAGCGCGCAATATTGGCCGTAGGTTCGGTCGGCGCTCACCGGGTGATTATAACCCTTTACTTTATTTTATCAAATTATCACTTGATATTTTCAAATGCGCAGTTTAGATTCTCTACCACGGGATTCCCGTCAGGAGGTTATTCGTGCCAAATCCGGTAACACATTTTGAAGTACTGGGGAAAGACGCAGCCGCGCTCCAGAAGTTTTACAAAGGAGCATTCAATTGGAACATTCAACCCGCGATGCCAACTTATGGCATGGTGATGCACGGCGAAGGAAAGGGCATCGACGGCGGTGTCGGCGCCACGATGGATGGCAGTGCCGGTCATGTGACCTTTTATGTTGAAGTTGCGGATATTGCGGCCAGCCTGGTTACGATCGGAGGTCTCGGCGGACACACGGTTCAGGAGCCTATGGATGTCCCCGACGGCCCCAAGATTGCATTGTTTGCCGATCCGGAAGGGCACGTCGTCGGGTTGGTGCAAGCCGGCACGGGGAATATGTAAGGCCGCTGGCTGCAGAGGCGTAACAACAAGGCGGGCGCGTATCCACGCAGGTGCGCGCCTGCCAACATAGCCGCTATCTTCCGGTTCCGCCAACAGTCATTTTGTCCAATTTAATAGTAGGCATGCCGACGCCGACGGGGACGCTCTGGCCATCCTTGCCGCAGGTGCCTATGCCTTCGTCGAGTTTCAGATCGTAGCCGACCATGGAGACGTATTTGAGAGCTTCGGGGCCGTTGCCGATGAGGGTGGCGTCGCGAACCGGGGCAGTAATCTTGCCGTCTTCAATGAGATAGGCTTCCGAAGCGGAAAAGACAAATTTACCGTTGGTGATATCCACCTGCCCGCCTGCGAAGTTGACCGCGTAGAGGCCGTGCTTGACAGAGCGCAGAATGTCCTCAGGCGAGTCGTCGCCGGCCAGCATGTAGGTGTTTGTCATGCGGGGCATGGGGATGTGCTGGTAACTCTCGCGGCGGCCGGAACCTGTGTTGGTTGTGCCGGTTAGCCTGGCCGAGAGCTTGTCGGTGAGGTAGCCGCGAAGCACGCCGCCCTCGATAAGCACGGTCTCCTGGGTGGGTGAGCCTTCGTCGTCCACGTTGAGCGAGCCGCGGCGGCCGGTCATGGTGCCGTTGTCCACCACTGTAACCTTGGAACTGGCAACCTTTTGCCCGATAAGTCCAGTAAATGCAGAGGTCTTCTTGCGGTTGAAGTCGGCCTCAAGGCCGTGACCAACTGCCTCGTGGAGCAGGATTCCAGGCCATCCGGGGCCCAGAACCACTTCCATTTCGCCAGCCGGGGCGGGAACGGCGCTGAGTTGCAGAACGGCTCCGCGGGCCGCCTCGCGGGCCAGGTTTTCCGGGCTTTTGGAGCCAACGAACTGGTCGAGCCCTGCCCTGCCGCCGCCGCCTGCAGAGCCCCTGGTGGTGATTGCACCATCCTTGGCAATGACGGAGACGCCAAGACGGCAAAGGGGTTGCGTATCGCTGGCCAGCGCACCATCGGATGCGGCGACGAGGATGCGGCGCAACTCCTCACTGTAGTTTGCCCGAACCTGGATGATGCGGGGGTCGAAGGCGCGGGCAGCGCGATCGGCTTTCAGGATGAGCTCAAGGCGCGCGGCGAGGTCCAGATCATAGCCGCCGAGCGGAACCGGATAGAGATCCGCTGCGGGAGCTTCTGTAAATCCCTGCACCGGCTGCTTGGCCGGTCCCGAGGCAATGAGCGCGGCGGTACGCGCTGCGTGGAGCAGGCGCTCCGCGCTCAGATTGTCGGTGTAGGCGTAGCCGGTGCGCTCACCGGAGAGGACGCGGATGCCGCAGCCGGCGCTGGTTCCCTGGCTGGCCGATTTGACGATCTGTTCATCCACGCCCAGCGCAGTGGCCGTGACCGATTCGAAGTAGAGGTCGGCATAGTCGCCGCCCGCGGAGAGGGCTTCTCCCAGGCAGCGATCGAGCAGGCGCTCGGTGATACCGAATTTGTCAAAAAAGTAGCGCTTATGGCTTGGGTGCGGGGAAGCAGCCGGAATAGTCATCACAGTTCAAGTTTACGCTGGTTGGGCACAAGGCGCTTTGTCACTGCCGATGGGGCGCGGCCGTGTTAAATTCGTCCCATGAAGAAAATTTTTGCTGCTGCCCTTTTGTTGATGGTTTTTGCCATGCCAGCATTTTCCGCCGAGAAGCACCATCATAGCCACCACCACCACCATCATCATCACCAACATAAGGCGTAAGTGCGCTGAGAATATATTTTGGCCGCGGGACCGGCAGTCCGGCCCGCAACCAGGCAGGTATGCTTTTATCAGGAATCACCCTATGTCAGATTTGGACGATCTCCGTTATCCCATTGGCCGATTCAGCGCTCCAGCGACAAGCCTGGGCGGCATACGCACGGCGCATATCCAAACACTTCGTCTGCTGCCTGAGCGCCTGACGGTCGCGGTTAACGGCCTGAGCGATGCGCAACTCGATACGCCATATCGGGAGGGAGGCTGGACGGTGCGGCAAGTGGTGCATCACGTGGCAGACAGCCACGCCAACTCCTATATTCGCTTCAAGCTGGCCCTCACCGAGGATTGGCCCACGATCAAGCCCTATGACGAAGCTGCCTGGGCTAACCTTGCGGATAGCCGCCAATTGCCGGTGGATGTCTCCTTGGAAATGACCTCGGCGCTACATGGGCGCTGGGTGGCGCTACTGGAATCTCTTTCGGACGATGACTTCCGCAAGGGGTACGTGCATCCCGAGCGGGGCCGCCAGGATCTTGCCACGGGACTGGCTCTCTATGAATGGCACTCGCGGCATCATACTGCGCACATCACCAGCCTGCGTGCGCGTATGGGCTGGTAGCCCCAAGCATGGAAGCCAGCGAAACTGCGACACCTTCCGGCCTGTTGGCCCAAAAAATTGAAGAGTACCTGGCGGACCACCCGGCGGCAGCGCTGCTTGAGGATGGCCGCGTCCTGTTCGACATGCGCAGCGCCCGCTATGCAGTGAACGAGTCGCACGGCCGGTGCCTTCTGCAACTTTGGAGCGAGGAGCGCAACCTGATCCGGACCGTTGTGGAGCTACAGGAGCGTGCGCAATGCCTGCGGCTGATGACCCGCCGCATGGGCCAAACGAAACCTCAAGCCCTGGAACTTGTGCCCACCAGCGACCGGCGCACTCCGACTGCCCGTGACGCAGCGCGGCGCAACTACCAACGCCTGGTTGAGCGCGCGCTGACCAGGAAATTTATCGGCTCCAAGGTGGATGGATTACGCACCGCAATGGATCTGGAGCACAGCTTTGGTCCAGCGTATGTGCGCGGGCGGCTGTGCGCGGAACCGCGGCAGACGCGGTGATTGGAGTGGGCGAGGCAGAGTCGTCGGCTGTTGTAGACGGCATTCTGACGCTGGGGATTCTGTGGCTGGATCGTTGCCGGCAAAATGGCGATGGACGGCGACACTTTGGCGGGCTGAAGGTGATTGTGCCCGCCGCAGCGTGGCGAACCACGGCGGAGCGGATGGCATGGATGAATCATGCGGCGGCCAATTTTGAGCTTTACACGCTCGACGAACGCAGCGAAGAGCTTGAGGCGGTGGATTTTCGCGATACCGGAAACCTGGAATCGCGATTGGTGCATGCGTTTTCAGCCGCGGCGGCCATTGAACGCTGCCAAACGGGGCTGGACCGAATGCTGACGCTGCTGCCGCCGGCCGCAAAGGCGCGGGGCGAGGTGAAGGCGAGTTCAGCCACCGAAGTGGGGCTGCTGCTGCATGGGCTGGAGTTTGCGCGGGTGCGGCACGGCTTCGTGGCCAAGTCCTTTGCCGGGCAGGACGAGATCACGTTTGGCGCGGGGGCTAACGAGACACCGCTTACCGAAGAAAACGAGGCGCTATGCCGTGACCTTTGTTCGAGGCTGTTTTTAAGCCGGCATGCGGACGGTGCGTATACCGATCCGCTGTTCCGGCTGCAACCGGAGCATTGGCTGGAATCCCGGCTTCGCAGCGAAATTGCTGATTTGCTGCCGGGGTTGCGCGGGGACATTCTCTATACCCAAGTGCCGGCACTCTCGGTTGGCGACCGCGGCCTGCTTGACATGCTCACCCTGGATTGCGACGGGCGGTTGGCAGTCATTGAATTGAAAGCCGATGAGGACCTGCACCTGCCGTTGCAGGCGTTGGACTATTGGATCCGGGTACGCGCGCTGAACGACGATCGGCAACCGGGGGTAGGCAACGGCGGCTGCAGGGCGCTTTCGGCCTTCGAGCGGCAAGGCTACTTTCCCGGCGCAGAGGTTTCGCCGCTGGCGCCGCGCCTGCTGCTCGCAGCCCCGGCGTTGCGGATTCATCCGGCCAACGAGCCGGTGCTTCGCTACTTCTCTCCCCAGGTGGAGTGGGAACTGATTGCAGTGAGTGAGCATTGGCGGCGGGAGTTGAAGGTGGTTTTCCGGAAGCGGGCCGGGGACGCCCGGCCCTTTTAAGAAACTGCTTAGTGCACGTCCGTCATGGCTGCGTTGAGGCCCTGGAAGATGGCGGCGAATTTTCCGCTTTCGGCTGCGAAGCGGAGGCTCTTCACGTTGTCCACACAGATTTCGGGCGGCGTGGGTTGAGTCTTCAAAATCTTCATGACCTCGGCAATGAATTTGTCCAGAGGCATGGCGCGCGCATCGGAGGCTCCTCCCATCAGATCGGTAGCGACGTAGGGAGGGATGAGTTCGAGAACCTCGGTGGTGGTTGCCTTGAGTTGATAGCGGAGGGAAAGAGTGTAGGAGTGGATCGCGGCCTTGGTGGCGCAATAAGTGGGAGTAAGTGCCAGGGGAAGGAAGGCCAGTCCGGAGGAGACGTTCATGATGGTGGAACTGGGCTGCTTTTGAAGGTGGGGCAGCAGCGCGGCCGTGAGGCGGATGGGCCCCAAAAGGTTAGTGGCGACGGTGGCTTCCGCGTCGGCCAGATCGTCCTGCTGGGCGAGCAGCTTTTCCGGGCGCATGATGCCGGCATTGTTGATGAGCACGTTGAGCGTGGGGTATGTGGCGGTTGCCTCAGCGGCAAAGGACCGGATGGCGTCGCGGTTCTCTATATCCAGGGTTAGGGAATTCATGCCGGGGTTGGCGGCAACGGTCTCATCAAGAGCCTGCTTGCGGCGGCCGGCAATGACGACCTGGTTGCCCAGCTTGTGAAATGCCTCAGCGAGTCCGCGTCCAATGCCGGAGCCTCCGCCGGTGATGAGGATGGTGTTGCCGGTGGGATTCATGGGGATTTCTTACCTCCAGAGCACATCATAGGGGCTAGAGGAATCCGATGTCCGAGAAATTTGATTTTCGGCCGCGATGTGGCCTGCGGGTATTGCACTAACCATAACCAGGCTCCGGGGGGGAGAGATATTGCGCTGGGTGTTTTCGCGGGATACGCAAACCTGCGTTATGTGCTGCCGTGATTGGGGGAGAAGGCATGGCCGGTTAAGGCCGCTGCAGGCTTTCGATCTGCGAAGATAGTAGAGGTCGCCCGGAAGGCATCCTAGACTCTGGGCAGTGTTGCCCAGGGTGAACTTGCGATGCGTCGTGTTGCACTTATCTATAACCCGGCTTCGGGACAGCACTCCGCGCGACGGGCGGGGGCAGTTGAGGATGCGCTTGCCGTGCTTCGCGGCGCGGGCATCGCGGTCGAAGCCTTTGAATCCAACACAGCGGAAAAGGGTGCGGCTTATACGCGGGAAGCCGTGCGCCAGGGCTTTGACACGGTGATAGCCTGCGGCGGCGACGGCACTGTCCATGAGATCCTGCAAAACCTGGTGGGGACTGACGTGGCGCTCGGCGTGGTTCCGCTGGGTACAGCCAACGCGCTGGCCGCCGACTTGGGCTTGCTTGGCTCTCCGGCAAAAGTGGCGCGCATTCTGCTCGAGGCAACTCCGGTGCGGGTTCCGGTGGGCCGCATCCACTACCAGGACAGTGCCGGCAATCCCGGCTCACGGTTCTTTACGGTCGCGGCGGGAATGGGGGCGGACGCGTTGCTGATGTCGCGGCTGGATACGCGGCTCAAGCGGCGCCTTGGCTACATTCTCTATCTTGTGGAGGCACTCCGCATCTGGGCTACCCACCCGTTCCCGTTCTTTGAGGCGGCCTTCACAACCAACGGAAGCGATGCCCGGCGCGTGGAAGAGGTGTCGCAACTCATCGCAGTGCGGGTGCGGTCGTTTGGGGGAGTGGTGCGAAAACTGGCGCCCGGCGCTACGCTTCACAACGGCAGCTTGCGCCTGGTGGCCTTCAGGACGCGTAGCCGCCTGCGTTACCTCAAGTTTCTGCTGGCAGTTGTCGCCGGCCGGCACACCTTTTCCCGCGAGATTGAACTTGTGGATACTTACTCGGTGGAGTGCCGGGCCTGCAATGGGTCAGAGATTCCGATCTTGGTGGAAGCGGATGGGGAAGTTCTGGGTTCTTTGCCGGCCAGGATCGAGGTCGTGCCTGAGGCGCTGACCTTGCTGATTCCCTCCCACGCTGAGCCGTGATCAATGGGCAGTTTGCGCAAAGGCAAACTGGAGGGGGGTTCGCGGCCCCGCTTGCCAACCATTCCTTTGACCAGATTCATGAAACTGATATATATGAGCCGTAGAATGTTTGCCAGGCGACGTGATTCATATCACATATTCCTGGGAGAAAGTGAGGGAATATGAGTTATGCGATGAATTTCGGCGGTTTTGAGCCATAAGTTGATCAAATCAGGCTTGCTTTTCGCCTTACGCGCCTCTTCGCAAGGAGGATCCCCCGACGTGGATAGCCAGGTTCATGAGAATATCGCAGCGCAATCATTGAAGTATCCCGAACGCGTCCATTTTGATACGTGTCAAGTGTTAATGCGTACGTTGAGCCAGAGGACCGATTTTTCTCAGGACACCACGCGCCTGTTGGAATCGCGCGAAGAGAGTCTTCGGTTCGCTAGAGGCTCCATCAGAGGACTCGGATTGGAGGCCGCAATGGCCCTTTGCCTCTATTTCCTATGGGAAGTTGGACACCTGTTCCGTTAACGATTCTCGGGCCGCTAAAACTTGCATAAAAGGGCAAGAATTGGCGCAAAGAGCAGTGTTTCCTGGCTCAAAAACCGGGCGAAACTTGGGTTCGGCGGCAAATACCTGGCGCCCAAAAAGCAACACCGCCTGAGTGGTCACTACCGCAGCACCCTGACCGGTCAAATCGTTTACGGCAAGCCCAAGCTCTAGCACGAAAACCTGATCATTTATCTCTCCAATTGCGCCACATGCATTGAAACCTGAGGACCGGATGCTGTCGCAGTGACCCCTCCAAGTCCACACTGACCCGCGCGCTTGCAGCATCGCTCTTTCTGAAGGCTCACAACCCCTCCTGGACCCCTCGATATATTCACAGCGACTTTGAGATGCCTATGAATCGAGGGTGCATTCTCGCGTTGCGCGGGTGAGCCCCTCATAGGAGTATCCTCAAAGCCATATCAGCTCTCTCAGTTCAATGTTCGATGACGGTCAGCGGGCGCAGGATGGCGCCGCCTTCATTCAACAGCAACCATGTCAACGGGCAGGTCCTCCGAAAAGAGCGATCCCAAAAATTGGCGCGACGGACTCTGCCGGAAGGAGTTCCTCACATGAAGTCACTTAGTCTCTTTTTCGCAGCCACGCTCGCAGCCGCGACTGTACTCCCTGCTATTCAGGCGGAGAATCCGTCTGTTCAGGCGCCATCCAAGCTTCCAGCTGGAATGTTTAGAACATTGGGAAATCAGATCATTGACAAGCACGGTAATCCTGTTCGCCTATCTTGCGTTTACTGGCTCGGAATGAACGTCAAGGATGGCCATCTAATTAACATGAGTGCGCCATTCAAAGGCATTCAGGCGAATATGGATGCCATCGCCGCTACCGGGTTTAACTGCGTTCGCGTCGATTTCAATAACATAACCCTGCACGATGATGGAGCCCCTGCGCTCCTTTCGGAATTGGACCAAGTAGTTGCAGCGGCCGCCAAGGCAAACCTCCGCGTCATCATCAACGATCATAGTAACGAGGGATTGCGCGGAACTGTTCCCGATGTCTCTTGCACCGCACAGCAGGCAAACGGGCTCTGGTACGATGTTGGCGGCGCCACGGATGGAACGGATGGCTGCAAGAATCCCGGACACACTACGCAAGATTTATTTCAAAGCGATTGGGTTTCGCTTGCGTCCCGCTATGCCCACAATGACACTGTCATCGGGTTCGACCTCTGGAACGAGCCCATTGGCAGTCACGGCCACTCGCTGTGGGGAGGCGGCTCCGACCGCGATATACATCGCATGTTCCAAACCGTAGGATCGGCCCTTCTTTCCAAAGACCCCAGCAAGCTGATTTTTGCTGAGTGTCCGCTCGCTATTTACGATCCGGCCACGCTTTACGACGGCGCCACCGTTGGAAGCGCTCCCTGGGGAGACTGCACGGGCGTCAAGAAACTGCCTGTAGTGTTTACCGTCAACGGCCAAACGATCAAAAACAAGGTGGTTTACGATGTCCATCTCTACTCAAATGCCGTCGATGATTACGTTCGCCTGTTCGGCCCCAGCAACAGCCCGACCGCGATCAAGGCCATGAATGAGTCTTTTGGATTTTTGGAATTCCAAAACATTGCCCCCGTCTTTGACGGCGAGAGCGGAACAGGTTTTCAAAAAAATCCGGACGATGAGGGGTGGGCCGATATGTTGGTCAAATACCTGAATGGGGAACTCGGTTCCGTGGGTGGACCGGCCTTTTCAGGAAACCAGCAAGGAATGGGCATCGCCTGGATGTCATGGAACACGCCATTTACCAAAGAAGGCGACGACGATCTTGGAATCCTCAACCTGGATGGCTCAAGAATAGAAAAGCAGCTCAAAATTGTGAAACCACTTCTCTATTACCCGCGACCGAAAGTCTCATCCAAAGCACGCACACTTTCATCTCGCAAGGAATTGAACAAAGGAAATTGAGGGGCCCTTTCGCTCGCTGCGAGCTTGACAAAGATCTCGAGTTCAAAGTAAAGTTCTCGCAAATGCACATATGACGTGCATTTGCACAGCAAGGTATGGGTCTATGGGCTCAAATCCAGATCAGCTGAGATGCCGAATTCAAGCTCCGGTCTCGGTCCTCGCCCGATTAAAGGATCAAAGACATGTCAATCATTGAACTGCAGATCAAGTACCGAGTATCTCGGAGGGTTTAAGTGACCGCATCGGCGATTGGCAATCCCACCCGTCGCGTTAAGATCGCGGCTGGGTTGTTCTGGGCGGACTATACCGCGCTCGGAGCGCAAGTGCAGGATTTGGAGGAGGGTGGGGCAGACTGGGTTCACATTGAAGTGAGGGACGGCGTCTATATGCAGTTTGCAATGCCGCGCGGAGGATTGGATATTATCGAAGCCACGCGGCAAAGCACTAAACTCGAAATCGAAGCTCAATTGCAAATGTATCGTCCCAACCAGGAAGTCTTTCGACAACTCGCAGACGCAGGAGTCAATCTCATCTCGCTGCCCATTGAGACGATGGGTGAAACCATCGTCGAGAACATGATGTTCATTAAAGAGTTGGGGTTGAAGGTTGGCGTATGGGCATGGGAAGGGTTGCCGCTTGTCTTCTTTGAGCAATTGATTCCTTATGCGGACATCATTGAATTTGAAACGTGGTATCCGTTTTGGCAGCCGCCGCAAACAGGCCGCAGTCCGCATGTTGTGCATGCGAATTTTGAGAAGTACATGAGGACCTTGCATGACATGATTGCGGCGCAGGGACTGGAACAAAAAATTGACCTGATGATGGATGGCGGACTCAATGTTGGTAATGTCTCCAAGTTCGTCGGGGCGGGCATGACAGTGGGTGAATTTTCCTCACCGCTCTTGAAGGGGCCCGGCGGTAAACTGAAACCCGGCACCGGTGAAATTCCTGCGGCAGTCCAGAGCCTGCGACAAGCTTTGGATGAAGCCGCGGCAATGTACCGCACCGACACAGGATTGAAGTCTTGAAAGATCGCTCGGAAACCATTGGTATTGGCCTCGTCGGATACGGAATGATAGGCAAGGTACACGCGCTTGCCTATCACGATATTCCCCTCATCTATCCTGGCTTGCTTCCCCGCCTCAAACTCGCCGCGGTTTGCACAACGAACGAGCGGTCGGCGCAAAGCGCAGCACAGGACGGCGGATTCGAAGGTTGGGCGACGAGCCTTGAAGCGCTCCTCTCGCGCGAAGATGTGGATGTGGTGGACGTTTGCTCCCCTAATTTCGCGCACCGCGAAATTATTCTCGCCGCGTTGCGCGCGGGCAAACATGTCATCGTGGATAAACCTCTTGCGCGCAACGCCATTGAAGCGCAAGAAATTGCTGAGGCTACCACGTCCAAAGCTCGACTCGGGATGATATTCAACTATCGCTTTGTGCCGGCATTGTTGCTGGCACAAAAAATGATCGCCGATGGCGCACTCGGTGCGATCTATCATTTCCATTTCGATTATTTGCACAGCGGTTATCAGAATCCAAATCGCCCGATGAGCTGGCGATTGCGGCATGCGCAATCCGGCGGCGGCGCGCTGGTGGATTTAGGTTCGCACATTATTGACCTCGCGCGCCACCTGCTCGGCGAGTTTGCCGAACTCGACGCTACGACGAAAACATATGTCACCGAGCGCCCGGCGGCAGCTAATTCTTCCAAACGTGAACCAGTCGATGTAGATGATGCGGCGTGGCTTCAGGCGAAGATGCAGAGTGGCGCGCAAGGCACGCTCTTTGTTACGCGCTTTGCAACTGGTGCAGTGGACGATATGAATGTACACATTTATGGCGAGCGCGGTGCCTTGAAATTCAGTCTGCAGGACGGGAACGTGCTGAATTATTTTGACGCGCAGGCTAAATCCGCGACGCAAGGTTGGACGCGCATCCAGACCGGAACGCAGTACGAAGGCGCAGCCGTGCCGCCGCCACGCAGTATTCTCGGCTGGAATCGTACCCACACCGAAAACATCTATCAAGTATTGCGTTCGCTCGCGCATAACCAACCCATCGCACCTGACGTGACTGATGGTTTGCGCGTCCACCAACTTATTGACAAAGCTTATGAGGCCGCTGCGTCCACCCATTGATAAGGACTGCATTGATGACGAACGAATGGTTCCTCGGCATTGACCTCGGTGCAAGCACGTACAAGTGCGGACTAATTTCGCCCGAATGGAAAATCGTCGCGCGCAGCGAAGCACCCACACGCGCACTAGAGGGCCCCGTGCAAGCTGCCGACCGCATCGCCGCGAGCACGCGCGAGGTTTTGAGCCGTCTGCCTGCTGACGCGTGCGTAACGCGTGCGGGCATTTGCAGCCCAGGTCCGATTGCGCACCTTACGGGAATGATTGTTGACCCGCCAAACCTGACGGGCTGGCGCGACGTGCCGTTTGCCGCGATGTTGGCCGAGCGACTCGATCTGCCGGCGACACTTGAGCACGATGCGAAAGCCGCCGCGCTCGCCGAATTTCATCTTGGCGCGGGACGCGGTTCCCACTCGATGTGCCTCATCATCGTCGGCACGGGCATCGGCGGGGCGATGATTGTGGATGGCAATCTGTATCGCGGCGAGCAGAGTGCGGCAGGAGAAGTGGGGCACTTTACGGTGAACATGGACGGACCGATTTGCACTTGCGGTTCCCAGGGATGCGTCGAAGCATATGCGTGCGGTCCCGCGATTATGAACGCGTATATGTATGCTACGCGCAAGAAAGTGGAATCGGCTGAGGAAATTGTGCGCGCTGCACAGGCAGGCGACGAAATCGCAAAACGTGTTTTTGAGCGCGCGGGACGGGCCCTGGGCGCAGGAATCGCCACCATCGCGATGACAATGGACATCAGCACATACGTCTTGTTCGGCAGCGTCATCAAAGCCGGCGAACTGTTGCTCGCACCTGCGCGCGCGGCGGTGCCCCGCAACTCCTACCACTCGATTGCGACTCGCGTGCGGATTCTCACCGCTGAACTCGGAAACGACGCGGGGATTCTGGGCGCGGCGTGGGGCGCGAGGATAGCGGATTGCAATTGCGTCTAAGGACCCAAGGAGCTTCTCGAATGGCCCCAATACAAAACATAATGGTACCCGTTTTTATGGGCGAGGGACGTCTCGAAATGCAAGAGCGACCAATGCCGCAAATCAAAAATCCCGACGACGTGCTGTTGCGCGTTGAAGCATGCGGCTTGTGCGGTACCGATTTAAATATCCTTGCCGTGCCGCCCGCGCACAAAGCCGAAGTCGGGACAGTACTCGGTCACGAATTCATCGGCACGGTCGAAGCGGTAGGCGCGGGCGGGAAATACGTGCGCGAAGGTGACCGCGTCGTCATTGCGCCGCGCTTGCATTGCAATCAATGCCGCTATTGCCGGCGCGGCTTGGCGAACCAATGCGAAGACTACAAGACGCTCGGCATTCATTTGGACGGTGGACTTGCGCCCTACGTCGTCGCGCCCGAACGCGCGCTGTACAAGATTTCGCGCGATGTTGCGCTGGACGACGCGGTATTCGCTGAAGTGCTGTCGTGTGTATTTGGCGGCACCACGCGAGTCCAGGTCAACGCAGGAGAGAGTGTCGTGATTCTCGGTGCGGGCCCCGTCGGTCTGTTGTTTGGCATGGTCTATCGCGCCAGCGGCGCGGGAAAAATTATCGTCACCGATGTTGCACCGTTCCGCCTCGCGGTTGCAAAACAGAACGGCGCCGATGTTGTCATCAATTCGCGTGAACAGGATGTCGAGGCGATTGTCAAAGAAGAATCTGCACTCGGCGCGGATATTGTGGTGGACGCAGTCGGCTCGTTGCTGCCGCAAGCGTTGAAACTCGCGCGTCGCGGCGGGCGCATCGTGTCGTTCGGACTCCAACCGCACGCACTTCCACCTGTGTCCCAATACCTCATCTCGCGTTATGAATTGACCGTGCAAGGTGCGTTCGGCGGAGCGAATCATTTCCCTGGTGTGGTGCAGATGTTGGAGAGCGGGATGATTCATCCTTCGACGCTCATCACACATCGCGTCGCGGCGGCAAATGCCCACGAAGCATTCAATGCAATGCGCGCGGGCGAGACGATGAAGGTGATTGTGACGCATGATAAACAATCCCGGTAATCGCCGGCACCGTTTGACCCCCGTTCTAGGAGTTGATAGACTGACTATGCGGGGTGGAGCAGCCCGGTAGCTCGTTGGGCTCATAACCCAAAGGTCGCTGGTTCAAATCCAGCCCCCGCAACCAATTA
>ODAK010001389.1_pt1 | contig 26587 bp, 29 predicted proteins | sample 1539591 | NCBI WGS metagenome assembly ODAK01 (sample SAMEA3539303, study PRJEB22396) | soil metagenome | biome: tundra; feature: field; material: soil | place: USA | collected 2010-05 | depth 0.15 m
CGAGTTTGACGTCAACAAAACCATGAGCGTCGCCGCGATGGTGGCCTATACTCAGGATGTCCGCTCTATTGGGCTTGAAGGAGCGCAGGGAATGCGGCTGTCGGAGTCGTATTACTGGGACCTGAACGACCGCACGCGATCGTTCCAAAATCGCATTCAACCCAAGGTGCAACTCTGGCCGAGCATGGCGCAGGCTGGCAATTACTCCTGCACGCTGCATTATCTGAAGGCGGTCCAGGCGATGGGCGCGACGGCGGCGAAAGCTGATGGGGCCGCGACGGTGGCGCAGATGAAGAAGATGCCCACCGACGACGATTGTTTCGGTCCCGGCCGCATTCGCGAGGATGGACGGAAGATCCATCCGGTGTATTTGTTCGAAGTGAAGAAGCCCTCGGAGAGCAAGCAGGAATGGGACGTCTATAAGCTGCTCGCGACCACTCCGGCCGAGGAAGCGTTCCGTCCATTGTCCGAGGGTGCCTGCCCGCTGGTCAAGGCATAAGGGAGACCACCATGAGCCGACTCTTTGGATCAATGCGTCAGGTAGGCATCGTCGTGCGTGACATCGAAAGCGCGATGCGACACTGGGCTGACGTCTGCGGGGTCGGTCCGTGGTTTTACACCGACAAACTCGTGGTCACCGCCTTCACCTATAACGGGAATCGATACGACGATCTGCATGCGTCGATCGCGTTGGCCAATTCGGGTGACGTGCAGCTCGAGTTGATCCAGCAACGATGCGAGACACCCAGCATGTATCGGGAGTTTCTGGCCGCCGGACGCGAGGGGATGCAGCATTGGTCCAGTTGGCCGGCTGATTACGATGCGATCTACCAGCGCGCGCTGGCGAGTGGTTACTCGGTCGGTCAGGAAGGCGACAGTCCGCGCGGGCGGTTCGTTTACTTCCGCCAGGAAGGCCATCCCGGAACGGTGATCGAGATGGCGGATGCCACGCCGGCGCGGATGCGTATCTTTGACGCGGTCCGCGCCGCCGCGGTGAACTGGGACGGGTCGGATCCGATCCGAAGGCAATGGCCGACATAAAAATCTTGTCAGCCAGCACCCACTATCACTGGACCGTGAGTCGCGGCCGATCGGGTCGGAAAGCACTGGTCCGGCCAGAAGTCCGAATTCTCCCGTGTGCCGCTCTGCATCGATTCTGGGCACTGGTTCACGCGTGGGCGTCAGCGGCCAACAAGAAAGCTTCGTGATCTCGACGTGCTTCGTGACCTTCATGACAAATGTAGCCGTCTCGCGAACACAGGCGGCCGGAGTGTCACGTTGGCGCCCGAACATGTGACTCCGCCCGCGGCATCACGAAGCTCACGAAGCGCGCCGAGATCACGAAGCTTTCTGGCATGGCACCCGATATTCAGTAAGATATCAGACGCAGGTCGCCATTAATGCGTTAGCGGATCGATTGCGGCACGCGCGCCCATCACAACCTTGCCAAACTTCCCCGTGATCATGACACCTTCCGTGCTCACACCCTCACTGCGCCAAGAACCCACCGTCGATCACGAGTTCCGTTCCCGTGATGAACGACGCCTCGTCCGACGCCAGGAACAGCACCCCGTTCGCGACATCGATCGGTTCACCCAACCGGCGCAACGGCGTCGCCTCGATCTTCGAGGCGCGCATCCCCTGGTTCGTCGCATTCAGCATCGGCGGCAAATAGCCCGGATGCACCGAGTTCACCCGCACGCCGTGCGGCCCGTACCGGCACGCCGCCGCTTTGGTATAAAGCCGCACCGCCCCTTTCGACGCCGAATACCCTGGATGCCCCTCGGCGCTGGCCACGAACCCCATGATCGACGAAATATTGACGATCGAGCCCTTGCCCGCCTTCATCATTTCAACCGCCGCCAGTTTCGTTCCCAGAAAAACACCGGTCGCATTGATGTCGAGCAGCTTCTTCCACCCAGCCAGATCGTCGTGATCGCCGACCGCGCTGCCGCTGATCCCGGCGTTGTTCACCAGGATATCCAGCCGGCCGAACTCCCGCATCGTTTCGGCGATGACGTTCTTCCAGTCGGTCTCCGAGGTCACGTCGCAACGAATGAACCGCGCGCGTCCCTGACTGGCGCTGATGTCGGCGGCGACGGCCTCGCCTGCGTTGATCACGTCGGCGATCACCACCGCGGCACCCTCGCGCGCGAACAGGCGAGCCTCGCACTCTCCCATGCCATGCGCGCCACCGCTGATGATGGCGACTTTATCTTTCAGACGCATTGGTTCCTCCCGTTTCGTCGATGCCAGCCGATCTTCATCCGGACCCGCGGACTTCGCAACCTCAAACCCCCCACCTCAATCACGGGGCGCGGCGGCGCGGCGCAGCCGGTCGTTGATCGCGCGCCCAAGGCCGGACTCCGGAACCGGCATGGCGGCGATGCCACGCAGGCCGCGACGTTGGCCTTCGGCGTCCAGCCAGCGCAGCCCATCGAACAGCCGCGCCGCCGCATCGATCACGTCTGCGTATTCGCTCAATTGATAGACCAGATCAGCGCCTTCGCAAGGCGGACCAAACGCCAGCAACGCCTCATCGGCCGCGGCGGATACCGCATCCAAACGTACCGGCAACGATGGCGCGTAGTGCGATGGCAATTGCCCGGGAGATCGTATCGCCCGCGCCGCGACGAGTGGCTCAATCGGTCCGATAACCCCCTCGATCGCCTCCACCGTCACGCCGCCAGGCCGTAACAAAATCGGTCGCGCGCCGCACAGATCCAGCACCGTGGACTCCACCCCGACCGCGCACGGACCGCTGTCGAGCACCGCCGCGATCCGGCCGCGCAATCCCTCCAGCACATGCGCCGCCGTGGTCGGACTGACCTGACCGGAACGATTGGCCGACGGCGCCGCCACCGGCCGGTTCACCGCGGCCAGCAACCTGAGCGCGTCCGGGTGCGCCGGCACTCGTACCGCCAGCGTATCCAACCCCGCCCCCGTTATCAGCGCCACCCGACAGCCCGCTCTCCTGGGCAACACCATCGTCAAAGGTCCTGGCCAGAAAGCCGCGGCGAGCGCGCGCGCGACGTCATTCGGTTCCACGTCCACGAACGCCGCCTCGGCGGTCGGATAATGACAGATCAACGGGTTAAATCTGGGGCGGACTTTCGCGGCGAAAATCCTCGCCACCGCGGCGGCGTTGGTCGCGTCGCCGCCCAGTCCGTAAACCGTTTCGGTGCCGAACGCGACGAGCGCTCCGGTGCGCAACAATTCAGCCGCGCGCGCGATGCCATCCTCAACAGGGAACAAAATCTCGGTCATGCGCGTGCAATAACCGTCCGTCCGGCCATGGCAATACCCCTGCCTCCGGTCTAATGTCGGATGCCACGACCAATCCCGGGGGGGCTCCAACACCATGCTCGACATCGCCTTCGTCAGGCCGTCCTTGCCAAAATCCGGTGCGCTGGTGCTGCTCGCGCATGAAGGTGAAAAGCCCTCAGGGCTATGGCAACAGGCCGATGAGGCGACCGGCGGAACGATCGCGCGGGCGCTGGAAGTCGCCGAGTTCAAGGGCGGAAAGGACAAGAGCGTCACGATCCTCGCCCCGGGCGCGGGCCTGTCCCGTGTCATCGTCGTCGGTCTGGGCAAGCCCGCCGAGGTCACCGATCGTGGACTGAACGAAGCCGGCGGCACCGCGCTGGCGGCCTTATCGCGCGACACAACGGCCGCCATCGCCGCCGGCACGCTGACGCCGGCGCAGGCCGCGGAGGTGGCTTTGGGCGCCGTATTGAAATCGTATCGGTTCGATCGCTACCGTACCAAGGAAAAACCCGAGGACAAACCGAAGCTGACGAAGCTTTCGGTCCTCACCGGCGATGCCGCCAAGGCCCGCTCCGAGTGGGAACGTGACAAAGCCGTGGCCGAGGGCGTGTTCGTGACCCGCGATCTGGTCAGCGAGCCGCCCAATGTGCTCCATCCCGCCGAACTGGCGGAGCGCTGCAAGAAGCTTACTTCGCTTGGCCTGAAGGTCGACGTGCTCGGCCCTAAGGACATGCAGAAGCTTGGCTTCGGCGCGCTGCTGGGGGTCGCGCAAGGCAGTGTGAACGAGCCGCGCATGGTCGTGATGCAATGGAATGGCGCCAGCGGCAACGGCGGCAAAAAAGCCAAGGAAAAGCCGATCGCGTTCGTCGGCAAGGGTGTGACCTTCGACACCGGCGGCATCAGCATCAAGCCCGCCGGTGGTATGGAGGACATGAAGTGGGACATGGCCGGCGCGGGCACCGTCGTCGGCCTGATGGCGGCGCTGGCGGGCCGCCGCGCGAAGGTCGACGCGGTCGGCCTCGTCGGCATCGTTGAGAACATGCCCTCCGGCAACGCGCAGCGGCCGGGCGACGTGGTGAAGAGTTACTCGGGCCAGACGATCGAGGTCATCAATACCGACGCCGAAGGCCGCCTGGTACTGGCCGATGTGCTATGGTACACTCAGGAAAAGTTCGATCCAAAATTCATGATCGATCTGGCGACCTTGACCGGCGCGATCATTATTGGGCTGGGTCATGAACACGCGGGCTTGTTCAGTAACGATGATGGACTTTGTCAGAAACTGACCGCCGCTGGTCTGGCGACCGGAGAGAAAGTCTGGCGCATGCCTTTGGACGATGCTTATGACAAGCAGATACGATCCGAAATCGCCGACATGAAGAACATTGGCGGGCGGCCAGGCGGCTCGATCACGGCGGCGCAGTTCATTCAGCGGTTCGTGAACAAGAAGCCATGGGCGCATCTGGACATCGCGGGCATGGCCTGGAGCAGCAAGGATGCGCCGTGCACGCCGAAAGGCGCGACGGCGTTCGGCGTGCGGCTGCTGGATCGGCTGGTGGCGGATCATTACGAGGGATAGCGCGCGACGGTGGTCGAGATCGGCTTTTATCATCTGACCCGGACGACTTTACCCGACGCTCTGGCGCGCCTGCTCGACCGAACCTTGAAAGCCGGCCAGCGGGCCCTGGTGCTATGCCCGGACGCGGCGCGGATGAAGGCGCTGGACACCGCGCTGTGGGCCTGCCCCGAGCCCGCCTGGCTGCCGCACGGTACGCCGGCGGACGGCGACCCTGACCTGCAGCCAGTCTGGCTGAGCACCGAGCCGGAGCCGGCGAACGGCGCGCGGTTCCTGTTCCTGGTGGATGGAACGGAAACCGATCGAAGCGTCGCGTTCGATCGGGTGTTCGACCTGTTCGACGGCGACGACCCGGAGAAAGTCGCCGCCGCGCGTAACCGATGGCGCGCCGCCAAAAACCGCGGCGATGAACTGACGTATTGGGAGCAAGGTGCGCGTGGCTGGGAAAAGGGCGGCTGAGTTACCGCCGTTTCGTCCCCGTCTTCGCCGGAAGCAACCACCACTTCACCGGCTCCGGCTCGACCTCCGGTTCGGCGTGGACGGCGGGGGGACGGCCGCGCCGCGCCGGAACACGCTGCTCCACCGCCTCACGCGGGAGGGGCGCGGGCTCAAAGGCGGTGACCACAGCGGGCTCCTCCGTCGCTTCGCGCAACAGGCGTTCGGCCAGTTTGCGGGCGCGGCGTTCCTCGGTCAGCTCGGCCCGCGCCGCGCGGAGATCTTCCTCGACATCGCTCGCACGTGTCTCGACTTCCCGCAGCCGTTCGGCGCCAGCCGCCAGTTCTTCCCGCAGCGCGATGATTTCTTCGAGATGGTGTTTGCTTGCCGCCACGGCCTCATTTTTCGCGAGGTCGTTATGTCCGATCTTCGTCTGCAACGCCTGCAACGCCGCCTGGGCTTCATGCAACGCCCGTTCGGCACGCTCGCGGCCGGTGGTTTCAGCGGCCAACGCGACCTCGACGCGCTGTAACCGGCTGGAGGTCGGACCAACCTGACCGGTTCCGGGATGCCCGGCATCGGGCGCGTCCCGCCGCACGACAGTGACCGGAACTTCACCGTCCTGCACGAAGCGGCGGCGATGCACACCCTGCATGAACCCACCGCCGGTACGCTGCGGCGTGTCCTGCCGATCGCCATCCGGACGCGGTCTGGGCGTATCGCCATACAGGCCAAGCGCCTTGCGCATCTGCTGTTCGGCGTCATCCATTGGCGGCGCCGTAGAGGAGGATTGTGGTTGTTCCCGCGGCAGGCTCATGCGCTGGCCTTGATCCGCTTGCGGTTTCAACTGGTCGGTCAAGTCGTTCACCTGGTCAGATTGCGAAGTCGCGCGTTATTGATCGACATGCATGGTTCTGATTCGCAAGTAGCCAGAGCCAGCACGGAATCCGGCAGGACCCGGCCGCGCGCGGATATTTAGTCCCAACATGTCTCAATCTTATTGTCGTTTTCGTTGTCACCCGTTGGTCCACGAGCCAGCTTTAAAAGGTTGGCGATTGCCATGGCAACCACACCGCTGACCGACGCATCTATTTTCGGCGAACCATAGCACTGACCCCCTAACCGATCGCAAAGCCGAATGCAAGCGCTTGTTTTGGCGTGCTTCCGCGGCCGGATATTCCCGACCGGTCGTACCGCCATTCCGAACGTCCCAGAAACGGCCCGAGAAACGGCCCCAGGAAACAGTAGGGAGCATTGGTTAAATTTCAATAATCCGGGCGTCTGGCGACAGGCGGGCGGTCTGATGGTTGATCGATGACATCACGATGACGCCTCCAGCGCTTCCTCCGCCGCGAGCCACTCGGCTTCAGCCGCCGCCGCTTCGCGCCGGATCGACGCCAGGCGCGCGTTCACGGTCGCGATGTCATTCACCCGGCCAGGCGCATACAAGTCCGGATCAGCGAGTTTCGCCTCGATCGCCGCCCGCTCAGCCGTCAGTTTGTTCAGTAACGCTTCCGCGTCCTTGGCCTGCTTGCGCAACGGCGCCAGCGCCGCGCGCGCCGCCGCACGCTCCCGCCGATCGTCCTTACGAGCAGAAATCTCGGCTTTACCGGCGGGCCGCGCACGCTCCGCCAACAGCACACGATAATCATCGAGGTCGCCATCGAATGGGCGCACGGTCCCATCCGCCACCAGCCACAAACGATCGGCGACCAGTTCCACCAAATGGGGGTCATGCGTGATCAGCAAGACCGCGCCTTCGAAGTCCGCCAGCGCTTTGACCAACGCTTCGCGCGCGTCGATGTCCAGATGGTTCGTCGGCTCATCAAGGATCAGAATTTGTGGCGCGTCTCGTGTCGCCAGCGCCAGCAGCAGCCTGGCTTTTTCCCCGCCGGACAAATTCGCGACCGGTGTTTCCGCGCGCGCCGCGTCGAGACCGAACCGGGCAAGCTGCGAGCGCACCACGGTCGCGGTCGCACGCGGCATCACTCGTGCCATGTGATCGACCGGGTTCTCATCCAGGATCAGCTCATCGGTCTGATGTTGGGCGAAGTACCCAACCCGCAGCTTCGGCCCGCGCCGCAGTTCGCCGCGCAGCGGTTCGAGACGCCCGGCCAGCAGTTTCGCCAGCGTGGATTTGCCGTTGCCGTTCGCACCGAGCAGCGCGACGCGATCGTCCATATCGATGGTGAGCGACAGGTCGCGCAACACTGACACACCATTGTAACCAACATCGACATGCTGCAATGCAAGAATTGGTGGTGCGATCCGCGCTGGTTCCGGAAAAGCGAACCGGGTTGGCGCGTCCTCGATGACATTTTCGATTTGCGGCAATCGCGCCAACGCCTTGATCCGCGCCTGCGCCTGGCGCGCTTTGCTGGCCTTGTAGCGGAAGCGATCGATGAAACTCTGGATATGTGCCCGCTCCGCCGCGATCCGCTCCGCCGCGCGCGACTGCTGCAAGGCCTTTTCCGTTCGTATGCGCACGAACTCGTCAAAGCCACCGGGGGTAAGCGACAATTTTCCCTTATCGAGATGCGCGATCGCCTCGACCGCCCGGTCGAGCAGGCCGCGGTCATGCGACACCACCAGCGCCGCGCCCGGGAAACGCGCGAGCCAGCCCTCCAGCCACAACGTGGCCTCCAGGTCGAGGTGATTGGTCGGCTCGTCCAACAGCAGCAGATCGGGGTTGGCGAACAGCGCGGTCGCCAGTGCCACGCGCATCCGCCAGCCACCCGAAAACGACGACACCGGCCGCGTCTGGGCTTGCTCGTCAAAGCCCAGTCCGGCGAGGATGGTGGCGGCGCGGGCGGGCGCGGAATCGGCGCCGATGGCACGCAGCCGCTCGTGGATTTCAGCGAGCCGGAGCGGATCGGCGCGTTCGACCTCGGCCAGCAAACGAAGGCGCTCGGGATCGCCTTCCAGGACGGTTTCCAGCAGACTGGCGGGGCCATCGGGCGCCTCCTGCCGCACGGTCGCGATACGGATGTTCCTGGCGAACCGCAGCTCTCCGCCGTCGAGCGCGATGTCGCCCATGATGGCCCGCAGCAGGGTGGATTTGCCGGCGCCATTGCGGCCCACGAGACCGATGCGCCGGCCGGGGTCGATCGTGAGATCGGCTCCATCCAACAACGTGCGGCCACCAAGGCGAATGATGGCACCGGAAATAACCAGCAGCGACATGAGGGGACGGGAATCCGTGAGCAATGTGCGAAGGGATGGTCCGGCAACCCTAACCCATTTTTCCCGACCACAGAACCATCCGGCACGGATCGTGTGCACGCGGCCGCATCCCGTTACGGCCCATGCCTCCCTGGACTGAACCCATGCCTCGCTGGACTGAAAACCCGCGGGATGCCGATTACGACGCTTGCAGCGCCGTGTTCGCGGCCTCCAACGCGGCGTCGATTTGTGCCTGCTGGTCCGCCGTTGGGGCTGACCCGGTCTGCAACAGGTTCATGGCGGTTTGAGCGGCGGTGATGAGTTCCGGGACCTGACCGGCGAAGCCCATGAGGGCCTGGATGATCGCGATGATTGTCAAAATGGGCATGGTGACTGCTTTCAGTTCTGGGTGGGGGTGCCCACGGGGATGCCAGCGGGGCCAGCGGCGGGGCCGGGGGCGGGCGCGGCGGGGATCGATGCCTCGAAGGCCGCGAGGGCCGCCTGAGCGAGCGAGAGCGCCGCCGGTGCGTCGGTGGCCGATGAGGCTTGCAATGTCTTCACCGTGTCATGGGCGCGCTGCGCGTAGCCCTTGATGGCCTGTTTGGTGGCGGCGACCGAGCATAACGGTGCCGCGGTGGGACACGGTGGCAGCCTGGTGTAATTGAGCGCCAGCGTATCGGCGATGGTCACGCCCTCTTCGAGCGCGGCGACGTCCGCCGGACTGACGGGGTTGACCATCGCGGAGAGCGTGGTGCACGCTCCGAGAGCGAGCAGGCACGCGAATGCGATTATTCGTTTCACGATGAATTCCTTCGCGCCGGCGATCCGGGGACCTGGGTGGACGCCGCTCATCGCGGTAATCCCCTGATCGCGGCTGTTGTCGCGACGGCTGTCGCGATCCCATGCGTACTGATATCAACCGCGCCCACGATCATGCGGGCGATGCTGTCCACGGTCATGTTCAGCGCGGCGGCGGCCACCGGAACGGCGTTGATCGCGTTGACTGCTTCGGCCCGCACCGCCGGATTGGCGATATCGACATGCGCCCCCCGCATCGCGCCCTGATCCAGCGTGGTCTCGATCATGCCCGCCGCTGTGCGCACCGCGCCAAGCACTGTCGCCCGCTGCTGGTTGGTCAGTTGAAGCCCGATTTGTGCCTGGAAGGCCGCCAGAGCTTTCGGCACGTAAATCGCCAGCACACCGGCGATCACCGAGCCGATGACGGCGTAGATCGGCTGCACGATGGCGGAGACATCCGGCGTGCCGGCACTCGCGACGGTTTGCGCGAAGGCCGGAATGGGCAGGAGCATGGCGATGGCCAGTCCGTAAGCCGCGGCATTGTTACGTGCCCAGGTTTTTAACCAATTGTTCAATAGATGTTCTCCTGAAAGGACGCGGTTCCCCGCTGTTCAGGAAATTCGTCTGCTTTGAAAATCGCGTCAACGTAAAATAGTCCTATATCGCCCGAGGCTCGTACCCGTTAAGTTCTCACTCGCGAATCAGACGAAACCAATCCGGGAGCGCACCATGAAGATTACCGCCGTCGAGACGTACTGGACCCGGATCCCCTTCGACATGGGCGGCAAACCCGCCGTCATGGGCGGTTTGAACTGGCAGAGCATGAACTCGGTCTGGCTACGGATCGTCACCGATCAGGGCCTGGAGGGGTGGGGCGAAGCGTTTGGCCACGCCTCGGCCGCGACCACGATGACGGTGCTCGACACGCAGCTCGCCCCCGCGCTTCTGGGCTGGGACGCGCGCGACATCGCCGGGATGCGGCTGCGCCTCGGCAAAGCGTTCCATGGGTTCGGCCGCAACGGCCCGCATGTGTTCGCCCTCTCGGCGCTGGACATCGCGCTGTGGGACCTCGCCGGCAAGGCGGCGGGTCAACCGTTGTGGCGTCTGCTCGGCGGCTCCCCGGTGGCGTCGATGGCCTGCTATGCCAGCCTGCTGCGATACGGCGACGCCAGCCTTGTGGGCGCCGTCTGTGAGCGTGCCATCGGCCGCGGCTACCGTGACATCAAGCTGCACGAGATCACCGTCCCCGAGGTCGCCGCCGCCCGCGCCGCGATCGGTCCGGACGCTAAACTGATGGTCGACACCAATTGCCCGTGGACCGTGTGGCAGGCGATCGACATGGCGCATCAGGTGGAACCCTTCGATTTGACCTGGTTCGAGGAGCCGGTATGGCCGCCCGGCGATTACGAAGGCCTCGCGCGGGTGCGGCTGGAGGGCGGACCACCGATCGCGGCCGGGGAAAACGCCGCCGGGCTGCACGACTTCCGCACCGCGTTCGAGGCCGGGGCAATGGATGTCGCGCAGCCCAGTGTGATCAAGATCGGTGGGCCGTCGGCGATGGTGGAGATCGCGGCACTCGCGAAAGCGTTCGGCGTGCGCGTGGTGCCGCATAACGCTTATTTCGGCGCGGGATTCCTGGCGTCGCTGCATTGCAACGCCGCGCTCGCGCCGGATGCGCCGTTTGAACGATTGTTCATCGATCTTGAAGCCAGCCCGTATCACGACCTGGTGGTCGCCAGGGACGGCCGCGTGACGGTGCCGGACGGTCCTGGTCTGGGCTGCGATCCCGACATGTCTGTGATGAAACGATATCAGGTGTCGGAACCCGGGATCCATCGCGCCTGATCGCGCCGCGCGCTTGACGGCGGCACGCACGGCGCGGAAAGCTGGCTGAACGTCCAAGGAGGCACACCCATGCCCGACGATTTGCGCTCCCGCGATATCGGCGACATGCCGGCGCAACGGGCGCTCGCGCCACGTTCGGTGGCGGAAGCGCGCGGCCGGTTCTTCAACACCGGCAACGCGTTCAACATCGTCAATCCGCCGGTGCCCGATCACGCGTTCGTCGATGAGCCGCGTCGCGCACTGGACGAGGCGACGCCAACCGGCCTGATCCCGTGCGATCTGTCATCCGTGCTCGGCTGTCCATTTCCCGCGACGTCGCCCTTGGTGCTGGCCCGCTACGGCCGGATCAGGGCGGGTGAGACCCTGACCGCCGACTTCGTCACCACCGGCACGATCGCTTATGTGATCCTGGGCAGCGGCATCACCATTTGCGGTGCGGAACAAATCGCCTGGGACGCGGGCGATGTCTTCGTGCTGCCAGGTGGCATGGCCGCGTCGCACACCGCCGAAACGACCGCCGTGCTTTGGCTGGTGACCAACGAGCCGCAATTGGCGTTCGAGAACGCGCGGGCGCCCGCCTTTGGCCAGGCGCCAACCGATCTGGTGCACTATCGCGCCGAGGAAATCGACCGTCAGATCGCGCTGCTGTACGAGGTTGGGCGGAATGCGACGATCGCCGGCTCGGCGCTGGTTTTCTCGGCGGAACGGCAGGAAGCGTCGCGCAACATCCTGCCCACGCTGACGGCGGCGATGAACTCGCTGCCGGCGGGGTTCGTGCAACCGCCGCATCGGCATAACTCGGTCGCGGTGTCATTGATCATTCGCGGCGAAGGCTGTTTTTCGGTGATTGATGGCAAACGCAAAGACTGGTCACCCTGGGCCACCACCATCACGCCGCCGGTTTCGGTGCACTCGCATCATAACGGAGGCACCGAACAGGCGCGCTTCCTGATCATCCAGGATGGTGGAATTTATTATCACGCCCGCGCCATGGGCTTCGAATTCGTGGAGCACCCGATATGAGCATCGCCGTTCGCACCTTGTATCCCGCACTGGGTGCCGAAATCCGCGGCGTCGATCTGCGCGCGCCGATGGACCCGGAAACGTTCCAGGAAGTGCATGATGTATGGATGGACCATCTGGTCGTGGTGTTTCCCGACCAGCCCATCACCGACGAGGAACACGTCGCCTTCACCCGATATTTCGGCCAGCCGGAGATCTTTCACCAGACGATCATCCGGTCCCGCGCGGTGAAGGAAATCTTCCGGGTGTCGAATGTCGACGACGACGGCAATCTGATGCCGCCCTCGCATCCGACGGTGCAACAGGTGTCGCTGGCGCAACTCTGGCATACCGACAGCAGTTACCGGGCGATGCCGTGCGTCGGATCGTTACTACATGGCGTGGAAATCAGCCGGACCGGCGGCGAGACCCAGTTCATCAACATGTACATGGTTTACGACGAACTGCCTGACAGCCTGCGGACTCAGGTGGACGGCCGCCGCGCGCGGCACGATTTCGGCAATCTGCATCGGCTGCGCGATCTGAAGCCGCTGACCGAGGCTGAGAAAGCCGCCATGCCGCCGGCGTGGCAACCGCTGGTGCGGTGGCACCCGGTCACCGGCCGAAAGTCACTGTATATCAGCCCGATCTATAACGACGCAATCGAAGGCCTGGACGCGGCCGGCGCGCGCCGCCTGATCGACGATCTGACCGAATTCGCGGCGCGACCGCGGTTCATGTACAAGCACCGATGGGAGCCGAACGACGTGCTGATGTGGGACAATCGCTGCACGATTCACGCGGTCACGCCGCATGATCCCACGGAACGCCGTGTGATGCATCGCACGACGATCATGGGCGATCAGCCCGTCCTCGCCGCCTGACCGATCGGAGGCTTCTTTCATGACCAAACCAATCGTGCTGCGCCATCCCGTTCCGAACGCCGAATGGCTGGCCAAACTGGCCGAGGACATTCTGGAGCCGGACCTGCCGATCATCGATCCGCACCATCATCTGTGGGATCACCCCGGCAACAAGTACTACCTCGACGAATTGCTGGCCGACGTGAACAGCGGTCACAACATTGTTTCGACGGTGTTCCTGCAGTGCTTCTGGGCGTATCGGAAGGACGGGCCGGAGGAATTGAAGCCGGTTGGCGAAACGGAATTCGTCGCCTCGGTCGCCACCGAGGCGGCGCGGCGCGCCACACGGACGAAGGTCTGCGCCGGGATCATCGGCCATGTGGATTTCCGGCTTGGCGACAAGGTGCACGAGGTCCTGCAGGCGCATGCGGCCGCCGCCGGCGGGCGGTTCCGCGGCATCCGACAGGTCACCGCGCGGCATCACCGCATCCTGGCCAGTATCGCCACGCCGCCCACCTTTGGGCTGATGGCCGAGCCGGCATTCCGCCGCGGCTTCGCCTGGCTCGACAAGCACGGGCTGAGTTTCGATGCCTGGTTGTATCACACGCAGATCGATCAATTGATTGATCTCGCGCGCGCCTTCCCGGGAACGCCGATCGTGCTGAACCATGTCGGCGGCCCGATCGGCGCCGGACCCTATCGCGGCAAACAGGACGCGGTGTTCGCGGCGTGGCGGGCGGCGATGAAGACGCTGGCCGCGTGTGGCAACGTGCATGTGAAGTTGGGCGGGCTGGCGATGGTGGTGAACGGGTTCGACTTCCACGACAACATCCTGCCGCCGTCGTCGGGTGAACTCGCCGATGCGTGGCGTCCGTGGATGGAGGCCTGCATCAAGGATTTCGGCGCCCGGCGTTGCATGTTCGAGAGCAACTTTCCGGTCGATAAGGGGATGTGTTCGTATCCGGTGCTGTGGAATGCGTTCAAGCGCATCGCCGCCGGCGCGTCGGCATCGGAAAAGACGGCGCTGTTTCATGGCACGGCGGAGCGGTTTTACCGGCTCGGTTGATCCACCGGCCGTCATCGTCCGGCTGGTCAACGAGGCTGTCAGCCGGCCTCGAACCAGAAATCCAGCACGTCACCCTTGCGCTGTTCAGCGAACTTCGTGACGACCCGGGTACCAATCGCCAACTTCTCCGCCGCCTCCCGCGGATTGGTCAGATCGACGCCTTTGAAGTACCCGCCAAGCGCGGTATCCGCGCCGTCCAGCAGCACGTAGCCAAACGCATAGGGAGGCTCCGGCAAATTGTTGAACTGTTCGTACACGAAGGTGAATGCCTCGATGCGGCCGCCCGGCCCAACCTCCACCCACTCCGTCGTCGGCAACAGCGTTTCATCCGAAAACGCTCTGGGCGGCACCAGCACCTTGTTGGTCTTCGCGCAACGCCGGCCAAATATCTTGCCATTGTCACGGATCTGGGTGAAGAAATAGCTCGCGGTTTCACCCAGCGCGTGGTCGTAGGTGATGTTCCAGACTTCCTGGCGGCCGAGAAGTTCCATCCGACTCTCCTGTTCGCTCATGCCTCGATCACCATCGTGCCGAATATCTGGTGATCGCCGCCATTACCGCTCGCGATGCCCACGCGCGCGCCGTCCACCTGATGTGCCCCCGCGCGGCCCCACACCTGCAGCGCCGTCTCAGCCACGCGTGCCATGGCGGTCACCGCGATGGCATTGGTGCACAACGTGCCGCCCGAGGGATTGACCGGCAGCCGACCGCCGAGTTCGAACTCGCCGTCACGCAGGCGCTTCACCGACTCGCCCGATTTCGCGACGAGGCGCGCGGCGTCGATCGCGTGAAACTCCGTATTGCTGAACGGCGCGTAAAGTTCCGCGATATGCACCTGGTTCGCCGGGTCGGTGATGCCGGCCATCCGGTAGGACTGCTCGAACGAGCGGCCAAGCGCGTAGGCTTCCGCATGCTCGGCTGTCGGGTTGGTGCCCATCCGGTCGCCCATCCAGTACGTTTCGGCCCGGCAGGCAACGCCGGTGATCCAGACAGCATCGCGGTTGTTGTCACGAATGAACCGTTCCGAAGCCAGCACCATCGCCGCGCCGCCGGAGGACTGCGGACAGCAATTCATCAGCCTGAGCGGCCAGGAGATGATGCGGGATTCCAACACCTCATCGATCGTCACCACCCTACGCAGATGCGCCCGGGGATTGAGCGACGCCTGACGACGGTTCTTCACCGTCACGTAGGCCATGTCCTCCTCGGTCATGCCGTAGCGTTGCATATATCGCACCGCCGACATCGCCAGCATGTTGATGGTGCCAAGCGGCAACGCGCGCTCGTAAGTGGGGTCCCAGATTTTGTTCAATACGGTTTGCGAATCGCCGCATTCGCCGACTTTGTCGGCACCCGCGGTCAGCACGACGTCGCACACCCCTGACGCGATGTGATAATACGCCGCCGTGACTGACGAGATGCCGGTGGCGCCGCCGGTATTGATGCGCAAGAACCGCTTGTTCCGCCCGCCCACCGCATCGACGCCGAGGCGCTCCGCGTTGCCGATCCCAACGATCGAATCCGGCGACAGCGAATAGACCACGGCGTCGATGGCGTCGAAATCCAGTTTGGCGTCCAGCATCGCCGGCACCACGGCTTCCCGCACCAGATCGGGGTAGCTGGCGTCGTCGCGGCGCGAGCGAAAGTTCGATTGGCCGATACCGATGATGCCGACCCGCCCGCCCCCTTTGGCGCCGCTCATGACACGTCCCCCTGGGCCGCACCCAATACGATGGCGGATTGATATTGCATCGCGAACCCGCTGCCGGCATGCGCCAGGCCCAATTGAGCACCCGGCAGTTGATGGAGACCGGCGCGGCCGCGGACCTGATTGGCGATCTCGGCGATACGGATCATTCCCGTGCAGAACACCGGATTGAAAGTGATCACGCCACCGGAAAGGTTGACCGGCAGGTGGCCGCCGCGTGCGAACCAACCCTCGGCCATCCGCGCGGCGATCGTTGCCCGCGGCGCGAGGCCGAGCGCGTCATAAGCGATCAGTTCCGCGTACGGCGTCGCGTCGGTGATCTCCACGACGTCGAACGCGGTGGTTGGGTCGGTGATCCCGGCTTCCGTGTAGGCCTGGCGCGCCGCCTCCACCAAAGCGCGCGCGGCGGTCAGGTCGCGGTCGCCGAGAAACGCGGCCTCGGTCGCCCAACCCATGCCGCGCAGCCACGCGGGGTGCTTGAAGTCGCGCTCAGCGACAAATGGTTCGCCCGCGAGCACCATCGCCACCGCGCCGGTGACCGGGACGGTTGTCAGACGCTCGGTCAGCGGCCAGCGTTCCGGTCCCGCGGCGGGCCGCGCCGGCGGATCAGGCCAGGCCACCGCGGCGTGGCGCCGGTTCTTCACCGCCACTGTCTCCGCGAACACCCACGCATTGGGCCAGACATGGTTCAACGCCGAGGCCTGCAGCGCATGCGCCGACAACTCGTCCAGCGGCAGCGCCCGGTGAAAATACGGATCGGCGCCGAGACGTTGCGCCTCCGACATGGACGACACCTCGGTCGGGCTCCAGGCGACCACCAGTTGGGTACGGAACTGACCCGAGGCGATGCGCAATGAGCCCAGTATGAAGGCGTGCTCGGATGAAGACGGCGTCGAGAGAATGTCGCGATCCACCCCGCCGGTGGGGCCGGACGCCATCATCACCGAAATCGCCCGTCCATCGAACTGATCGTTGCACCCCACGACGATGCCGTCGATGTCCTCGATCGTCAGGCCGGCGTCGGCGAGCGCCGCCTGGGAAATGTCGTAGATGATTTCCTCAAGCGAACGGTTTCGGGCGGTGATGGCGGGTCGTATCGCGCAACCAACCACCGCCGGCCTGACCCGATATGCCATCGGCTTACATCCCGCCCGGATAACTGGGTCCGCCGCCGCCCTCCGGCGTTACCCAGTTGATGTTCTGGGTGGGATCCTTGATGTCACAGGTTTTGCAATGCACGCAGTTTTGCGCATTGATCCGCAATTGCGGCCGGCCGGCGATTTCCTCGATTTCATACACACCCGCCGGACAATACCGCGTCTCGGGGCTGGCGTAGATCTTGTAATTGATCGCGATCGCCTTCGCCGGATCGAGCAATTGCAAATGCGGCGGCTGGTTTTCCTCATGGTTGGTGTTGCTGATGAACACCGAACTCAACCGGTCGAAGGTGAGCTTGCCGTCGGGCCGAGGGTATTCAATCGGCTTCGATTGCGACACTTCCCGCAGCGTCTCGTTGTCGGCATGCGGGTGATGGAACGTCCATGGTGCCCGGCCACGCAGCACGTACGTATCCATCGCGGCATAAACCAGTCCGCCCCACATGCCCCACTTCGCGAACGCCGGCCGGATGTTACGGACGCTCTTGAGTTCGTCCCACACCCAACTTTCGCGCAGCGTCTCGGGGTAAGCCGTCAATTCGGCGGGTTGGTTGCCGGCCAGCGCTTCGATCACCACCTCGGCGGCCAGCATGCCGGTCTTCATCGAGGTGTGCGTGCCTTTGATCTTCGGCACATTCAGGAAGCCAGCGGAGTCGCCGATCAGCGCGCCACCTGGAAATATCAGTTTCGGAATCGACTGCAGTCCGCCCTCGTTCAACGCCCGCGCGCCATAAGAGATGCGGCGGCCGCCTTCGAAATGACCGCGCACGTCGGGATGGGTCTTGAAGCGCTGCATCTCCTCGAACGGCGACAGGTATGGGTTGGCGTAATCCAGACCGATCACGAAGCCGTAGGACACGAGGTTCTTACCGAAATGATACAGGAACGAACCGCCGTAGGTGCCGGCGTCGAGCGGCCAGCCGATGGTGTGCTCGATCAGCCCAGGGTGGTGATTTTCCGGCGGGATTTCCCACAATTCCTTAATGCCGATGGCGAAGGTCTGGGGATCGCATTCGTTACGCAGGTTGAAGCGGTGCATCAGGTGTTTGGACAGGGAACCGCGGCAGCCCTCGGCGAACAGCGTGTATTTCGCGCGCAGCTCCATGCCGCGCTGAAAATTCTCGGTGGGTTTGCCGTCTTTGCCGATACCCATGTCGCCGGTGGCGATGCCGACGACCCGGCCGTCTTCCTCCAGCACCTCGGCGGCGGCGAAACCGGGGTAGATCTCCACGCCAAGCTCTTCCGCCTGTGACCCCAACCAGCGCACCACATTGCCCAGAGAAACGACATAGTTCCCGTGGTTGTGCATTTGCGGCGGCGTCGGCAGGCGAGTGGAACTGACGGCGGTGAGCCACAGGAACCGGTCCGCGCGCGCCGGGGTCTCCAATGGTGCGCCTTTGACGGCCCAATCGGGAATGAGTTCGTTGAGGGCGCGGGGTTCGAGGACGGCGCCGGACAATATGTGGCCGCCGATCTCGCCCGCTTTCTCCACGAGGCACACGGCGCAGTCGGGTGACAGTTGTTTCAGGCGGATCGCCGCCGCGAGGCCGGCCGGCCCGCCGCCAACAATCACCACGTCGAATTCCATGGCTTCCCTTGGGGCTTCGCGTGGGGGCAACTCGTCGTCCATGGTCGGTCCCTCCGGTTCGGACACTTCATAACGGAGACTGGTATGGTTGCGCAAAGCCCCGCGTACGGTTGCGCGAAGCCCGGGGCCGGAGCACGAGAGAGGCATGGATGCGTTGGGTCTGTTGCGGCTGCAAATGGAGTGGGGCGCGGATGAGGCGCTCGACGAAACCCCGGTCGATCGGCTGCGTCCGGTCGCGGCCGCGCCTGCCCTGGTGCGGCCGCCACCGGCCCGCGAGCGGGCGGTTCAGGTTCCGACCGGCACACCGGTGGAGCGGGCGATCCGCGCGGCGGCGGGAGCGGACTCGTTGGACGCATTGCGGGCGGCGATCGCGGGGTTCGAGGGATGCCCGCTGCGCGACATGGCGACCAACATGGTGTTCGCCACCGGAGACCCCGATGCGGGCCTGCTGCTGATCGGCGGCCCACCCGGCGCTGATGAGGATCGCTCCGGGCTGCCGTTCTCCGGGCGGGAGGGCGCGTTGCTCGATCAGATGGCGGCCAGCGTTGGCCTGAAGCGCGAGGCGATGCTGCTGGCGCCGTTGATCCCCTGGCGGCCGCCCGGTGGACGGGTGCCCAACCCGGGTGAGCTGCAACTGTATCGGCCGTTCCTGGGGCGGTTGATCACGCTGACGTCGCCGGCGCGCATCGTGATGTTTGGCGCATTGGCGGCGAGCACGGTGCTCGGCGCGGCGCAGCGGGGACGGACTGTGGCGTGGGTCGAGACGGCGGTCGAGGCGCGGAAGACGCCGGTGCTGATTTTGCCGGCGATTGGGGATCTGCTGAAAACGCCGGCGCGGCGGAAGGATGCGTGGACCGGGATGCGGTTGTTACGGCGGGCGTTGGATGGGTAGGAGGTGCTTGTTTGCACGGCGGAGAGATCACGCTTGACATGTTAAACATTATCTCTATGTTGTCTAACACAACAGGAGCACACCATGACCCTCGGTGTCAGCGAGATGAGCGTCGACTTTGAATGGCCCGACCGCCCTCCGCCGGACCGCCGGATCGATGTGCTCGCGGCGGCCCATCACATGGGCCTGATCGGCACGAAAGACAAAACCATCGCTGGCCGGGTTCCCTCCGCCCTCGTCGAGGCGGCGAAGACGCGGTCCGGCATCCAATCGGACTCCGAGCTTCTGCTTTACGCCTTGTCCAAGGTCGCGCTGGAGGATGATTTCGGCCCCCGGCTGCTCGCGCTGAAGGGCAGCGTGCCGAAGGACGTCGTGCTGGATGTTTGATCTCCGGCGCTCGCTGCGCCGGATCAAGCCGCATCGCTTCACCCAGCCCATCAGGCGCCGGCCCAGGGCGGAGCTGCCGTTCGTGCTGAACTCACCCGCGCCTGGCGGGGAGCTACTGCTCGACACCTGCGTCTACATCGACGTCCTGCAGGGCAACACCCCGCCGGCGGTGGACGTGTTGCTGGAGCTTCGCACGTTGAACCATCTCGCGGTCTGCGTGGCGGAACTCACGCATGGCTTTGGCCGATTGGATCCGCGCCATCCCGCCACCGAGGCAGTACTGCGGACAATCGCCCGAGCGGTTGCCGCCATTCCACCGCATCGGTTGGAGACACCCACGTCCGACGTCGTGATCGAGGCCGGCATTCTCGCCGGACTCGTATTCCGCTTATGCGCCCTCCAGCCTGGGCAGGAAGTCGCGGCGTTGAACGACGCCACCATCTATCTCCATGCGATGGCGAACGGACAAACGGTGCTCACCCGCAACGTGCGAGATTTCGATGTGATGAACCAGATACTGCCGAACGGACGGATTATGTTCTATGAGCGGGCCGACTGAACGTCCCAGGCAGGACCGGTGCCACCAGGTCGCATCGACCAGCGTCAAGGCGATTTGCCGAAACGCGCGCGAACCGGCTAAATCCCCGCTGAAAGGAAACGGCCGCATGAACGACACCGTCACCCACTCGTCAGTCGACGCGGATCGGCGGGCCCGCGTCGATCTCGCCGCCGTCTATCGCCTGCTGGCCAGCCACGGCTGGGGCGACGTCATCTTCAATCACGCCGCGATGCGCGTGCCGTCCAATCCGCGGCGCTTCTTCATCAAGCGCCACGAGTTGCTGTACACCGAGGTCACCGCGTCCAACCTCGTCGAGGTCAGCATGGACGACGACCTGGATGAGCGCGCGGGCGTCAACCGGCCCGGCTTCACTCTGCACAGCGGCGTCATGCGCGGCCGTCCGGATGTCCAGTGTTCCGTGCACGTGCACCCCGAGGAAGGCGTCGCTCTGTCCGGCCTGAAGCGCGGCCTGCGCCCGCTGTCGCAGAACGCCATGCGGTTTTACAACCGCGTCGGCTTCCACGATTACGAAGGCCTCACCGAAAGCTTCGACGAGCGCGAGCGGATCGTCGCCGCATTGGGCAAGAACCGTGCCCTGATCATGCGCCATCACGGCATCACCACCGTGGGCGAAACCGCGCGTGAGGCGTTCTCTCTGATGAAGGAATTCGTTCGCGCGGCGCGCATCCAGATCATGATGGAATCGACCGGGCAGGAGGTGCTGGAAATTCCGGCCCATGTCTGCGAGCACGTCGCGACGCAATACGAGAAACACGACAAGGGACGCGCGTCGGCCGAATGGCCGGCGTATCTTCGACAACTCGACACGATCGATCCCGGCTACCGCGACTGAGCCTGACTGTCCGTCCTTCCCCGGGCAGACGCCGTCATGACCTCGTTCCGGACGCTGCGCACCGCGCGGCTGGTGTTGACGCCGGTCGGCGGGGCGGACCTGCCCGACCTGCGCGCCATCAAGGCCGATCCCCGCGTCTTCGCCATCATGCTGGGTGGGGTGCGGAACGCCGCCGAAACCGCCGAGGAACTGGCCCGCGACGTGATCGCCTGGGGTGCCGAAGGCTACGGTATCTGGGCTGTCCGCGAAGCCACGGATCACCGCTTCGTCGGCATCACGGGACTGGAGGATCGGCCCGACAACCGCGGCGTCGCGCTGCGCTTCGCCTTGTGGCCCGACGTGCAGGGCCGTGGCCTGGCACGCGAGGCCGCCGGCGCGGCGTTGCGCTTCGGTCACGAATGGGCGGGGCTGAAACGCATCGTCGCGGTGGTGCGCGAGGCGAACTTCGCCTCGCGCACCGTGCTCGGCGCGATCGGCATGGTGCCTTGCGAGGCGTTCGTCCAGCATGGGCACGCGATGATCTTGTTCGAGAGCGTCAGACCAGCGTGCTTCAGGTCTGACACTTGCCCATCACGTCATGACCCTGCCTGACCGCGAAAACCTCAAGTACCGCAAAGCCATCAGGTTAAGCCGTTATCAGGACCCCGCCGGCTTCTTCATCGTCATTGTCGGGCTCGACCCGAGTAGCTGTGTCACCACGCACAACCTTATCTGTTCAGGTCAATTCTCGACGACCAGGGGTCGCGACAGATGCCTGGTCGAGCCCGGGCAAGACGGCGGGCAGGCTATGCCAGCGCCTGTTCACCGGCCCATCGCTGTCGAAATCGTGTTGATGCGGGTGAGGCGCCGGGCCTGGCGACAAACGTCACGCCTTGCGGGCCGCCCGCCGCAGCCGCGGCTTCTCCTCCTGAGTGGTCCGGTCCAACAACCCATGCAACGCCGCGATCATGTCGGGCGGCAGGCGGTGGATCATCTGCGCGAGCCGATTGGCCAGCGCCGTCTGCTCCGGCGTCAGTCCCGCCGTATTGATCCGCACCCTGGGCCGGGACAGCCTGGCCAGATGCGCGAGGTCGTCGGCCTCGTCCCAGATCAGGCCGAAGAACTCGTTCACCTGATGCACCAGACCCGTCGATGGAGCGCCGCGCCGCCCATGCTCCAGCGCGGACAAATACGCTGACGAGACCTGCAACTCCGCCGCGAGGCGTTTCAATGTCACGCCGCGCTCGGCGCGCAGGTGGCGCAATCTCGCGCCGAACGGGGTCACCCGCGCGGCCGCCGCAACAACAGCCGCACCGACCCCGGGTTGGCCCTGTGCGCGTGCATGGCACTGGACGTATGCGGATGCACCGCCGCCAGCACCAATGGGCGAATGTCCGGCAAATTGAGCCACAACGCGAACTCCCGCCGCAGCACGCCGCCGTGCTCGCCATCGCCGCGTCCCGTCACAATCTCCACGCAGCGCAGCCGGTCGGCATGGGCCGCACGCAGAAACCCTCGCAACGCGTGAAACCCCTGCTGCGCCGTCATGCCATGCAGGTCCAGCTTCCGCGCGCTGGCGAGTTGTCCGCGGCGAAAGCGCTGCCAACTGGCGGTATCGACACCGGCCGGCTGGCCGCCAACGCCCAACGAAGGCGGTTGGATTGACGGCGCCCGAGCCACCTCAGCCATTCGCGGTCCGCGCCGCGGCACACCCGGAGCGGCTACCGAGGCAATCGCGGCAGGGGTGTCCGCCGAAACGTCAGGACGCGCCGCCACAGCTTTGCCGGGAAGCGGCGCGATCCGGCGAGCGAACGATTCCCATGCGGCTTCGTCGACCTCCGTTAACCGGCGCGCGCGCGTGGCCATCGCACTCTCAACGGCTCAGGCCGCGGGCCGCGAGCGCGGCGAGATAAGCGGGCCACCGACGGTCTTGCTCCACGCCCAGTTCATGCAGGTAATCCCAGGAGAAAATGCCGGTGTCATGGCCATCGTCGAACACCAGCCGCACGGCGTAATGCCCGACCGGATCGACCGCGCCAATGCCGACGTGCTGTTTGCCTCCCAGAATGGTTTTCTGCCCAGGCCCGTGGCCTTGCACCTCGGCGGAGGGGCTTTCGACGCGGAGGTATTCGGCCGGCAAGGCGAAGCGATCGCCGTCGTCGAAGCTGACGTGCAGGACGCGCGCGGCCCGGTCCAGCCTGATCTCGGTCGGAACCGGCATCTACTCTTCCAGCTTGCGGGCTTCGTCGACCAGCATGATCGGGATCCCGTCGCGCACCGGATAGGCCAGACCCGCCTTACGGCTGATCAGCTCGCCGGCCTCCCGATCGTACTCCAACGGCCCCTTGGTCAGTGGACAGACCAGGATCTCCAGCAGGCGGGGATCGAGCGGGGCCTGATGCGATGGTTCGGACATGCGATCTCCTGACGTTCGGCTCCCCGACATTTAGCTGACAGAATGGCCGGCGGAACCACCGGCCTGTCCGGCGGGCTCGGCGGCCCCCATGCGGAGCAGCGCGAGCAATGTTTCCGCGCGCTCCGGTTCACCCGGCGCTTCCAGCAAAGCCTGTTTTTCGATCGGCTCGAACGGACAGACCATGGCCAGGGTCACGACCAGGGCATCATCCGCGAGCCGGTTGATCGCGTCCCAGTTGGGCTCCACGCCGCGGTGGGCGAAATAACCGCGCAGCGCCTCCAGCAGACCGTTCCGATCGAGGCTGGTGTCCTCCGGCTCATGCATGTCCGCGCGGTAGCCGGAGAAGTCACCGATCGCCCGGCGGTAGCCGCGGCGCATGTCGATCTCATTCGCGATCGAAAAGCGCGCCAGTCCGGTCAGCGTGATCAGCAAGCGCCCATCGTCGGTCTCGCTGAACGATGTCAGCCGGCCCAGACAACCGACGCGGTACAGCGACGGGCCGTTCGGGGTTTCCGGCAGTGCCGCGTCCGGCTGGATCATTCCGAACATGCGGCCATTGGCGAGCGCGTCCTCGGTCATGGCGAGGTAGCGCGGCTCGAAGATGTTCAGCGGCAGCCGGCCTCGGGGCAGCAGCAGCACGCCGGGCAGCGGAAACACCGCGAACTCGGCGGGCAGGTCCTCGAAGCGGGTCCGGAACCCGGGCATTTAACTGAACAGGATCGAGGACAGGCGGCGGCGGGCGGTCCCGGTGACCGGGTCGTCGGAGCCCCAGGCCTCGAAGAATTTCAGCAGTTGCAGGCGGGCGGCTTCCTCGTTCCATTTGCGGTCGCGGCGCATGATTTCCAGCAGCGCCTCGGCGGCCTGCTCATGCTCGCCCATCGCGTTCAGCGCGGTGGCGAGGTCGTAGCGCGCCTGATGGTCCTTCGGATCGGCTTCCAGGCGCGCCTTGTAGGTGTCCAACTGTGACCGCGCCTTACGCCCCTCCTGGGCCAGCATCAGCGCGCTACGGGCCCCGGAAACCTCCGCGTGCTCCGCCAGCTTCTCAGGCACCTTCGCCAGGGCGTCGGCTGCCTCCTGCTCCCGCCCCAGGGCAAGCAGCGAACGGATCAGCCCGCCCCAGGCATCGCCATTCTCTGGTTCCTGTTGCAGCAGCGCGCTGAACAGTTCGCCCGCTCCCTCGGGGTCGCCCGCCTCCATGGCGGCGCGCGCCTCAGCGAGCAAATCGGCGGCGGGCATCGAGCCGCCGGCGGCTTTCAGCAGGCTCTCGACGAAGCGCTTGACCTCCGACTCCGGTTGGGCGCCCTGGAACATGTCGGCGATCTGGCCCTGCCAGAACGCGGCCACGGTCGGCACCGATTGCAACGGCAGCCCCAACTGGGCCAACTGACGGACCAGGGCCTGGTTGGCGTCGATGTCGATCTTGACCAGTTTGACCCGGCCGGCGGCGGCTTTGACCACCTTCTCCAGAGTCGGGGTCAGCGTCTTGCAGGGCTCGCACCAGGTGGCCCAGAAATCCACCAGCACGGGCATGGTGCGCGAGGCCTCGATGACGTCGGTCATGAAGGTCTTCTGGTCGCCGTCGACGATCATGCCCGCCGGAAGGGCGGCTCCGTCGCCTGGAGGGGTCTGACCGATGATGTGGTCCATGGTGTGCGGCCTTCCTTGCGGTCCGTCGCGGCGCCGGTGGGGCGGCCCCCCTTTTGGCGTCGTTCGGGAAATGGGTCTGTTATGACGGATAAATGTCGCGCGTCACCCGGATTGCAAGCGGCGCGAGGTCGGACGGACCATGCCGCCCCATACGGCGCGCGTCCAGACCGGTGCTTGCAATCACCGCCGACTCTGGGTAGGAACGCGCCTCCGAGCCGGAGCGCGGGCGTAGCTCAGGGGTAGAGCACAACCTTGCCAAGGTTGGGGTCGAGGGTTCGAATCCCTTCGCCCGCTCCAGGTTTTCTCAAAATTTGGTCATTGGTTTCCGGCGCCAGCTGGCCCCGTTTACGGGGGCTTGGTAGCAACGGAACCAACGTTCGATTCAGATGGGAGACGTGGCCGAGCGGCGAGGCCCGTAGGACCGCATCCGACCCAACGCGGACCTAGCCAGCAACATCCCCCGGCGGATCAAAGGACAATTCTACATGCGACCGCTTGCTTAGGATCGGTTCGCTGATACGGTCGAGAGCGCAGTCTGCGCTCGCGCTGATAGAGGATGCCGCCAATGGCCGACCATTTGGCGTTAGACACCGGAACGAAGCTATCGGAGGCGTTCATCAGCTACGCCTCCCCCGACCTTGCCCGTGCGGAAGCGCTGCACGCGCGGCTTGTGGCGGCCGGGTTCTCCGTCTGGTTCGACAAGGCGCGGCTGAACCCTGGCTGCGACTGGCACAAGGAGATCGAGGCCGGCTGCGAAGGGGCGCGGGTGATTCTGCCGCTGCTCACGCCGAACTGGCAGAAATCCGAGTGGACAAAATACGAGACCTATGCCTCCGACGCGGTCATTCCGCTGCTGGCCGAGGGCAAACCGGAGGCGGTGATGCCTCCGCCCTTGCGCCGGTGGAACGCGATCGCGCTTGATCCGCTGGCGGCCGATGACGCGGCCTGGGCGAAGCTGTTCGCCGCGATCCGCGCCAAGCTCGCCGAACCGATGCCCGAGCGGACGCCGCGTATCCTCGATCTGCCCTATGCCGCCAATCCGTACTTCATGGGCCGCGACGCCGATCTGGTACGCATCCATGAGGAACTGCACGAGGCATCCGTCGCCGCGCTGACTCAGGGGCGGGTGCGGGCGCTGGCGGCGATGGGGGGCGTGGGCAAGACCACGCTTGCCAACGAATACGCGCGGCGGTTCTGGCGGCTGTATCCGCAGATACTCTGGGTGGATGCGCGAGCGGGGCTGGAGAGCGGCTTCGCGCTTCTGTTCGGGAAGCTGTTCCCGGACCGCGCCGGCGAGGACCTGAAGCAGGACGACAAGGCGCGCCTGGCGCTGGCCGAGCTCTCCGGTCGGCGCGAGCGGCTGCTGGTGATCGACAATGTGGAGGAT
>ODAK010001390.1_pt1 | contig 26574 bp, 24 predicted proteins | sample 1539591 | NCBI WGS metagenome assembly ODAK01 (sample SAMEA3539303, study PRJEB22396) | soil metagenome | biome: tundra; feature: field; material: soil | place: USA | collected 2010-05 | depth 0.15 m
ATGCCCATGTAACCGGCGCGGATGGCTTTGCCTGAACGATTTTCTGCGGGCTGTTTGACTTTGGAGTGAGTCGATTTAATGTTAATCTATCTCTTCCGACCGATGCTCACCCTTGCGTTTAGGGCCATTTCGTCGCCCCTGGGCCCGGGGTGCATCCGGAGGACTTTATCCTGAACTCATACACAAAGGGGAGCAAACGATGAAGATTGGCATGTTGACCGGCGGGGGCGATTGCCCGGGATTGAACGCGGTCATCCGCGCCGTGGTGCGCAAGGGCGTGTTTCACTATCACGATGAATTCGAGGGTTTCCTGGAGGGCTGGCGCGGCCTGGTCGAAGACAAGAGTATGGTGCTGGACCTGGATGCAGTGGGCGGCATTCTGCCTCGCGGTGGAACCATTCTGCGCACGTCGCGCACCAATCCGTCGAAGCGTCCAGATGGCATTGAGCGATGTGCGGCCACGATTGAGAAGCACAAGATCGACGCACTGGTTGCCATCGGCGGCGACGATACATTGTCGGTGGCCCAGAAGCTCCACGAACATGGAGTCAAAGTGGTCGGAGTGCCTAAGACGATCGACAACGATCTGGGGGGAACAGACTACACTTTTGGATTCGATACCGCGTGCAATATCGTGTGCGAAGCGATTGACCGCATCCACACGACGGCGGAGGCCCACAACCGCGTGATGGTCGTGGAGGTCATGGGACGGGACGCGGGCTGGATTGCCCTGTACAGCGGCGTTGCGGGCGGCGCCGATGTGATTCTGATCCCCGAGCGGCCCTTCGACGTGGATAAGGTTGCCGAATCGATTCGTCAGCGCCACGAGCGGGGACGCTACTTCTCCATCATTGTCGTGGCCGAGGGCGCGAAATTTTCGTCAGACGGGTCAGGAGCGCCCATCCTGCAGGACATGGGCAAGGACGAATTTGGTCACGCGAAGCTGGGCGGCATTGCAAACATTCTGGCACGCGAGATTGAGAAGCGTACGGGCTTCGAAACGCGGGCAGTGGTGTTGGGTCACATTCAGCGCGGAGGCTCCCCCAGCGCGTTCGACCGTGTGCTGGCGACGCGGTATGGACTGGGCGCGATCGATATGGTTCATCGCGGTGAGTTTGGCTGCATGGCGGCACTGAGGTCGAACAAGATCGTGTCGATTCCGCTCAAAGAAGCCATCGCCAAGAACCGGGTGGTCGACAACGAAATGATTCAGATCGTCGACGGCCTGTTCGAAGAGACTGGCGTGAAGGAAGCGGCGGGCCATTAGCACTCCCGCAGTGGATGAGAAGTGGTCTGCCCCTCACCGGTTAGATCCGCATGAACGAAATCTACCGACACCTGGCGCCATGGTTGCTGACGATTACAGAGGCAATCATGGTGCTGGCGGCAGTCTGGCTCTCACTGCGTACGCGGGAGAGTGGGTCGTTCTTCGATCGAACTGAAGGGTTTTTCGGACGACTGGCGCGCCGACGCGCCCTGGCCGTTTGTTTTGTCGCCATCCTGGCGCTCAGCATTCGGGCGCTCTTGATTCCGCTGCTCGGGATTCCTCTTCCTGACTGGAACGACGAGTACAGCCATCTACTTGCCGCCAACACATTCGCATCGGGGCATCTGACCAATCCTACTCACCCGATGTGGATCCACTTCGAGAGTTTTCAGATTATCCAGCACCCAACTTATATGACGATGTATGCCCCCGGGCAGGGTCTGGTGATGGCGGCAGGACTGGCGCTCGGCGGCCATCCGTGGATCGGAGTGTGGTTGATGACTGCTGCGCTGTGCGCCACGCTCTGCTGGATGCTGCAAGGGTGGTTTCCGCCCACCTGGGCACTCTTCGGTGGAATTCTCTCCGTCTTGCGCTTCGCGACCTTCAGCTACTGGATGAATAGCTACTGGTGCCCGGCCCTGGCAGCGACCGGAGGCGCTCTGGTGTTGGGCGCAATTCCCAGATTGCGCAACCACCCGCGTGTGCGGGAGGGTATTTTGCTCGCCGTGGGTCTCGCTATGATGGCGAACAGCCGGCCCTACGAAGGATTCGTCTTCAGCATCGCGGTCGCTGCTGGGCTTCTCGTGTGGCTGAAAGGCCGAAGGCTGCCGCCTTGGCCGCGGCTGTTATGGCGGATGTTTCTGCCCGCAGCGTGCGTTCTTATCGTCGCAGCCGCGGCCACCGGTTACTACTACTGGCGCGTGACAGGTAGTCCGTTACGCATGACGTATGCGGTGAACCGCGAGACCTACGCCGTCGTTCCCTACTTTCTGTTTTTCTCAAAGCGAGCAGTTCCCGAGTATCATCACGCGGTGATGCGCGACTACTATGCCGGTTGGGAAGTGCAGCAGTTCAACGAAGCGCACACTCTGGTTGGTTTCGTGCGCAGGACAGGCGACAAGATTCTTCAGCTCTGGCGGTTCTATCTGGGACCAGCTTTCTCACTGCCTCTGATTGCGTTTCCCTGGATCCTCCGGGACCGTCGCATGCGCCTCGCGCTCGTTGCCGGCCTTGTCTTTTGCCTGGGGTGGCTGGTGGAGACGTGGACGTTCCCCCACTATGTTGCACCTGCCACGGGGTTGGTGTATCTGGTGCTCGTGCAGTGCATGCGGCACCTGCGACTGTGGCGCCACAAGGGCGCGGCGGCAGGGATATTCCTGGTGCGAAGCGTCCCGGCAGTGTGCGTGGGAATGATATTTCTACGCCTCGCCGGAATCGTCACACACGCTCCGCTCGAACCTATGTGGCCGTTGGGCAACCGGGATCGTGTGCGCATTGTGGAGAGACTGAGCGCCATTCCCGGGCCACACCTTGTTATTGTGCGCTATGGGCCGGATCACAACGTGGATCGCGATTGGATCTATAACGCTCCCGATATCGATCGATCACGCATCGTCTGGGCCCGCGATATGGGAACCGAACAGAACCTCGAACTATTGCGCTATTTCCACGATCGCCATGCCTGGCTGATGTCAGGCGATGAATCGCCGCCGAAGCTTGAACCGTATCCCGTGAACTGAGGTTCATCTGACGTCTTCTCCAGAACATCCCGGCTCGTGGCTGACGAGCAAGCGCTTGCGGGCTCATGGCACGATACTCGCCTTATCCCTGTGGTCGCTCTACGTGTGGAATGTTGCGACTCCGGGATTGCGCGACCGCAACGAGAACCTCAAGGGAACGGACTTTCTGCATCTCTACACACTGGGCTCAGTCGCGGCGGCTCATCGGGGGGGCGACTTGTACGACATGAATGCGCAGGCCGTGCTCGCGGCACAACGCGTACCGGAAGCCGCAGGGATCCGGTACCTGCCGCTGTATCCGCCGCAGGTTTCCGTCTTCCTCGCGCCGCTGGCTCGTCTTCCTTACGGCTGGGCGCTTCTCGTATGGTGGTGCGGCAGCGCGGTGGTCTACGGCATTTGTTGCTATTGCATCTGGCGCGCATGTCCGAACCTGCGCAACTACGGTGGGACTGTCGCTCTCCTCGCCATCGCGTTCCCTGCTTTTTTTCATCTGATCGCATGGGGGCAGACGTCTGCGGCTGCACTCGCGTGCTTCACGCTGATGTACTTCCTGCTCCGTGACAAACGGGATTTTCTGGCGGGCTTGGTTCTGGGCTGTCTCATCTTTAAGCCGCAGTTGGGGCTGGCCGCAGCGATCGTGTTCGTATCGATCGGAGCGTGGAGGACGGTGCTCGGGGCAGTGGTTTCGGCGGCTGCACAACTCTCGGTGGGAGTTTTCTATTACGGTACCGAGCCTCTACGACAGTGGATGTACGTATTGCGAAATGTGGGGCAAGTGTTGCCTCTGCTCGAGCCGAAGCTCTATCAGACGCACTCTTTGCGGACGTTCTGGTCCATGCTGGTGCCTGGCGAGGTCTCTTCTCTCGGGCCCTATATTCTGAGCGCGATGGTCGTGCTCGCGTTTACGATCGCATGCTGGACGCGTGGGTCCGGTAGTCTGCCTCTGCGGTACTCATCCCTGCTGTTGACAACCGTGCTGGTTGCGCCGCATCTCACGGTCTACGATCTGGTGATACTGGCACCCGCATTCATCCTGCTGGCCGACTGGCTGGTGGGCCAGCCGCGCACGCCCTCGACTCGCTGGTTGGGAACTCTTCTTTACCTGGTGTACATGCTTCCGCTGCTCGGGCCTTTTGCCCGATGGACGCACGTCCAGCTTTCGGTGGTTGCGATGGCGGCCACGGTGTACTTGATCTGGGGCCTCTCGCGCACCAGCGGTTCGCAGACCTCCGCCGCAGCTCCCGTGATGATCGCGAAAACCTCGTAGGAGTCCTGGATTGCAGGAAATCGCTATTTTCGCTTGCCGAACAGAAACGCCAGCGCTTCGGGGAAGCGCCGGGCCCATGCCGTTTCGTGGTGCGAAGCACCGTCGTCGATGACGAGTCTGAGGCGGGTGTCGTCCAATCCCGCACGGCGCAGGATCGCTGCCAATTCGCGCACGTCGTCGACCATGCTCTGATCTTTGTCTTGGCGTCCCGCTTCAGCGGTTCCGGTAGCGAGGAAGACTCGTTCCGGCCATCGTTTGACTCCGCGGCTCTGCCGGATCAACTGTCGGTTCGACGCCCACAACGAGGGGCTTTCGAGCAGCAATCGGCCAATCACTCCGGGACGCACGGCCGCCGTATAAAGCGAGATCAGGGCCCCCAGCGATGAGCCGCCCAGTCCCGTATTCTCAGGCCCGGTGGCCACGCGGTAGTTCCGGGCCATGAACGGAAATACTTCCTTGAACAGAAATGCAGGATAGCGCGTGCCATGCGCCCGCATCATCATGGGATGCAGCGAGCGGTGCGGCATGTATTCGCGGATGCGGGCTCTGCCCGCATTATCCACGCCCACAATAATCATGGGCGGCACAACGCCTTCGCGAATCAGGCGATCGCCGGTTTCGTCGACCTGCCATTCGATTCCGGTAAAGGACGTCGCTGCCTCGAACAGGTTCTGACCGTCATTCAGATAAAGCACCGGATAGTGCAGGCCGGCGTTTTCTGGATCGTCGTAGCCGGGAGGCAGCCACACGCGCAGGAATCGCGTGTTACGGAAAATGCGGCTGTGGAATTCGTGCAGGCGCAAATCTCCCGTCGCGGACTGCGCGCGGATTACGCCGGCAGCGGGTCCGGGAACATGGCTTTCTGTTTGCTGGATTTCTTCCATCCGGAAAAGTGCACTACCAGAATACAACGGAGGAGCCAATTTAGGCTCTCGCAGTTCTGACTTTTACCGCGATTGCGAGCAGGGTGATCAGCGAGATCAGCGCTAACGAGATGAGGCACAAAATACACCAGGTCATCAGTTCATACGCTTCGATGTAGGTGAGGTAAAGGGCAAAGGCGAGGCCCGTAATCGCCGCTCCCAGCAGGCGGTTTGGCGTCTCGGCGCGCGACTTCCAGAATGTGGCGAGAACAATGAGGGCGGCATACCCTGCAACGCCGATCCCGGCGACGGGGATTCCCTGGATGGTTGAATATTCGCTACGGTTCACGATGTCGCAACTGAACTGCTGGCTGAAATCGCAGAAGGCGGTCGCTGACTTTGCGTAATGGCGCTGGAGCGAGACCGCCGAAACAACCACACCCGCCAGCGACAGGAGCGCGATGAGCGCGAAGAGTATCCGGTTGCGCGGCGCGGAATCCGTCACGGCAGGCGGCACCCGGTCTTGTCGCTCAAAGCTTCCAGCGACAGAATACCCTCTTTGGGCGGTTCGTCGCCAAACTGCCAAGCCGGAAACAATTTCACTCCCGCCATCTTGCAGACCGGCACCTCTTCCGAGGAGCCCTTGATCGCACACTCCTGATACGGCACGTAGTGAAACGCTTCGCCGAACATTTCTTTCTGCTCAATGCAGTGCGGGCACCAGTACAGGCCATACATCTTGGACTGCTTGGTCGCCAAGCATTTCGCGAAATTGTCGTACTTATGATTTTTGTAGTAACGCCCAGCGATGAATGCTGCTGCCAGCAGGATCACGACTACGCCGTAGGTGACCATCTTCTTCGTGTTTCCATCGCTGGCGCCGCCATCGCGATCTAGTTGCCGCTTTCGTCGTTCTTCAGACATGACTCATCCTTATATCATGGCGAACTTTATGGCGACGATCAGGCCACAACATTGAGTGCGCCGGGAAGCACATCCAGTTCCTCGCAATGCAGGGTCAAAACTTCCCCGTCGACCATGACGTCGACTGGTGCATCCAGGTTGAACTCGATACGCCCTGTGCCCTTGCGCTCGGCCAGCGGGTGCTCGATATGGGTGCCGTCATAAAGGCCTGGTAGATTGCGGATCAGGCCGAGACGACCGATCGGCCCCCACCGGACATACTCCACCAAACCATCGTCGATTTCCGCTTGGGGAGCAATCATCATTGTCCCTCCGGTGAACTTACTGTTGTTGAAAGTCAGGAAGAGGCAACGCCGGTCGTCAAAGGCCTCCGCGCCTTCGACGCGAACCGGAAAGGGGCGGCGCTTGAAGCGAGCCAGGGTTAGAAAGATCGAAGCTTGGTACCCCAACTCTCCCCAGTGGCTGAAGCGTCGAGCGCGCAGGGTGGCGACATCTGCGGAGAATCCCATACTCAACAAATTGATGTAATGGATCACTCCGGTGCGGTGACGCAAGCGCATTACATCACAGGCCCGGCTCCGGTGAGCGAGTAGAGATTCGATCGCGTACTCGACGCCCTGATGACTGAAGTCGCGCAGAAAAGAATTGCCGGTACCGAGCGGCAAGAATCCCAGGGTCGGCCGCTCTCCGGCGAGGGCCTGAGGGTAGAGGCCATTCACGATTTCATACGAAGTACCGTCGCCACCGACAGCGATGAAGCTCCGGACACCGCGCGCATAGGCCTCGCGCGTAATCGCAGTCGCTTCGCCCGGAGCGCGGGTGGCCGCGACCTTCACCTCGATACCGCCGGCCCGCAAGCGCTCCAAGGCAGGGCCGAGCAGTTTCCGAGTCCGCCCGCCTCCTGCCGCCGGATTCACAATTGCAAGATAGTTTTGCCCCAAGGTTCAGGTTCCGTTTTTACAGTAGGGAATGATCTGCGCGTTAAGACTTACGCACGATAAATGCTACTTCAGCAGCGGTCACAATCCCACAATTGCGTCCCGGTTTACCGACTTGCCAATCTCCTCCGCTAACATTTGCCGCTTAATCTTCATCGAGGCCGTTCGGGGGAAGTCTTTCTCCACGACCAGATATCCGCTGACCCGCTTGAAATCAGGCAGGCGGCGATTTCGCGCTGAGATATCGTCCAGCAACTGGCTGTCGAATTTCTGATTCTGCTCTAAGCGCAGCACGAGGACCAGGCTTTCGCGCCCGAGTTCTTTCTTCGGCCAAACGTAGTTCGCAGCAAAGACCGTGTACTCTTTCACGGGCAGACCATCGAACACAGTTTCAATGTCCTCCGGGTAGATATTCTTACCACCCTCCGTCACGATCATGTTCTTCTTGCGGCCGAAGAGTTGCAGATGGCCGCCGCTCTCAAAACGGCCCAGATCGCCTGTTAGGAGCCAACCGTCGACGATCGTTTCCAAAGTCAGTTCGGGATCATCGAGATAGTGCGACATCACGGTCTTGCTACGAACCGCCACTTCCCCGACGCCATCGGCATCCGGATTCAGAATGCGCAGTTCGACGCCGGGCAGCGGCTTGCCGACCGTATCCGCACGGAACGGTTTGAGATCGTTGAGCGTGAGTGCGGTGCCAGCTTCAGTGAGCCCATAGCCGTTCACGACGGGAACGCCGAGATCGTAGAAGAACTGCATGGTGGAGGGCTCCATGAATGCCCCACCGGTAATGAGCGCAAGCACTTCGCCACCAAATCCGCGATGAACGTTCGGCAGCAGCATGCGGCTGAGTTTCACGTTCGGACGGCGGCGCGTCAGCAGGCGGTTCGTCGCGATCATGGTATTTAGGAAAGCGCGCTTCCACGATGGAAGTTCGTCGAACTTCGCGCGCAAGCCGCGCTCCAGGTTCTTCACGATCATCGGGACCAGAGATACGTAGGTGATACGGTAGCGCACAAAAGCGTCGCGCACGAACTCGGGTCGCAGCGTGCGCAGGTGGACCACGCACGCTCCGCACACGAAGGGACCAATGAACCCCACCATGAAATCGATGGCGTGATTCGTAGGCAGAATGCTCAGATAGCGCACGCCCGGCCAGAACGGATACCAGGCAGTGAGTGCGCGGCACTGCTCCAGATAGTTTTCGTGGGTGAGGACGCAGCCCTTGGGGCGGCCGCCCGTACCCGACGAATAGACGATGCAGGCGACGTCGTCCTTCTGTCGCATGACGAAATCGGGAGCGCCTTTGCGCTTGAAGTCCTCCCAGCGAAACGCGCCCGCCAACTCCACGCCCAGCGGGGCTTCGGTTACGAGAACGATCTTGGTGGCAATCTTCTGGAAGTCGGGAGACTCCATGATCGCGCGCCACAGGTGGTACTCGACGATGAGCACCTTGGCCTTGGAGTGGGCGAGAAGTTGCAGGTGCTCAGCCGCGGTCAGTTTGTAATCCAGTGGGACTAGCACGCCTCCGCAATAAAAGATCGCGTAAGCCGAAATCAGCCATTTCGACTGATTTGTCATGATGATGGCGGCGCGATCGCTGGCGTCGAAGTCGGCGTCCTCGAGAGCGCGGGCCAGGGGCAGAGCGATTTCTTTGAAATCGGAATACGTGAGGCGGACTTTTTCGCGGTCGCGCTCCGCTTCGATCAGGCAGACTTCGGAGGAAAAACGGTCGAGCGCATCGCGCAGCGCCGCGCCCAGACAGGTATATTGGCGGAGATCGAGCATCAACCTTTCATTTCACCACAGGGACGGGTGCGCGTGGGGAAAAGCTTAGTAATCAATTCATTACCTGCCGAATCTCGATTGTGACTTCAAGGGCTAGAGCCGTGCTTGAATCTTGCCCGCGAGCGTGCGGAAGTCGGTCACGCCGTGCAGTTCGTAATCCGGGAGTTCGACGTGAAAGTGGTTCTCCAGGCGCGTCAGCAGATCGAGTGTCTGCAGGCTGTCGATGCCGAGCGCCTTGAAGAAATCGCCGTCGGGTGAAAGTTTCTCGCGCGGCACCTTGAAGTGCGCCGCGGCCAAGGTAAGGATTTCGTCGAGAGTCTGATCGGCTGTTTGCATATAAGTTACTCTCACCTGTTTTGCGATTCCTGACAGCGCCCGGTTCTCACGGCAAATAGGGCTGTGCGTCTGTGCTCTCTACGAACTTCTTCAATCCAGCTTGCACGGCTGGCCGCGAAAACAGATCGCAAAAAATATCAATTTCCCTGCGCAATTCGTCATGCGGCACCGGCTTGATGAATCGCTTGGCCGCAACCGCGGTTTGCCGGTCGAACTTTCCCAACTGGGCGGCTGTCGCGCGGGCTGCGCGCAACGCCTCGCCCTCCGAGACGACCTGGCTGACCAAACCAATCTGCTGGGCTTTTGTCGCGTTGAAACTCCGCCCGGTCAAGAGCAGGTCGCGCACCACTGCGTTCCCCAAATCCCTTTTCAGGCGCGGGATTCCGCCAAATCCGGGGATGAGTCCCAACCTCAGTTCCGGAAAACAAAAGCGCGCCATTTTGTCAGCGATGATCAAATCGCAGACCAATGCGAGTTCAAACCCTCCTCCGAAGGTCACTCCATGCACTGCGGCAATCGTGGTCAGAGGAGCCGCATCTATCCGATTCAGGACGCGGTGTATGCGCTCCAGAAAATCGCGTACGCCGCTGGCGGCCTCGGACCTCCCCATGGCTTCGGACCGCTCGTAAAGCTCTCGCAGATCGGCGCCGGCGCAGAAACCGCACTTCAATTCGCTGTGGATGATCAGAGCATGCGCGTCTTTCTCCAGATCGTCGAGCGCCGACACGAATTGTTCCAGTTCATCGAGCGACAGTGAGCCCAGTTCGTTGCAGGGGGCGCGGTGGAGGGCCAACTCGATGACTCCACTCTGCACCTGCCACGACAGCGCTTGTCCTTGAAATTGCTCCACGCCCAATGCCTTCCCTTTGTGTGTCACCCTACACCGCCTGCTTCACTTGATACATCTCTTCGATCTCGTTCTTCATGCGCGCCGAAATCAAATCGCGTTTCAGTTTGCCGTTCGCCGTGAGCATCCCGTTTTCGACGGAGAACGGCTCCTGCCGCAGGCAAAACGCCCGCACTTGCTTATAGTGCGGGAAGTGGGGATTGATGGCATCGAGCGCGGTCTGCACTTGCTCGCCGGACACGCTGCCCGTAACGATTACTGAAAGATATCCGCGACCATTGCCAACGATGACCACTTGCTGCGCCCCCGGCAACTCGCGAGCGACCTCGTCTTCGGTCGTTTCCGGGGCGATCTTGTGGCCGGAGCCGAGAACGATCAGATTCTTGATTCGCCCCACGATGCGCCAGTTCCCTGCTGCGTCCATCTCACCCTGGTCACCGGTATGGAACCATCCGTCGCGCAGGACGTCCGCGGTCTGCTGCGGACGGTTCCAGTAGCCGGGAAACACGTTCGGTCCGCGAACTACGATCTCGTCGTTATCACCCAGCTTCATCTCGATGCCGGAGATCGCGGGGCCGACACGCCCAGGCACGACGTTGTTCGGATCGTCCATGGTGCAGATCCCGGTCGTCTCCGTCAGTCCGTAGACCTGCAAAACGGGGATGCCGAGCATGCTGAAATAATCCTGGGTTTCGGGAGTGAGGGGAGCCGAACCGCAGATCAGGGCTTTCAGATTCGCGCCCACCATTTTCTTGCGAATCGCCGGGAAGACCACGGTTTTGGCCAGCCAACCCCAGAGAGCATCGCCCGGCTTCGAACTTTGCTCTTTTCCCCGCGTCCGTGCGGCCTTGGCGCGTGAATAAATCGTGTGAACGACGCCGCCCTTTTGAGCGATCTGCTCGTCCACCGCGCGCCGCATCCGCTCAAGCAACTGCGGCACATTCAGGAAATAGTGCGGAGCAGTCGCCGGCATGTCGGTTGGGATCTTCGTCAGGTCGGTGTTCAGTGTCACCAGGCTTCCGCGCAGCAGGAAAGTCAATACCGCGATCCAGGAAGCGCAGAAACTAAACGGCAGGTAATGAAAAATACGGTCTTGCCCTAATCGGCCACTCATCAGCGAGTCCAGTCGCGCCGAGGTGCAACCCAGCATGAACCCGACGTTCGCCGCAGTCAGCACCACACCCTTAGCTTCTCCCGATGTGCCCGACGTGTAGATGATCGTGACTGGATCCTCGTCGCGAACCTGTGGGCGATCGAGCGAGACTCCCTCGACCCCTGAAAAAATCTCATCCAAAAGAAAATGGCGTGGTGCTTCAGGGCCACCGGCACCCGGCCAGTTCTGCAGGATGCCGTCGCGCAGGGTCGCATCCCCGCAGCACACCAGCGACGGCGTGCTGTCTTTCATCATCGCGACCAGTTCCGCCGGAGCCTGGCGGAAATAGAGTGGAACGACAATCAGCCCCTCAGCCATTGCCGCCAGATCGACCGCTATCCACCGGATGCTGTTCGCAGCCAGCAGGCCGCAGCGGTCGCCTTTCGTCAATCCCTTCGCGGCGAAAAACGTCCGCGCCTTGCGGATCAACTCGAGTAGTTCGCCACCGGTCACACCGGTAACTTGGCCGTCGCGGATTTCCTGGAGCACCCGGGTACCCGCCGCGGCCTTGAGTTGCGAAAATATTTCCCCGACAAATGGCATGTCTTTCGTACCGGAGAATCGGCGGATTCAGCTGTAAGCCGCCACCAACTGGCGAAGCGAGGCGTTCATGGGCGGGAGATAATCTTCCCAACTCCATTCGCCGGTGCGTGTCTGGAAGTCGGGATAGCGACGTTGGACTTCCTCCTCGAAGAAAACGCCCATGCGTGCCATCACTTTCAGATTCTTCACCACTGTGCGCGCAATGCCGTCGGCGATGCGCTCGCCCTGCGTGGCCAGTGTTTCGAGAGCCACCAGCAGCTTCGGTTCGAGATCCGGGTCATCGACAGTCATCAGCAACTCCGGATGGCCGCGCTCGCGCATCAGATTGCGAATGCGCTCATCCATGGTGATACCCGCCGAAGGCACGAGTGCCGGCATGGAAGTCACGATGCCGTGATAACGCGAAGAAGCCATCATGTGGCAGGCGCGCAGAATGCTGACCAGTTCATACATGTTGTACTGGTCCGAACTCAGAACCGGCACTCCGCCGAGTTTCTCGGAGATACGGCTGGCCGCACGCACATCCATGCGCTCGGTCGCCGCCAGAATCACGAACACCTTCCGCTGCTTGCGAAAGGCATCCACAGCCTTCGCAATGGAACTCAGGTAGTGCTCGTAGGCGCGATCGGCTGCCGGGCCTGAGTTATGGAAGTACGGCCCGCGATAATGGCTCTTCTTGTAGGCACCAGTCAAGCTATGAATAGCGGCTTTTGCCACCGAAGCTTTCACCGGCCATTCGAACGGATTGATCGGGCATACAACAAGGACAGGAGTCTTACCGTCCCAGCCCACCTGCCGTAAAACGCTTTGGCCATACTCCGCCGGTCGTGGCTCGAAAGTCCATGCAGTATCCGTACCGATCTCGGTCGGTACGCCCAACTCGCGCAACACGGTCCGCGACTCTTCATTGCGGGTGATGACGAGCGAGTTCTTGCAGTAGCGTCCGCACATCTTGGCGAGCAGTGGATCCATGTGGCCGGCTTCTGCGCCGTATCCGACAGAAAGTTTGTTCTCCACCGCGGCTATGCCGAGGGAGCCAATCATCATCGTGGTGAGGGCGTTGGCGAACTTGCTCTTGAACATGGAGCCTTCGCACGCGACGACGCCGTGATGCTTTGGAACTTCGTCTGACAAGAATGGCGGAAAGATATCGGGCAGATGCACTTGCTTGGTGCCCTCGAAGTAGCCTTTCGAGAACTCGAAGTTCTGGCTCATGACGCTGAACTCGACCCGCTCCGCGCCCAAAATGTGACGGATCTGGCGCAGCATTTCGTCCACGCGCACATCGGAGCCCATGTTGCGCGTGCCGTTGTAGCCGGCAAAGAGCAGCTTCAGCCTTTCGCCCGGTTGCCAGGGATTGTGTCCGCCCAGCATCCATCGGGCTTTCGCCCGTTCTATGTTACCGCTGACCCACGCTTCCAAAACAAAGTCCATCATGCGGCAGTCCCTCCTGCGGCAGCGGGCCAAGGCTTGTAGTTGTATTCGAAGTTATTCTCGCGGCTGAACTTGAGAAGCGGAAAACTGTACTGCGAGAACGGTACCGGCTTGCGCTTCAGTTCGGAGGTCACGCGAGTGTTATCGAACACCGTATTCCATACCAGATAGGGCATGAAGACTTTCATCAGCGAAGCACCCTTGGCCATCGCTCCCTTCCGATTGGAAAGGAAGTTGACGGAGCCGGAGAAGGGCTTCTCCGCAAACGGCAAAAACACCGGGCTACGCTTCTGCTGGGCGGCGGCCAGCGCCGTCGTCAACTCGCGGAACGTTTGCGATCCTGTGCCCGACGAAAGATGGTAGGTGTCGTATTGCGGCTGATCTTTCTGATGCAAGGTCGCAATCGCGTCGGCGACAAAATCCACGTTGACGATGTCGATCTTGTCGTTGGGACGAAACGGCAACGCCGGCAGGCCCGCCAGAAACACGAAAGCCTTGACCATATCGAACTGGGTCGTTTCCGCGTGACGGCTGTCACCCAGGACAATGCTCGGACGGAAGACCGTCTTGGGAGTATCCGGCAGCAAGACGCGGGTCATGTGCTCACAAAACTTCTTGGTGCGCGCGTAGGGATCGTAGTCTGAGCGGTCCCACTCGATCGATCGATCCTCGGTGACCACTTCATTGCTGCGCTTCCCCGCCACGGCCACTGTACTGACCTCGCTGAAGCGCCGCAAGCCGTGGTAGTGCTCGGCCTGACGCGCCAGGGTCAGCACCTCGAGCGTTCCCCGAAGATTCACGTTCAGGCAACTCTTCTCCGACTTACGGTTCAGCGATGCCGCGCAGTGGATCACGGAATCCGTGGTGTGCACCAGCCGGTCGTACTCGTCGCGGCCGAGACCAAAACCGGTCGAGGTCAGATCTCCGCAGAAGATTCGCACCTTCGTCTGCAGGTACTCGAAGAAGCGCGGAAAATCCAGGTGCATCTGCAGCGCACGCCACAGCCGCAACTGCGCTTCCTGCGGATCACGCGCCCGCACCAGCACGTTCAAGGATGCGCCGTGTCCCTCCAGCAGATTGGCGGCAACGTGTGCACCGATATATCCGGTCGAGCCGGTCAGGAATATCGCCACGTGGCTCCGTCGGTCCCAGTCTTCACGGCATCTCCGTTCGCGGGCGCAAGTTGAAAAGTGCGAGGAGGTCTGGCTTCAAGAGGCCGTCCCTCAATCAAAGGATACGTCCAGCGGCGCAGAGCCGGGATGTGAATGTTGATCCAGTACTCCCACCAGTCGAGGGAGCGGGTGTCGTAGCCGAAAATGTTTTGCTCTTCCGGCACGAGTGCGTACGAAAGCTTCTCGATGTTTTCCGCCGCGAAATCATGCTCGTTCAGCAGGATGAAAGGCTCGAACAGCTCAATGAGCTTTTCCAGACGCTCCAAGCTGCGCTCGGTCTTCACCAGCGGCGCCTTCTTGAGCGGCAGCGGCGACATGATGCGCTGAATGGACTTCACAATCGCCTTCTGCGCCGGCGCAGACATCCGGTTGTAGCGCGTCTTCGAAACTGGAATCGCATCAAAGCGCAGGCGTAGCCACGATTCCAGACCTTCCTGGGCGCGGTAGTGCTTGCGGTGCGCCAGAGACGTCAACTCGATCGACCGGCCCATGTCGCAGGGGTTGGTCACAGAGGTCGCGAGTTGGTACATCGCGTCATGCCTGCGCTCCATCACGGCTGCGGCAATCAGGGTCATTCCGATGCAAACGGCGTCTACGGGAATAATATCCAGCCGCTTGCTTTCGTTCGTCGGCAATTGGCGGAAATAGGTGCCAAGCAGATACGACAGTGAGGCAGAAGTGTTGATGCCCTCGTTCCACCCGGGGAACGGCTTGGCAACGGACGTCTCAACGATCGCGGGACGCACCACCGCGACCGGCAGTCCGGCCCCGTGTTTCGCGATCAACGACTCCGCCAAACTCTTGGTGAGCGTGTAGGTGTTCGGCCAGCCGAGTTCTTTGGCTCGCCGCGTTCCGCCCTCGGTCAGATAGGTCTTGAGCCAGCGGACGCGGTTTTTGCGGATCTGATTCTCGAGAGCCGCGCCCTGCAGGTTTTTCGCCGCATGTTCCTTGGACTGTGCCTGCATACGCAAGCCTGACGTGACTTCGTCGCTCTCGGCCTGCACCTCGGCCTGCTTCACGAATTCCTGGAGCGAGCGCCATTCCTGCTCGGCGTCGAAATCTGCCAACCCGCGCGGATTGTAGTTGGGCGTCAGTTTCTCGCTGACCCGCCCGTCCTGCTCGCCGGCCACGTAGCAAGTGGAGAGATGCAGGAGCCCGGCATGATCCGCCGATCGGACAAAATCGAGAATATTGACCGCGGCGTCGGTGTTCGTCGCCAGAGCATCGCGCAGGTCGGGATTGAAGTCGGTCAGGCCGGAGCTATTAATAATGAGATCGAGATTTTTCTGCAGGCGGCGGGCCGTCTCGGCGTTGAGTCCGAGTCCCGACTGGGTGACGTCCCCTTCGACGACCTCGATCTTGTCGTGCAGGAAGTCGAGGAGCCGGTCGCCGTGCCGGTCAAAGAGCGGATCGAATACCGGCGAGTCCTCCACCATCTTCTCGAAGCGGCGTTCGGCCGGATTCGACTTCTGTCGGCGAATAAGGAGATATATTTTTTTTACGTCGGGCAAATCCAGAAGCGTGTTCGCCAGCCAGACCTTGCCGATGAAGCCGGTAACGCCGATCAGCATGACGTGCTTTCCCGCGAATGCCCGGCGAACGGAAAATCCTGGGGCCCGTCTCTGCCCCTCAAAATGGACGATGGGCCGGGTTGGCGCGAACGGCCGCCGCTCGGCAGGAATGACTGCGGCGCGCAAGTCTTCCACGGAGATATCGAGTTGTCGCGCCAGAGTCTTCGGAGCCCTGCGCCCGTCTGGATTCTCTTCCCGAATGCGCGCGAACGCCCCGCGCGGACGGATCACGGGCTCGATTAACCTGCCCGTCGCGGTGCCATCCCGAAACTCGAGGCGGTTGGCCACGATCCGCTTGACTCCAAGATGTTGCGCCAGCGGACGCATTACATGGTCCAGCCCCTGGCTGACCAGCACAACCTCCGCGCCGGCTTCAACCAGTTCCTGTACTTTGCGCGCGCCACGCTCTTTCAGGCGGGGCTTGAGCTTGTAGAGGAAGAACTCTTCCCCGAGCAGGTCCAAGCGGTCGCGGGTCACTCCACGCAGGACGGCGTGCACGGCGCGGGTGGCAAACTTGCGGTTGGTGGAATAGAGAAACGGCCGCAGCAGGGCCGTCAGGAAGATCTGCCCACGCCGCCGGAAGCGCTCGGCAAAGGTCTGGGCGTTCCACGTGAAGAACGCCACGGGCTCGACCACGGTCAGGTCGAGCAGGCTGCCCTCAACCCGCCAGTAGACGGTGGGGGCCGTACTGGAATTGTGGTTTGTCGATTCCAAAATTGGTGATCGTTCCTCTATGAGGCTTCGGTTCGCTGGTGGTCAGACGAAGTTTCTATTGTAAACAATTGAGGGGACGACGCGAAGTCGAAACCCTCGGCTTTCTGGTAACTCGACGGTGCGCGGGCGGGACGCCCCCGCTACAGCTGGCAGGTTGCCGGCGCTACGGGGAAGCACTTTCTCTTGGCCGACGGCCGACGATTAGGGCGACTGTGCCACTGATGGCCAGGGTCGCAGCGATCGCCAGGAACCCGCCGCCAAATCCGCCGTTCGACGTCCGAAAGAACCCGATGATGTCCGAACCGAAGTATCCGCCCAGGTTCGCCAGCGAGTTGATCATCGCGATTCCAGCGGCTGCCGGAAGGCCGGCCATGCGTGTGGTCGCCATCGCCCAGAAGGGTCCCACCATGGCCTCGGCCCCGGCCATCCCGAGTCCGACGCCCGCAATCACGAGCGCAGGGGCCTTGCCGTAGGCTGCAGCTACCAAAGCCGCTGCTGCGCAGAACGCCGGAACCGCCGTATGCCAGCGCCGCTCTCCGGTACGATCCGAGCGCATTCCGACCAGCACCATTGCAATTGTTGCCACTACGAACGGAAGAACGGCAACCAGGCTCGTCTCGAAATTGCCCAGCCCTGACAACGATTGAATCAGGCTTGGTAGCCAGAACGTAACCCCATACATGGTGGTAGATACGCCAAAGTAAACCAGCGAAAGCATCCAAATTCTAGGGGCGATCAAAACCTGCCAGAAACTACCCTGTTTAAGACGCGACTCCGCTTGTTGTTCGCCGGCTAGTTTGTCCAGCAGCCAGCCGCGCTCCTCGCCCTTCAGCCAGGTGGCATCCTCCGGCCGGTCCGAAAGCACCCAAAGAACGACCGCTCCCAGCAGAATGGCTGGAATGCCCTCCATGAGGAACATCCATTGCCATCCCGAGAGCCCTTTGCCGGTCAGGCCGAGCAAAGCCCCCGAGACCGGGCTGCCGACGATGCCCGCGAGCGGGTTCGCGGTCATGAACCAGGCGACGGCGCGAGCGCGGGCACGCGCCGGGAACCAGCGCTTCATGTATAGGATCATGCCGGGAAAAAATCCCGCTTCGGCGGCGCCCAGCAGGAATCGGAGGCTATAGAAGCTGATGGGCCCTCGGATGAAGATCATCAAGCAAGAAATCACTCCCCAGGTCGCCATGAGGCCTGCAATCCACCTGCGGACGCCAAACTTCTCCAGCACCAGATTGCTCGGAAGCTGAAAGAAGAAGTAGCCGGCAAAAAACATTCCCTGGGCGCGGCCGATGACCCGGTCGCTCAAGCCAAGCTGGCCTCGCATCTGCAACACGGCAAAGCTCACGTTGATGCGGTCGAGGTAGGCGACGAGGTAGAGGAGGAAGAGAAACGGCATCAGCCGCCACATCAGTCGGGAGACTACGGCGGATTCAAGACGGTCCGGGGCGGTTTCCAAGGTGCGTGCCAGTGGTGCGAATGTTCCGTGGTGCGAGGATTCTACGCTAAGCCGAGCTTTTTCCGAATCTCGGCTACGATCTGCTCCGGTGTGGCTGCGATTTGCACGGTCACCGCTTCGTTTGGTTCTTCCAGGTCAGCGAACTGGCTGGCCAGAATCTGTTCGCCAGCGAAATGGCCCTGACGCGAGCGCAGGCGGTCTGCGATCAAGTCTGCACTTCCCTTCAGGTATACGAACCGCACCTCCGGCCCCACGTCGAGTTCCTGGCGATAGCTGCGCTTCAGGGCTGAGCAGGCCAGCACAACGTTGCGCTGCTCGTCGATCCATTGGGTGATCGCTTTGCGCAGGCTGTCGAGCCAAGGCTTGCGGTCGTCGTCGTTGAGGGAGATTCCATGGCGGATCTTTTCTACATTGGATGGCGGATGGAAGTCGTCGGCGTCGGAGAATTCCCAACCGGACTGTTCAGCGAGCAGACGGCCGACGGTCGTCTTGCCCGCGCCGACGACTCCCATCACGATCACGATCATGGGTGAGGATTGTAGCTTGCCTGAAATCCCGGACAAAGCATCTTTGCTTTCGGGCGTGCGGGCGAGACGCCCGCACAGCTTGCCCTGAGCCCTGCGAAGGGACAGCCGCCGGGACGCGGCGCTACAAGAGCTACTTCTTCGAATACGTCTTCTGCGCGCCCGTCCTCGCGTTTGTGACCGTGAAAGTGCCGTCGGTTTGCGCTTCGACTTTGAGGTATTTCCCCTCGCAGTTTTCTTTCACGTTCGCAATGCGTTCAGCGTCGATGTTGTGGGCTTTGTCCGAGTCGGCGGCGTAGTGCAACTGCCATAAGTCTTCCAGGCCCGGAGAATCGTGGACGATCTGCCATGCCGCGGGACTCGATCCCTTGCGGGGGCCATTGTCGATCACGGCTACTCGTGGATGCAGGGCCCAATCCAGAGCCTTGGGATTCGACAGGTCCGCTCCGTGATGCGTCACCAGAAACAGATCGACCGTGCCGATCAGGTTATTGGGGCAGGCGATCTCAAGCTCTTTCTTCTTGGTGAGATCGCCGAGATCGAGGAAGCGAAACTGCCCATAGGTGATGAGAACGCCCACGGAACGGGCATTCTCAGTATTGTCCTCAGCAGCGGCAGGCTCGGAACCGCAGTAGGAATTCGCCTCCCCAGCACCCGGCAGCGGTTTCGTCAGATGATCTCCGGCCGCGGCCAGCACCTGAACCTGGAGGCCTTTGATCGGGAGCCCCCACCCGGGCTTGACGACGACATGGGCATGGCCCGCGATCGCTTTCTCGTAGGCGGCGTAGTCGGTGCGCGTCACTTCGGAGTCTTCTAGATTCGGCCCATGGTCGACGAACGTGCCCACCTTAATCCCGTCGACCAGTTGAGGCACGCCGCCCACATGGTCGCGGTGATAGTGGGTGATCAGGACGTAGTCGATCTGCTTGAGGCCCGCCTGATGAGCCGCGGCCAGGATCCGGTCGGCGTCGCGGCCTTCATATCCGGGCCAGCCGGTGTCAATGAGCAGCGACTCTCCTGAGGGACTCACGACCAGAGTCGCCTGACCGCCCTCCACATCAATGAAGTAGATCTGCAGGGACTTCGGACTGGCGGCAGCGTTGGCGCGAGGTGTACTCGCACCGACTAAGCATAGGCAAAAGCAAACAACAGCTGTCAGGACTCGACGCATCGGTTGGCACCTGATTTGGGAGATGTTGCCGAAGATTATGCCACGGGGCGGGGGAAATGCGTCAGGGTTGTTTTGCATGGGAACGGTAAAGCCAGAAGTGAACCAGCAACATCACGACAATGTTTACGCCGCGCAGCTTTGAAACCAGCTTTAAGGACAGTTGGTCGGAGACGGACGACCGGCGAACCGGGACTCGATCCACCCAATCTGGTCCCTCACGGAGTCGCCAATGACTCTTCCCGCGTCGAGGTTGGGATATCGTTCCCATTGAACCCGATCGCCTTGTTTGCACATGCGAGCAAACGCTTGCGCCCGAATAGTTGGGGGAATTGCTGGATCGGCATCCCCCGTGATTACGAAGATTGGACCATACGCTCGAGTCTGGCCAAGCTCATTGCGATCAAAATACCTGCGCACGAATGAATTGGTCTCCCACGCTGGCTTCACGATCTCCGCAGCGGACAAATCTGGGGTCGTCGTTGACGGAGAGCACGTCTGCTCCAGTTGGTTGTAGCGTGCCAGGGCCTTCTCCGTCAGCATGTGGGTTACTTGGAACTGCGGGTAAACCGTCTTAATTCCATAAGCGAGGGACGTAAGCAGGGTGCTGGCAGAACCGTTCACGGGACGCTCATAGGTTTCTCGCACGCTGGCAAGAACTGAAATCGCGATAGCTCCGAGGTAATTTTGGTCGCGAACCTCGCTTTCCTTGTCTGCAAGTGCCGTCGCTGCCAAAGCTCCCTCGGCCTCGCCCATGACAATCCACCTCGCGCCCAACTGGGGCGCGGCAGCGCGGGCTGCCAGAACGGAATTGATGACGTCGCTCGCATTGGACGGACCATCCAGAAAGGCGTTCCGGAACCTGGTTCCGAGTCCCGCGTAATCTGTGGCGACCACGGCATACCCTAGGTTCACATACATCGAGAGGAACGGACCGTGCCCTACATTTCTCATCAGCGAAGGAGCGCACTGACGCGCAAGGCCAGTAGCGGCGTGGGCCCAAGCGATGATCGGCCACCCCCCGGCAGGCGGCTTTTTGTTGTAGGGAAGGAGCACGACTCCAGACGCTGCCACATCTTCGCCGGCAGCGGAACGAGAGTGATACAGAATGCGCACGGCAGAGACGGAGAGCGGAAGTTCGTATTCGTCAAATGGTTGCGACCGGATCAAGTCTCCTGGCTTGCCGGCTGGCAACGGATCAGGAGAGTCGTAGAACTTTGTAAGAGGCAGGGTTCGGACGCGATGCATCTCCGATCGAACTCCTGGGACTGGAGTTGGGACTGGGGCTGGGACCTGCGCGGAGGCGACTACTCGGTCGAGAAGGCCAAGCGAGGCGATGGCAAGAGCCATCGCTAGAGGGAGGAAGCTATTCCTAAATTGCCGCGAAACGGCGATTGATGAATTCCCGTGACCCACAATGAGAAAAGCCGAGGGACCGCGCTATCTTTAACGGATCTGACGCAACATATATGGCGACGTTCACCACTTTACCACTCTTGATCGGATTGATCGTCACTCTGGTCGGTCCGCCGTACCTGATTGCGCTTGCGATGCACAACAAAGATCATGCCCACCGATCCGAGGGTGGGAGGAATGATGAGGACCAGAATCCCGCTCTTCAACGCCTGAATCATGCGAGAGCCAGAGGATGCCGCTTGCGTGTAGCAGAGGGCACAACTCTGCGCGAACGCCGACGTAGGCGCCAGCAGGATGATGACGCCTGCGAACAGGATCCCAAACATCGCAATTTGTTTCAGTGCCTTCAATAGTTGCTTTCTTCCGGAACGGTCGCCGCTGGCTACTTTGCCCAAGGAGCGCCATCGATCAAGCGGAAGCTGTCGGTCCATCCATATTGCATCCCAAGGATGACAGAAACCGTGAAAATCAACACAAACCACTTCAGTCCGCGATTCTCCCACAAATGCATGAAAAACAGGAGCGCCAGCGCTGCCTCGACGATCGCCACGATCATCATGCGCACGAACATTTGCGACGCGCTAATGTCCTGATAGGCAATGAGGAACTGTATCCCTGCCAGGGCCAGTATGCAAACGTAGACGATGAGGTCTTTCTTTGCTCCATTCTGCGTTTCGGCGGTAGTCATAGAAGTTGCCTGCCTCTTTCAGTTTTTCAGTGGGCCAAGTTCAAAAGATACACAAGCGGCACGACGAACATCCAAACCAGATCTACAAAGTGCCAGTACAGCCCTGTAATCTCGAGGTCATCGGCCTTGTAACGGCCGCCCTGGTAGCGCAATCCCACAGCGATCAGAGCGACGACGCCGCCGGTTACGTGCAGCAAATGCAGGCCGGTGATGCTGAAGAACAGTGAACTGAACAGAGGCGTTCCCCACGGATTATGGAAAAGAGTCGCCCCCTCGCCAATCATTGCAAACCACTCTCGAATGTGGAGCGTCGCGAACAGAATTCCGGCCAGGGCCGTAATCATCGTCCAGCGGAACGCTCCGGCTTTGTCGCCTCTCTGAGCGGAGCGTACGCCAAAGAGCATGGTCAAACTGCTGGTCAGCAGTATGAAGGTCATCAACGCTACATTGGTTATGCTGTGAAAAGGTCTGGGCCAATTCGGAGTGGCATTGCGTATGAATCCGTAGGCCACCAGACAGCCGGCAAAGGTCGCGCTGTCAGCGATAATGAACAGCCACATCGCCATTTTCTTGGCCGGAACCGAAAATGTCGGTTCTTCCATCAGGCCTGAGTGTGCTCCCATCGTCACTTCCGCTTGGCTCACGGTGTCTCCTCTCGAACGAGCGTCCTACAGCTTGAACCACAGCAACAACAGCAGATACACCCAAAGCACGTCCATAAAATGCCAGTAATACGATGTCGCATCCAGCGTGCTTTTTCGGAGAATCGATTTATCCAACCGATAAATAACTCGCACCAACCCGCCCAGTCCTCCCAGCACGTGCAGAGCGTGGATAGCAGTCAGCACGTAGAAGAAAGAACTGTTGGGATTCGTGGCCAGAAAAACTCCCTGGGAACGCAATTGCGTCCAGGCCACGTACTGGCCGGCAACAAAAAGCAAGCCGAGAAAAAGCGAGATGTAGAGCCAACGATCCGGCCTGGCAACCTGACTCTTACGCCCGAGCATGAAGGAGCCTACGCGCCTGCGCGCCACTTCCAGAGCGACGCTGCTGGCGAACAGCACTAGGGTATTCAGGTAAAGAATGCGAGGCAGAGCGAGATGCCGCCAATCCAGCGCAGATCCCTGGCGAACGATCAGGGCGCTGGTGAGGGCCGCGAAGCTCATCGCAATCGACGCGAGCACGACCCAGATGCCGGTGGAAGCCGGTGGCGGAGAGTAGTCCTTCACAGCCGGCAATTTGCCATCCGCCGGTACCATGTTCCGCCAGCCAGCATTGCCGGAGTTGCCTGTCGGTCGCGGAGGATCGCGTCGTTCTTCGATTTTTGGCGGTTCGGGTACAGTGGTCGCCATAAGACTTATAGACTCCAATCCCAGAATCGATTACGCCTCGTCCGGCCCTGTGACTTTTTCGGGCGAGGTTTGCATCACGAAGTCGCCTGCCGTCCCCTCGACTCCATACTGGTATGGATCGTGGAAAACTTCCGGCAGCTTGTCGCCAAAGTTGTTGTGCGGCGGCGGCGTGGTCGGCGTGCTCCACTCCAAAGAAGTCGCTTGCCACGGATTGTCCGTCGCGGGCTCGCCTTTAAAGCGGCTGTAGATCAGGTTGTAGAGGAAGATCAGCTGTGCGGCACCGGTCACCAGTGCAGCCACCGTAATAAACTGGTGCAACGGAATGAGCTTCTGCATGTAGTCGGGCGTAAAGGCCTGATAGCGGCGCACATTGCCTGCCATGCCCAGATAGTGGAAGGGCATGAAAATCGCATACGCACCCACGAAGCTGAGCCAAAAGTGAGCCTTGCCCAAGGTCTCATTCATCATGCGGCCAAACATCTTCGGGAACCAGAAATACGTTCCGGAGAAAATCCCGAACATCGCCGCGACGCCCATCACAAGGTGGAAGTGTCCTACCACAAAGTAAGTCGCATGCAGCATGATGTCGATTGAGGGCTGCGCCAGGAAGAAGCCACTCACCCCTCCGGCGATGAACATCGAAATAAATCCCAAGCCAAAAAGCGACGCTGCATTAATGCGCAACTTCGCTCCGTAAAGGCTGCCCAGCCAGATCAGCACCACGATCGTGGAGGGAATCGTGATCACCAAAGTGGGGAAGGAGAATGCCAGCGACGAAACCGGATTCATCCCGCTGACGAACATGTGATGCCCATAGACCATATAGCTGAGAACTGCCAGAGCACCCATCGAGTAAATCAGCACTCTGTGGCTGAGCATCGGCTTTCGCATATTGGTGATCAGGACATGCGAGACGATCCCCATGCCGGGCACGATCGCGATATAGACCTCGGGATGCCCGAAAAACCAGAAAAGGTGCTGCCAGAGCAGGGTTGATCCGCCGGAGTGCGGTTGCATTTGGTCGTTGATGACAATATTACTGGACACAAAAAAGCTGGTTCCCGCCACGTGATCGAGAATGAGGAGGATGCAGGCAGGCATCAACACCGCGAAAGCCGTCAGGCCCATGCAGGAAGTAATGAACCAGGCCCAGGCACTGAGTGGCAAACGCCACAAACTCATGCCCCGGGTCCGCATATCCAGCGTGGTGGTGATGAAGTTCAGGGAACCCAGCAACTGGCCGATGCAGAAGATCCCGATCGAAGCAGCCCAGAGAACTACGCCGGTTCCTTCGCCGGGTCCGGCAACCTCTCCCAGAGCGCTGAGCGGCGCATACTGGGTCCAACCGCCGAGCGTGGGGCCCGTGCCAACAAAGAACGATGACACCAAAACCAGGAATGCCACGAACGTGACCCAGAACGACATCATGTTGAAATGGGGGAAGGGCATGTCCTCGGCACCGACCTGGATCGGCAAGAAGTAGTTGCCGAAGGCCGCGAACGGAGCCGTAGTCAGGACGAAAAAGACCATGATCGTGGCGTGCATGGTCATCAATTGCAGGTAGAACTCTGGCGTCATCACGTTGCCGGGTGCGCCGTTCTTGGTCAGCAGATGCAGCCCGGGAATGGCATAGTTGGTCCACCCCAGGTGGATGCGCATCAACCAGGAAAGTCCCATACCCACCAGCGCAGCGAGCAGCGCAAGCCCGTAGTACTGCTTACCGATGACCTTGTGATCCAGGCTGAAGACGTGCTTTGAGATAAAACTCGTCGGCGCGTGATGTGCCGCGGCGTCGTGTTTCGCCATATCGTGCATGACTCACCTCAGGAGATCTCTGTGCCGCACAGAGTGCGGACAGTATTCACTCACTGCATCGCTGCTTGCTGCTTCAGCCAATTGTCAAAGTCCGGTTGGGACAACACCGAAATGTACGCCTTCATGTTGTAGTGTCCGAGACCGCACAACTGGGTGCAGACGATCTCGTACTTGCCAACCTTGGTCGCGGTGAAATGGAGAGAAAGATCAAGCCCGGGAACGAAATCCTGCTGCACCCGCAACTCCGGAACGAAAAACGAATGCCCGACGTCCTTGGTGTGCATGAGTAAATGGATCTCGCGATTCACCGGGACGGCCATCTGTGCGGTGACGATGTCGTCTTTGGCGTCTGGATCGTGGTCCAAGTCCAAGCCATAGAAGTTCTGGTTGGCTTCGCTGATGAGGTCAGGGTGCGCGGTAGCAAACTTCCCGTCGGGGCCGGGGTAGCGGAAATAAAACGCGAACTGCCCGGCTTGCACTTGAACGGGCATCGCGTCTGCGGAAGGTGGAGTGAAATAAACGTTGGCCCAGGCCTTCACGCCGAAAACGCCCAGTGCCATAACCTCCGTTCCCACCAGCAGAACCGCGGCCCATACCATGGCTTTGGCGCCGCCGGGGAAATTCTTGACCTTATCACCCGGCTTGGGATTGGAGAACTTCCAGATAAAGAATGCCAGGATGAACTGCGAAGCCAGGAACGCGATGCCTGCCTCCGCCATCGTCTCCGACATTTGCTCATCAATCGGCGCGCCGTGCGTCGAGATATCTTCTGCCATCCACCATGTGTGCCGCAGGATCGGAATCGCGGAAATAATCGCGATTGCGATGATGGTGACCGCAAAGAATTTCGCCATGATACTTCGCTCCCCGGCCGGGCCTTGCCTCCCCGGCCTCGTCAGCTCTCGTTCACAACGACTGCAGAATTATCCAGCGCGCAACCTGGATCGATCCGACGTCCTACTTTGCTTTGAACGTAAAATCGGCTTTGGCTGGCGCTCCCGCGGCTACCGTCACTTTTGCGGTTTGGGTGCCATAGGTTTCCTGCCAAGCCGTTACTGTGTAGTTTCCCGGCGGTACATTCTCGATGGTGTAGTTTCCGTTCCCGTCAGTGGTTGCGTAGGGCCCTTTCACCACCACATACCAGCCGTTCATCCAGGGATGGATGTTGCACTTCACTGGGATCACTTCCACCGCCTTCCAGCTCTTTTCGACCGGCGCCGCACCCGGCGGTTGCGACTGGTTCCAGGGAATATTGCCGGTCATCGGGTTGGGCAGCGGGTGAATGTTGTGGGTGGTCTGATCGCTGGTTGTGACCTTGAATGTCTGCCCTACATCCATCGCCAGCACGTGGGGCGAATACATGCAATTCTTTTGATCGAATACGGGGACGGCGGTGGATGCCTGGGCGGGGCCGCTCCAGTCAGCGATGTAGAGAACCACGTTCTCCAATCCCCCGTTGGCGCCGGCAACAACAGTTTCGAGGTGCGCCGGAGAAGTCTCGTGTGCCTTGGAGCAGTAAGGGTCCTTCGACATGTCGATGCCCTTCATGTGGGGAACCGCCCCGTCGAGTTTGACCGTCCCGGTAATCTTGCCTTC
>ODAK010001392.1_pt1 | contig 26544 bp, 21 predicted proteins | sample 1539591 | NCBI WGS metagenome assembly ODAK01 (sample SAMEA3539303, study PRJEB22396) | soil metagenome | biome: tundra; feature: field; material: soil | place: USA | collected 2010-05 | depth 0.15 m
AGCTGCGGGGCCCAGGAACTGCTCGGCCAGCGCCGCGTAGGCTCCCGGGACGGCCAGGGGGCGGCGACCAGCGCGACACCGGCGGCCCGTCGACCGCGACCTGCTGTTGGCGACGAGCAGGTCCGGGCAGCACGTAGAGCGCAAGCCCTGCCTTTGCTGCCGCGCGGGTACTCGTCGCCTCGGTCGAGTTGAGCGCCGGCTCGTCGGTCTGCGGTCGGCTCGGTCGAGCGGGGCGTTCGTATCAAGTGACGGCGAGAAGTCTGCGGACACCGGTAGTGACATTCGAGCCCTTGGGGACATCTCGCTGCTGGTGTGACCGGCCGCCGCGCCGCTCGTAGGGTTGATTGCAATGAGACTGCGCGTCTGCTTAGCGTTCGCGGCGTCACTGTGGCTTGGGGGTGTGGCACGATCCCGGGACCGTTCGTCCCGGAAGCGACCGATCTCTACGACCCGGCGCAGAACTCCTGGACGAGGCTTCCGCCCGACCCGTTCGGCGGCGATCATCTACTTTCGGCCTGGACCGGCGCCGCGCTGTTCTCCTTCGATTCGTCCGGCATCTACGGGCCGGTCCGCCTCGGCGACGCGAGCGCTTACGACCCAGCTACGGGACGCTGGACCCGACTACCCAGAGCCCCGGTCGGTTGCGGCGCCGACCAGCCACCAATCTGGACCGGGCGCGAGGTACTGATCTACTGCCCCAACTTCGGAAGCGGCACCGACGCCGGCTACAGCGGACTCGCGCTCATCCCCGCTCGCCGAAGTTCGCTAGCTGCGCGGTCGGACGGCTCGGCGGAACGTCAGCGTCCCGTGGCTGGCGCTTGAGGCAGGCCCGGACGCACAGTCTCTTGTCATCACGCTCCCGCCGGGATGCTTGAAGCTTCCTCGTGGCGAGCCTTGACTTGTGTCAGTACTCGACGTAATGTCCCGCGCCTTCCAAGCAGGGAGGGGATGCTCGACGGTAACAGCGCAAAGGCCTGCGAGGGCTGATTGGCGCTGCCGTGCGGACCATCGCTGTGCTCACGTTCACCTCAAAAAGGGGAAAGCCCATGCTTGCGCGGCTGCTCACGATCGCCTCCGTCGTCGCACTGTCTGGCGCCCTTCCCCTCACCGTGCAGGCGGCTGGGGCGCCGAGCGATGCCCATCCCGGCCAGATCGCCGCCAGGGCGCACGCGGCCACCGCCGCCACGGCGCACAGCACCGCCTCGCAGCCGATCTATCTCAACCGCTCCTATTCGTTTGCCGACCGCGCGGCCGACCTCGTCTCGCGGATGACGCTGGCCGAGAAGGCTTCGCAGATGGACTCGAGCGCCGCGCCGGCGATCCCGCGACTGGGCGTGCAGGCCTATGGGTGGTGGAACGAGTCGCTGCACGGCGTCTCCCGGCTGCAGCTGACCCCGTCGGGCAACGCAACGGTCCTCGACAACACGACCTCGTATCCGATCGACCTGTCGCTCGGGTCCAGCTGGGACACCAGTCTGATGTACCAGGAGGCGAGCGCGATCTCCGATGAGGCGCGCGAGGTCGTGCCCGAGAACTCGCTCAACCTCGACTTCTACTCCCCGACGGTGAACCTCTCCCGCGACCCGCGCTGGGGCCGCAACGACGAGACCTTCTCCGAGGATCCGCTGCTGACCGCCGCGATCGCCTCGCAGTACGTCAACGGGATGCAGGGCCAGGACCAGCAGGGGCACCGGCTGCCTCAGGGCGGGGGCTACCTGAAGACGATCACGACGATCAAGCACTTCGCCGCCAACAACACCGAGGACACCCGCCTGACCGGCTCCGCCAACATGGACGAGCGCACGCTGCGCGAGTACTACACGGCGCAGTTCAAGCAGATCATCCAGCAGTCGCACCCAGGTTCGATCATGTCCGCCTACAACGAGGTCAACGGCACGCCGTCGGCCGCCGATGTGCACCTGATCGACACGCTGGCGCGCCAGACGTTCGGCTTCACCGGCTATTTCACGTCCGACTGCGATGCGATCTACGAGATTGTCGCCGGCCACCACTGGCAGCCGCCGGGATACAGCCGACCGGTCAACAACACCGAGCGCAATGCCTTCGCCAACGCCGCCGGCGAGGATCTCGAATGCAATGCGGGCTACGCCGACAACTTCAACTACGGGAACTCGGTGCCGACCGCGGTCGGTCAGAGGATCAAGACCTCGACTGACACCTACAACGTCAACGACGTCGACACGTCCCTGGAGCGCCTGTTCACGGCGCGCATGGAGCTTGGGGAATTTGATGACGTGGCCAACGAGCCGTGGGTGAAGGCCGCCCGCGCGCAACTTGCGCCAGGAACCTGGACCAACTCCGACGCCAACGGTGCGGTCACCGAGACGCCCGCGCGGCTGGCGCTCGCGCGTGAGGTGGCCGACCGCTCGCTGGTGCTGCTCAAGAACAGCGACGAGACCCGCCAGGACGGCACCGTCGGCAAGGTGCTGCCGATTCATGTGCCCTCGAGCGGGCCGTTCAAGGTCGCCGTGATGGGGTACTTCGCCAACCCCGTGAGCAATTTTCTCGGCGACTATTCCAGTAACCAGGGGGTCCCTGGCACCGCGAACGAGGTGTCGCCATATCAGGGCATCAAGAGCGCGATCCAGGCGATCAATCCGAATGCCCAGGTCGACTTCTACAACGGCTTCACCGGGGGTGGCACGACCGCGGCGAGCCTGACCAACATCGACCCGGCAGCGGTGAACGCGGCCGCCAACTACAACGACGTGATCGTCTACGCGGGGACCGACGACACGACCGGCACCGAGGGCCAGGACCGCACCAGCCTGGCTCTGCCCGGCGCCCAGGCACAGCTGATCCAGGAGGTCGCGGCCAAGAATCCCAACACGGTCGGGGTGATGGAGACCCTGGGCGAGGTCGATGTCAGCGGCTTTCAGAACAGCGTCCCGGCGATGATTTGGAGCTCCTACAACGGGGAGCGCAAGGGCGACGCGCTGGCCGACGTGCTGCTCGGCAACTACGACCCCAGCGCGCACCTGCCGTTCACCTGGTATCAGAGCGCGTCTGAGCTGCCGCCGATCAACGATTACAACATTCGGCCGGCCGCCACCACCCCCGGCCGCACCTACATGTACTTCAACGGGCCCGTCTCCTACCCATTCGGGTTCGGGCTGAGCTATACCACTTTCAAGGACTCCAACGTCCAGGTGGACCATCAGCAGCTGAACGCCAACGACACCTTCCACGTCAGCGTCGACGTCACCAACACCGGCACGACCGCGGGAGAGGATCTCGTGCAGCTGTACGCCAGCACCCCGGACGCGCTCCAGCGGCCGATCAAGCGGCTCGAGGGCTTTCAGCAGGTAGAGCTCGCTCCCGGACAGACCAAGACGGTAACTCTGACCGTAAAGGTGCCGAACCTCGCCTTCTTCAGCGATGCCCTGAACCGCTATGAGGTCGACGACGGCCGCTATGGCATCCAAATCGGGAGTTCGGCCGACGACGTGCTGCTGCAGCGCTTCGTGACGGTCAGCGGAAGCCTGACGCCCGTGCCGAGCGTCCTCACGGCGCAGCCGACGATGCTCGGTGAGGCCGCGCGCGGAATCCAGCAGCGCGTGATGTTTCCCGAGCAAGCGGTCGTCGTGCCCCACGTGACGGTCTCGATGAGCGACGAGTCGCTGTACGGCTACATCAGTGCCGGGCAGAGCAAGCCGTTCCCAGCGGGGATGCACTTCACGTACACCAGCGATCATCCCGGCGTTGTCAACGTCGGCCCCGGCGGCACGATCCGTACGCTGAGCAACGGCGTCGCCACGATCACGGCCACCGCCACCTACCAGGGCGTCAGCAGCTCGACGCAGTTCGTCATCCGGGTCCTGTCAGAGCTCGACCGCCTGGCGGTCAACGGACAGAACCTGCCGGGCTTTCACCCTGACACCTACAGCTACGACGTGGTCGTCCCCGACCACGCCGGCGTTCCCCGGATCAGCGCGAGCACTCCCGACCCGAGCGCTTCGGTCGCCATCACGCAGGCCACGAGCGTTCCCGGCACGGCCAGCGTCACGGAGACCGGCCCGGACGGCATCCCCTTCACCTACAACGTGTACTTCGCCCGGCGCGCCCGCAGTGACGATTTCAACGGCACCACGGTGGGCCCGCAGTGGAGTTGGGTCAGGCAGGACCCCTTGACCGAGCACGTCGGCTCGGGCTCGTTGCAGATCACCCCCGAGCAGGGCGACCTCACCGGCACCACCAACACCGCGCATAACATTCTCGTGCAGCCGGCACTGGGCGACTGGACGATTGAGTCCAAGCTGACCTTCAGCACCCCGCCCCATGCCGACACTCAGCAGGCTGGGATCATCGCCTACCAGGACGATGACAACTACCTGAAGCTCGGCTGGGAGTACAGCTCCGGCGTCGCACAGCTGGTGGAGACGACGGAGGACAGCCTGTCGGGCACGCCCGCGACCCAGGTCCTGACGACGATCCCCACCGCGGGAATCCTCTCGAACACCGTTTGGCTGCGGATGGTGAAGGTCGGTCCCCGGTACACCAGCTACTACTCAACCGATGGCGTGCACTTCGTCCCCATCTACAATGTCGGCGCGAGCCTCAGCAACGTAAAGGTCGGTCTGTTCGCCTTCGCCGGTGCGGACACGGTCAACGACCTGAGCGTCGCCTTCGACTACTTCCATGTGCAGAACGGGGGGGCGAGCGCCGAGCCGGTTCACGGAGCGCGACGCAAAGTCACGCAGGCGAAAGGTGGCAGGCCGCGCAGCCAAGACACGCGGCCGGTGTTAGGCCGTCAGTCGAGGATCCAGAGGCCCGCCCGCCAGACCGGACATTCGAAGACGACCGCGACCCTGAGGCGGGCTGCGTCGAGCCGCCGACCCTGACCGGCGCAGCCGACCTTCGTCGCCAGGGTCATCGCCGCCCAAGGCACGCCGCCGCGTCTGGCGCGAGGAGGTGCGTAGGGAGGGGCGATGGGCTGTGCGACTGGCCCGTAGCCCTAGCCCTAGCGTGCCCGCATTTTGCTCTCGAAGTCGACAGCAATCGTTCGCCACGTCGCGTCGGCGGACGCCGAGCCAAGACCGGTCACATCGATCCGGGTAGCACGATCGAAGTGAGCTCTGAGGCACCGCACCGGACCTCAATCGGCACGGTCGTCGTCGGGTCCATCAACGAGGACGTCGTGCTCCGGGGCTCTGTATTTGCTCTAAATTTGTGCCGTGGGCGCGGCATCGCTTGCGGTTCACCAGGGACCGCGCCGCGCCTACGGCCGCCGCTTCTGCTGCGTTCGGATGCTGAGCTTGCGCTCGGCTCACGACCGGCGTAAGTTGTCGGTGTCTGCCATCGCGCGGTCCGCCTGCCTCTGGGCTGGGCGCGCATCGCGAAAGGAAGTACGTCATGACCGAGGTCGTGATCGCATCAGCGGCCCGTACGGCCATCGGCACGTTTGGACGCAGCCTGCGTGACGTCCCGCCCACCGAGCTCGGGGCGACCGTGGCGCGCTCGGCGATCGAGCGCGCCGGACTGGAGCCCGATCAGGTCGAGCAAGTGGTGTTTGGCAACGTCATCCACACCGCCGCCGAGGACATGTATATGGCGCGCGTCGTTGGCATCAGGGCCGGCATCCCCAAGGAGTCGCCGGCGTTCACGGTCAACCGCCTGTGTGGCAGCGGTGTTCAGGCGATCGTCTCGGCCGCCCAGACGATTCAGAGCGGCGATGCGGAAATCGTCCTGGCGGGCGGTGCGGAGTCGATGAGCAGAGGCGCCTACTGGGTGCAGAACGCTCGTTGGGGCGCCCGGATGGGCGACACATCGCTGATCGACGCGGTTGTCGGTTGCCTCACCGATCCGTTCAACGAGATCCACATGGGTGTGACAGCAGAAAACGTGAGCGAGTCTCACGGGATCTCTCGAGAGGCCCAAGACGAGTTCGCCCTGGAGTCCCATCGCCGCGCTCAGGCGGCCATCGACGCCGGCCTGTTTGACGAGGAGGTCGTACCGATCGAGGTCAAGGTGCGCAAAGGCACCGTCGAGTTCAAGGTTGACGAGCACGTCCGGCGCGACGCCACGATCGAGACGTTCGCCAAGCTCAAGCCCGCGTTCAAGACGGACGGCACGGTTACGGCCGGCAACGCCTCCGGAGTCAACGACGCGGCCGCCGCGGTCGTCGTGATGTCGGCAGACCGGGCGCAGGAGCTTGGCGCGCCGGTGCGAGCCCGCATCCTCTCATATGCGATCTGTGGCGTGGAACCCAAGACGATGGGCATCGGGCCTGTACCCGCCGTGCGCAAGGCGCTTCAGCGGGCCGGCAAGACACTGGACGACGTCGATGTGATCGAGCTCAACGAGGCGTTCGCAGCCCAGTCGCTGGCGGTCTGCCAGGATCTCGAGCTCGACCTGGCGAAGGTCAATCCAAACGGCGGAGCGATCGCGCTCGGGCACCCGATCGCCGCCACGGGCGCGATCATCACGACCAAGATCCTGAACGAGATGGAACGCAACGACCACAAGTTGGGGCTGGTGAGCCTCTGCATCGGCGGCGGCCAAGGCATCGCCATGCTGCTCGGGCGCGACTGACCGCCCGCTGCCACCGGTCAGCCAACAACCGAACGGCTCTCCGAGGATGTTGGGCCGTAACCTGCTGTCGCTCGTAGACTCGAAGCGAGCACGTCGAGTCCGCAAACGGCCGGTTGCGGGAGATTGCCGTGACGGCGCGGCGCTCGCACGGATGCTTGTGCCTGGATCAGGCGTCTCGCAGCTCGGAGCAGGCATGGCCATTCGGGAGCTCCGTACCGGGATCCGGCTCCGCTGAAGCCGATTGCTCGGCTTTCTCGACCTCTGCTGGAAAACGGTCGGCTGCCTCTTGGGCAAGCGACGACAATCCATCGGCCAGCTTGCGCACGTCCGCGATGAGACGCGCGCGTTCGCGCCAGACGGAATGTGTCTCATTGTCAAGTACGCCCAGCTGCTGCTTGGCCGCGACCGTGATCGCGCTGGCCTCAGACTGTGCCTCGGCGACGCGCCGCTCGGCCGCTGTCCGCGCCCGACGAATGGCGGCTTCGGCTTGCTCGTACGCGACACGGAGGATCGCTGCCGTCTGATCGCTGATCCGCTCGATCTCTTCCACAACCGAGCTCGCCGATGGCGATTGCGCCTGCAGCGCCGCGAGCTCGCGCTCAAGTTCAGCGACGTACTGATCCACGGCAGCGCGGTCATAGCCACGCCACGCAAACCGAAACCGCGACGCCCACGGCTCCCCGGATGGCACCGGCTCGCGATCGACAACGTCGTCCAGGTTCCAGCTCGGTCCCAATCTGGGGAGGTCCGCCTTCGTTCCCTCAACGGTTCCGCGGGCGCGCGCAAGACGATCGCCGAGATCGCCAAACCGGGCGCCAGTCCATAGCTGCGTCATCGGCTCATCAAGGCTCTCCCCAGGCCCATCGAACTCGCTCATCTGTAACTCCTTCGCGCGTCTCCGCACACACCCGGCTGTTCGCCATTCCCGGCGGCATCCCTCTCGCGCCACTGCTAACCGGTTGGACTGCAACGATCCATAAGGGCGCACTGCTCGCATTGCCCGCCCGCCGCAAGTGACCGCTCCGACCCGCTGTAAGTGCCTGTCTGACCCACCGCGGGGTTCCTTAGGAACGCCGCACAAATCCCACAGTCGAGCAAAGCCATCAGCAACGACGAAGCCGCGTTCGACCCCGGCGGCGACTTCTACCCCCCGCCGCGACCCCGAACGCACCCGCAGACGCCTCATCACCCACATCCTTCGCGATCCGCCGCAGAAGATCGCCGAAAAAGACGACACCGACGGTGCCTGGGCGGGGGCTTTCCTCAGCGGCACCCGATCCCCGTCTGCCACATCTGCTGAGGATGATCGCTGGGCGATGCCTTTGACTTCGCGACGAATTGGTCCCGGGCGGGGTCAGTGCTAACGGCTGACGCCCCGCACGCGGCGACCGTTCTCGAGGTAAAGGCACCGCTTCGCGCCAGCCGCCTTCGACACGCGGCGGCGCAGCGGTCCGCTGAGCAGCGCCAGAGCTTCGGCCATCTCAGCGAGGCGGTGCTCGTCGATCTCCTCGGCCTGCAGCACGATCATCTTCAAGCGCTCGTCGCTAAACGTGCCGCAGTCAAACAGGAATCTGACCCCGCCGGGACGGTGTGCCGCGTCCGGGCGCAGCGGCCGTGGCGACAGGAAGTCAACGCACACCAGCCGGCCGTTCTCGACCTCCAGACCGCACTCCTCAAGCGTCTCGCGCCGGCACGCATCCCACGGCGACTCGCCGTTGACGTCGACCTGCCCACCGGGGATCGTCCAGCCCTGCTTGTAATTGGGTTTGAGGATCAGCAGCCGGCCCGCCTCATCGAAGATCAGAGCGCCGGCTGAAGCCGGTATCCGGGGGATGTCGGGGTAGGCCTCTGCGGGGGCTGGATCGTCCACGCAAACATCATCGCCGAGGTGACGGCGGCGGGCGCGCCCGCCGGAAACCAGCGCTGCAGGCACGGACTCGGCTCGTGTTGACCTGCTCAGAAGCGGCAAAGATCCGTAACTGACCACACACAACTGTGCCAGATCACCAATGTGTCCCGCCTCCGGGGACGAGAACCTGTGTCGTATGGCACAGGTTCTCGTTGCTCATGCCTCCAAGCGCGGATCGACCGCCGAGATCGCCGACGCGATCGCCGGCGCTCTGCGGCAATCGGGGTTCAACGTCGATTGCAAGCCGGCCGAGGAGGTGGGCAGCCTCGATTCCTACGACGCGGTGGTGCTCGGTAGCGCCGTCTATATGAAGCGTTGGCGAGGCGACGCTAAGCACTTCCTGCGCAAGCATGGCGACGAGCTCTCACGGCTGCCGTTTTGGATATTTAGCTCGGGTCCAGTTGGAGATCCCAGCAAGACGCCCGACCCCTCGTGGCTCGAGCCGCCGCGGATCATCGGCCGAGCGGAGCAGCTCGGCGTCCGGGATCACGTCGTCTTCGGCGGCCGAGTGCCAGCCGAACCGCAGGGGCCGATCGAACGCTCGATGCTCAACAACACGCCGGAGCAGTACCGAGACCGGCGCGACTGGGACGAGATCCGCGCATGGGCGGGGCGCATCGCGTCCGAGCTGCACACGCTCGCGCCGGCGGCTTGACAAGCAGATCGTCGCGTGAGACCCCTCGACCACGAGGCCGATGCCGACGTGACCCGGGGCGCGTCAGCCGTTCTAGACGACGGGAGTGCAGACAGGCAGGCGGGTCGCGTAGGAGTTGACCGCCGGGCAGCGGCCCCCCGGCGTGTCGGTGGTGGTCGATGACGACGGCATGCCGTGGAGCGATGGGTTCGGGTTCACCGATGTCGAGGCTGGCCGTCCAGCGACGGCCGACACCGTCTATCTGTGGTTCTCGATGACGAAGGCGGGGGAAGCGACGATCCGGGTTGTCGTCGAGCTGCCTCCTGATAGCAGTCCGAGGCTTCGTACAAGGCTTGGCGTCAGGGCGGCGCAGGTGCGCGCGGAGTTGACCTGTCGCGCGGATGAGGCCGTGATCGATGTGCGTACAGCTTTGGTCCTCGTCGATAGCAGTGTTTCCACGACATTGACGGTCGGGACCCCACCCTGGCCCCCTGAGTGATCACGCTCACGGGTGGTTCACACGATGCTCACACCCGCCCGCCAGCTTGCCGCTATAAGACCGCGATGGACGCGACGGCACTCGCAGCGAGATTGTTAGAGCCCATCCCGGCGAAAGGGTTGTTCGGGCTCGAGGTCTTACGAGCGGTCGACGGGTCACGCCCCGCGGCACGAATGGCCGGACCCCATACGACGGCAGGCGGTTGGTCTGCCCCGGTCGCGTCGGCGTCGCATCATGGGCCTGCGAGGTGTTAGTCGCGCGGGTGGTGGCGAAGCTGGAACTGGGGGGTGCGCAGCTTTCGCTGTTGCGGGTCGCGGGTGCCCTCGCCGAGCGTGGGCATCGGACACGGCTGTTGGCGGGCAACGCGACTCCTGCCGGACTGCAGCTCGCTCGCGCGCACGGGGTCGAGGCGGAGGTCATGGGCTGCGGTGTGGATCTGCAGTGGCACTGCGATCCGGGGTTCGCGGCGTGGCTGGCGCCGCGGCTCTCCAGCGCCGATGTGGTCCACGCGCACATGCTCGGTGCCTGGTGGGCAGCCGCGATGGCGGTGCGGGGCGAAGTTCCGCTGGTCGCCAGCGAGCACAATGGTTATGCCTGGTGGGGGGAGCCGCCGTGGGCAATGATGGCCGAGGCGGCCGAGCGGGTTGATCGCTTTTACGCGCACGGTCCGGGGGCGCGGGCCGGCGCTCTACGCGCCGGGATCCTCGAGGACTGCATCCGCCCGGGTATCTCGCCGGTGGTGGGAATGGATGCTCGCCCGCGGCCGGGTTTGCCTTCGCCGCGGATCGTGTTCACTGGGCGCTTGAGCCGTGATAAAGCACCGGATGTCCTAATCGACGCGATCGCGAGGATGACTGCTCCGCCGCCGGTACTGATACTGGGGGCGGGGGGGCTGCTGGACGACCTGCAGGCGCAGGTCGCGCAGCTGGGGCTGGAGAGCGTGGTGAGGTTCTGTGGCTGGGTGGACGAACCGGGACCTTGGGTCACGGGCTCCTCCCTCCAGGTCTGCCCGTCTCGCGATGAGGCGTTCTCGCAGACGGCGGTCCTGGCGATGGGCCTCGGCGTGCCGGTCGTCGGCACGAACGTCGACGGCTTCCCAGAGACGCTCGCTGACGGCCGCGGAATCATGGTTTCGCCCGAGGACCCGGAGGCGCTGGCCGTCGCGCTGGAGCAGGTCCTGGCCGGATGGTTGCGGCCAGACACGGCCGCGGCGCGCGTGTGGGCGCGGCAGTTCGACACCGAGCGGGTGGCCACGGTCTATGAGCAGGACTACAACGATCTGCGCCGGGCACCAGCACCAGAGCTCGCCCCATGAGCGGGGCGGCGATCGACTCCTGGCGCGAGGAGGATCTTCATGCCTGGCACGTTCTGTGCCCACTGCTGCTCCAGGGTGGCTACCTGCCCTGGACCACAGGCTCAATGCGCCCCGCGGGCCTCGTCGCGGTCTGCAACGAGATCGTCCACGGCGCGCGAACGCGGATCGTCGAGTGCGGCAGCGGCGTAAGCACGGTGGTGCTCGCGCGGCTCCTGCGCGAACGCCATGCGGGCGGTCTTGTAGCGCTCGAGCACGACGGTCACTGGGCCGCGCTCATGCAAGATCACCTGCGGCGCGAGACCCTCGACACGATCGCCCGCGTGGTCCACGCGCCTTTGCAGGGCGAGCCGCCGTGGTACGGACTGGCTGGCCTGGACGAGGTTCCCGACGAGGTCGACCTGCTTGTCGTTGACGGCCCGCCAGCGTGCGAACCCGGTCACAGCACGCGCCGCGCGCCGGCGCTGCCGCGTTTCACCGAGCGGCTTGTCGCTGGCGCAACGGTCATGCTCGACGACATCAGCCGCCCTGGCGAGCGCAAGGTGATCGCAAGCTGGGAGGCGTCGACCGACTGGCGCTTCGTCCTGGACGAGCGCGCCGACGTGGCCCTCGGCCGCCGCGACAATGACGTCCGAGCCGGTAACCCCACCTGAATCTAAGCGGTCGTTGGCCCGAGGGTAGCGAAGCAGCCGCTTGTGGCCGTGGAGCTCTGTGGATTCACAGAATGATCACAGCCTGTGAGCAAGTCACGGGCATACTCCGGCTTGCATGGGATCCGAGCTCTTGCTCATCATCCTGGTTGCGGTAGCGCTCGCGTTCGACTTCACCAACTGGGACGCAACTGGTGTAGTTGTGACCAACTGGATTCTTCCCGGAGCGTCCAGGGTGGCTTTCCCCGATGCGCTGGGGGTGGTGGTCTGGCAGCATCCCGGTCGATCTGTTCTTTTCTCGACCAGTCGGGAGCGCGCATGCCGAAGGACCGGGTGACCGAGGTGGTCGGCGAGGAGGACGGACACGCGAGCTCGTCAGTTCGCGACCATGAGCAGGCCGCGTTGATCGAGCGGCTTTCGGGGGTCCGTGAGCAGCTGCTGGAGGTGGCGGATGAGTGGCGTCCGTGGATCGAGGGGCGTGACGCGGACCGGGACGCGAGCGCGCGAAATCTGTTGCAGTATCTGGCCCTGCGCAGGCGCGATTTGCGTGAGCTTCAAGATCCGCTGGTAGCGCTCGGGCTCTCTTCCCTGGGCCACAGCGAAGGACATGTGCAGGCCAGTGTCGACGCGGTGCTGGATGCGCTCAGTGCCATCGTCAACCATCCGCTGGCGCCGAGGTCGAGGCCAGCGCCGATCGACTTCGCTCACAGCCGTGAGGTGCTGGCGGTCAGGACGGGGGCGCTGCTGGGTCCGGTTCCGCGCCGGCGGCCAACGCGAATCATGGTCACGATGCCGACCGAGGCGGCGAGCGACCCAGCGTTGGTGCGCGAGATGCTCGTTGCCGGGATGGACTGCATGAGGATCAACTGTGCCCACGACGCCGAGCCCGAGTGGCGCGCGATGCTGGACAACCTGCGCCTAGCTGAGGACCAGACGCGGCGCATGGCGCGTGTGGTGGTCGACCTGCCGGGCCCGAAACTGCGCACCGGACCCCTCGCTTCGCAGCCGACCAGCGACCGGAAAGGGGACTATCTGCGGCTCGGCATCGGGGATCGCCTGTTGCTGACCCGCGACCCACCGGCGGCGGTATCAGGTTCCGGTGAGTGTCCGCCCGCTCAGATCGGGTGTTCGCTGGCGGAGGCGTTCGCGGTCACGCGCCGCGGACATCACGTATGGCTCGACGACGGCAAGCTCGGAGGCGTCGTGGAGTTAGTCGATCGGGACTCGATCGAGCTGCGCATCACCGCGGCCGGAGCGAAGGGCTCCAAGCTACGGGCGGGCAAGGGCATCAACCTGCCCGACGCCGTGCTCGACATCGACCTGCTCGGGACCCACAGCGAGGAGGCCCTGCAGTTCGCCGCCGAGTGCGCCGACATCGTCGGGCTGTCCTTCGTCAGCCGCGCGCGCGACGTGAAACGGGTCCACGCCTACCTCGATCAGCACGCCCGGCCCGAGGTTGGGATGATTCTGAAGATCGAGACGCGGCGCGCCTTCGAGCACCTACCGGGGTTGCTGCTGGCCGCGCTCGGAGGCGAGCGGCCCGCCGGAGTGATGATCGCCCGCGGCGATCTCGCTGTGGAGTGCGGCTACGAGCGCCTCGCTGAGGTCCAAGAGGAGATCCTTTGGCTGTGCCAAGCCGCCCATGTACCGGTCATCTGGGCCACCCAGGTGCTCGATCAGCTCGCCAAGACCGGCCGCCCCTCGCGCGCGGAGATCACCGATGCGGCGATGGGCGTGCAGGCCGAGTGCGTGATGCTGAACAAGGGCCCGCGGATTGTTGAGGCGATCTCGGTGCTCGACGACATCCTGCGACGTATGGAGCAGCACCAGCGCAAGAAACGCTCCCAGCTGCCCCGCCTGGGAGTGTCGGACTACGTCCACAGCCTCAGCGAGGAGTAACCGGAACCTCATCTGGCCCTTCAAGGCGCTGCCTTCTCGCTCGCTGCGCCCGTCCTGGGCTTCCTAGCCATGACGAGCAAATAGGCGTTAACAACTTGGCCCTACCGATCCAGGTCCCAACCGCCATCATCCTGCGGGTACGCGGCGGCCGACACCTGCACACGGATCCTCCTCCCCGGCGCGCAGGGGTCGGCCGCCAGGCACGAATCAGAATCCTCTCCCGCCGCCGGGTTCGAGCCGCTAACGCGGAGCGATCGAGAACCGATCAAACGGCTTGGCGACATCGCGCTTGACCACGCTGTAGCTGACTTCGGCGCCGCCCGGACCGGCCGTCACCGTCATGAATCCGAAGCCCTGATCCTGATAGACCTCGAGCTTGACGTCCGAGATCCCGTCAAAGCGAGCCGGCGTCTGAGCAATGCCTGTGCCCATCTCGTGGAGGGTGTGGAAGCCGCCGGTGCCGGCGACTACGTAGGGGATCTCCCGACCAAGGTAGGTGCGTGTGAATCGCTGGTAGTTGTGTGCGTGCGCGGCGAACATCGCGTCAGGCGCGCGATCGGCCAGCGCAAAGCTCTGATCGAGCAGGTGGCCCAAAGCGAGGTTAGAGCCGTGGACTGAATCGGCTGAGTACACCGGATGGTGCAGAGCGAGGATCAGCGTGGCCCCCGAGCGCGCGGCGCGTAGCTCCGACGTCAGCCACCGTAGCTGGTCATCACCGATCCGACCGCCATCCGGGACATTCGTGTAGAGGCCAACGATCGTGATCCAGTCATGCACGAGGGTCCAGTAGACGTTCGGTTGGCCGATGCCCGCGCGCTCGAATCTCGCCTCGCGGCTGGGCCCGATCGGCGTCGCTGTACAGAAATGATCAATGAACGCCTGTAGGGAGCCGGCATTGCTGCCGGGTGCGCGGTCGCCGTCGTGATTGCCCGGTATCGCGAAGATCGGGGACGCGTACTCAGCGTAGGGTTCGAGGAACTGCGGGAGATATCCCGCCTCCTCGCCGTGTAGGTAGACGATGTCTCCGAGGTGGTAGAAGAACCGCACCGGATCGCCGCTGAGCTCGGCAACCATCGCCGCCGCCACGTTCCTCTGCGGGGCGGGATTCTCCAGGCCCCCCGTGTCCCCGACGCAGTGAAAGCGGAGATGGCCCGCGCGCTGGATCTCCCGCATCTCTGCAGCGTCCAGTACATCCGCCAGCGCAAGGCGGTATGGCGGCTGCCCCGTGGGGGGAGGGAGCGGCTGAAACTGCTGATTGGCGGACGCGGGCCGGCGGCCGGCCAGCTGCGCGACCGCGCTCGGAGAAATATCAGCGGAATCCGTTGGCTCCGCTGTCCACGCTCTGTCAGACGTCAGGGCCAGGCCCCATGCCGACAACGTAGCCGGCAGCGGCCGGTGAGGTGTGTCGATCGTGTTGCGGCAGCCCGGCCGAGTCCGGTCGTGTCCGCCGGCGCGCAACTTGTGTGAACAGCTTGTGACTTGTCTTGACAAGTTCAACCACCGTGCCGATCGTTCTGAGGCGAAACCTATTAGGGGGTAACTCACGATGAAGAAAGCCGCCATCACGCTGTTGCTCGCCGGACTCACGCTGGCGGGCTGCGGGTCGAGTTCATCGAGCTCATCGAGCGCCACCACGTCGAACGCAGCCGCCACCGCGGCACCGGCGACCAAGGTGAGCTGCCCGCATAGCCCGGTGCGGTTCGCAATTGAGCCCTACGACACCGGCCCGGCGCTCGAGGCCGCATACAAGTCGCTCGCCAGCGACCTGCAGACCGGGCTCGGCTGTCCGGTCCAGCTGATCATCTCCAACAGCTATGTGGCCGAGATCGAGGCGATGCGCGCCGGTCAGCTGGAGATCGGAGAATTCGGACCGCTCGGCTACGTGCTCGCGCACAAGCTCGCCGACGCTCAGCCGGTCGCGGCGTTCGGTGACACGAGCGGTAAGCCGGACACCTACACGGCCGGCATCTGGGTGCCAAAGAGCTCGCCGATCAAGGCCCTCACGCAGCTGAAGGGCAAGACGGTCGCGCTGTCGAGCACGGCCTCGACCTCTGGGGGGCTGTATCCGATCTCAGCCCTGATCAAGGCCGGGTTCAAGTGCACGCCGTCCGCGTGCCAGGGGGTAAACATCAAGTTCGCCGGTAGCCACACCGCATCGCTGCTCGCGCTGACCCACGGCACCGTCGAGGCTTCCGAGGTCAACAGCCAGCAGCAGTCTTCGGCGACAGCAGCCGGGCAGTTCAAGGCGTCCGACTACCGGCAGATCTGGAAGTCCTCCCCGATCATCAACGATCCGGTCACGGTCCGCGGCGATCTCCCCGCAGCGTTCAGGGCCAAGGTCGCATCCGTGCTGCTGAAGCTGAGCGCGACCCAGGTGTCCGCCGTCGACAAGGAGCTCGGCACGGCGAGCAACGGACCGATGGTCTCCGCGAGCGACGCGCTCTATGACCCTGTGCGTGCCGTAGCGAACACCGTTCATCTGACGACCAGCGATCTCTGAGCCGTTGGACGAGACGGCCGCCAGCCGCGCAGATCAGCCGCTCTCGCCCCAAGCGTCCAGGGCAACTGCCCTGGACGCTCCGCTGGTGATCGAGGGCATACGTAAGAGCTTCGGCCACAACGAGGTGCTGAAGGGCGTAGACCTGCACCTCGCCCACGGCGAACTGCTGGCGGTCCTCGGCGGCAACGGATGCGGCAAGTCGACGCTGCTGCGATGCTCGATCCGGCTTCTGGATCCGGATGCCGGAAGCGCACGGCTGTGCGGTGAGGATCTGGCGTCGCTGCAGGGAAATCAGCTGCGCCACGCGCGGCGTCAGGCCGCGGTCGTGTTTCAGCAGATCGCTCTGGTCAAGCGCCGCAGCGCGATCGACAACGTGTGTTGCGGCGCGCTCGGGCGGATTCCCCTCTCGCGGTCGCTTAGGGCCGGCAGCTTCCCCAAGGAAGTTCGCGACCGCGCCGCGATCGCGCTTCAGCGCGTGGGGATGCTCGATAAGGCGTGGCAGTCTGCGGGAACGCTCTCCGGCGGGCAGGCGCAACGCGTGGCGATCGCGCGCGCCTACTGCCAGCAGGCGTCGGTGATCCTGGCCGATGAGCCGGTGTCGGCGCTGGATCCCCGCGCGGCCGAGGAGGTGCTGGAGCTGCTCGCCGATCTGGCGCACAGCGACGGGCTCGCGGTCCTGACCGTGCTCCACCAACCGGAGCTCGCGCTGCGCTACGCGGATCGCATCGTCGGGATGAAGCTCGGGGAGGTCGCGTTCGACAAGCCGCCCGCGGAAGTCGCCGGCGAGGAGATCGACGCGCTCTACCAGCACCTTCATGGGGCGTGACCGGATGGTCCGGCCGCCCCCGATCGCCGCGGCCTTCGCAGCTACATCGGGAAGCTCCACGCCGCCGCTGCCTCCACGCCCGGCCAGCGGCAGAGCCCGCTGGATCTGGGTGGGCTCGCTGCTGCTGCTCCTGGCGCTGCTCGTCTACTCCTGGATCAACGTCGGGGGATCGCTCAGTACGTTCATCAGCGGCATGTTCGCCAGGAAGGGCCTGATCCGCGACGTCCTCCCCAGCACCGTGCCGCCCGACCTGAGCGCCCTGGGGGACGGGGTCAAGGCAGCGGTGACAACGTTCTGCATCGCGGTGCTGAGCATCGCCTTCGGTGTCGTGTTCTCGATCGCGATGCTTCCGCTCGCGGCCCGCAACATCACGCCGAGCCGGTCACTTTACGAATTCGCGCGGCTGCTCCAGGCGATCCTGCGCGCCATCCCGGAGCTGATCATGCTGCTGATGTTCAACGTGGTGATGGGCTTCTCGCCTTTCTCTTCGGTGCTCGCGCTCAGCTTCCACGGAATCGGAGTCAAGGGAAAGCTGTTCGCCGAGGCTGTGGAGGAGATGGACATGTCCCCCGTCGATGCCCTGAGGGTCGCTGGAGCGGGCCGCATTCAGGTGTTTCTGCACGCGGTACTACCCGGTGTACGGAACACGCTCTTGGCGCTGACGCTCTACCGCTTGGACGCAAACTTCCGCTCGGCGGTCACGCTCGGCGCCGTCGGCGGTGGCGGAATTGGCTTTCTGATCGACAACGAGCTCAACATCTTTCAGTACAAGATCGTGCTCACATACCTGATCGTGCTCGTGATCTTCGTGCTGGCGATCGAGCGCGTCTCGACGATCTTGCGCGAACGCCTGATGTGACATCGAGCCAACCGCGAGCAGTGGCACACTTGCGTTCCGGCATGACGTCCACGAGCCCGCTCCCCCGGCACTCCGCAATCGCGCAATCGCTCCGAGACGGGATTCACGCCGGGGAATTCGCGCCGGGCTCGCCGCTGCCCTCAGAAGCGCGCCTGTCGACCCGCTTTGAGGTCTCGCGCGGAACGGTGCGCCACGCGCTCGCGGCGTTGCGCGCCGAAGGGCTGATCTTCGGCGGACGCGGCCGCGCACCGGTGGTACGACCGCCGGGGATGGCGCAGAGCTTCGATCAGCTCGTCTCGTTCACGTCCTGGGCGCAGCAGCTCGGCCGGACGCCATCGGGCCGCACGCTCGAGCTCGCGCGCCGGCCGGCTGACCCGGAGTCGGCCGATCGGCTCGGTATCGCGCCCGGGACGCCCGTGTTCCAGTACAAGCGCTTGCGGCTGCTGGACGGTTCGCCGGTGATGATCGAAAGGACGACGTTCATCGACGCGGTGGGCCGGCTGCTGCTCGACTGCGATCTGGATGACGGATCGGTCTACGGGCAGCTCGGGGCACGTGGAATCGAGTTCAGCGAGGCACAGCAGACGATCGCCGCGACCGCCGCGGGCGCCGACGACGCCGCGCTGCTGTCAGTTGCGCGCCGTGCACCCATCCTCGAGGTGCGCCGTCTGGCCCTCGACCCCGACGGGACCCCGCTCGAATGGGCGCGTGACCGCTACCGTGGCGACTCGTTTGAGATCACGATCCATAACCAGCACGCGCTTCCGCGCTCCGGCGTGGCGCTGCGAACGGCCGAGGGCCACGCTCACCCTCCGGTTCGCTAGACCTAACCAGCAGCTCGTCCAGGACGCGTGGCGCGAGCCCCAGCGCTGTCGTCATCCCGACGCCGGACACCACCTCGACGACGCGCACGCCCGGCAGCGGATCGGCGATCAGGAACGGACTTCCCGGTGCGGTCGGATACACGCCGTGCCAGCGCTGGCGGACTTCCAGCCGTGCTACCCCCAGCAGCCCACACGCCTCCGACAGGACGAGTTGGTCAAGCACCTCGTCTTCGAACGGTGAAACCGGCTCGCCGTACTCGTGCGTATCGCCAACGATCAGGTCGCCATCGGATAATTGCGTGACGATCAGATGAATTCCTGCGCCCACGAGCTCGGGGCGGTCCGTGACGATTCGCGCGCGCACGAGCGCGGATTCCGGGGCCGACGCGAAGGCCGGGTAGCGGAGCAGGCTGAGCCCGGTCAACAGCGCCGGCCCGTAGCAGCGACCATCCGGCGCGGCCACGCGGAGCATCTGCAGCTTGCAGCAGGTCAAGCCCGCTCGGTGGGGCACGAGCTCCGGCGGAAGCGTGGCGTAGTCGGGCCCCGGGCAGATGACCGCCAGCGGCGCATGCACGCTGACTCGCGCGCTCTCGACTCGCCCGGGCGCCACCGCGTGCACAGGCTCACCCCATAAGATGCGGGCCCCCTCGTCGCGCTCGAGCAGCTCGGCCAGACGCCCCACCGCCTGTCGTGGATCCACGCGGATATCGCGGCCGGCGTGCATCCCGCCAAGCAGCCCATCGGTCGGAATCGGTGCGAGCTCGCCCACTTCACGAGCGGTGAGCATCCGCGCTCCGCGCCGCTCGTCCTGCGCGACACGCGCCATGACCGCCAGCTCATCGGCGTGGCGGGCGATCACCACGCTCCCGTACTCGAGCACCTCGAGCCCGGCACGCGCGCCGAGCTCGAGCCACCGCTCCCGGGCCGCCAGCGCGCACTCCAGTGCCTCGCCATCACCCATTGCCGACAGGAACCCGTGACCGAAGTTACGCACACTCGCGCCGACCGCGCGCTGGTGGCGCTCAAGCAGCACCACGCGCAGGCCCCGCGCCCGCGCTTCGTGGGCGTGGGCGAGACCGACGATCCCGGCACCGACGATGCAGATATCGGCGTCGATCGTTTCACGGGTAGCCATGCTTGTAAATACAAGTCTACGGACCGTCGACCAGCTGTGATCATCCGGTGACCAGGCGCATTGTTTGTTGGTCAAGCCAGGAGCCACTTGTATAGTCAGGTTATGACCGCCACCTTCGTGGCCAACGACCGTGTTTACAACGTTCCCAAGCGTCCCGTGTTCGCAGTCTGCGCCGACGGCTGGGACCCGGAGTACGTCGACGACGCCCTCGATCGCAGCTTGATGCCGCGGCTGGCCGAAAGCCTCACGGGCGGCGGGACCTACCGGCTCGGACGCGCCCAGGTACCGACGTTCACGAACCCGAACAACGTGGCGATCGTGACCGGCGTTTCGGCCGCTCACAACGGCATCGCCGGCAATCACTACCGCAACAAGAACGGTGACGAGGTGCAGGTGACGGATCCCAGCTTTCTGCGGGCGACGACGATCTACGCCGCGGCGCAGGATGCGGGCGTGAACGTCCTGTGCGTGACGGCGAAGGACAAGCTTCGCCGCCTGTTGGCCGTGGGCGGCGTTCCCACGTTCAGCGCCGAGCGCGCGCACGAGCAGGCGCTGGCGGACGGGACTCCGGTGACCGAGGTACTGGGGCGTCAGAACCCGGGCATCTACGACTGGAAACTCTCGCCCTATACGATCGATCTCGCGCTCGCGCTCGCGCAGCGATTGCAATCCACGCTCGTCTACGCGTCGCTGACCGACTTCGTACAGCATGCCGCGGCTCCCGGCGAGGCGTTGTCGGATGAGTTCTACGGCGCTATTGACGCGGCGCTTGGGCGCGCGATCGATGCCGGGTTCCTCGTCGGCCTGGCGGCCGATCATGGGATGCGAGCCAAGACCTGTGAGGACGGCAGCCCCAACGTTCGCTTCCTCGACGAAGCGCTCGCCGACGCGGGGGTCGCCGGCGCTCACACGCTCTGCCCGATCACCGACCCCTATGTCGTCCACCACGCGGCCCTGGGATCGCTCGCGTGGGTCCATCTCGATCAGCCCGACGAGCTCGACCGAGCCCGGAGCGCACTGGCGGCGCTCCCCGGCGTAGAGGGCGTGCTGGACCGAAGCGCCGCCGCCGACAGCTTTGACCTCCCGGCCGACAGGATCGGGGATCTGGTCGTGCTCGCAGATGCCCGCACAGTCCTCGGCAAGTCCCGCGAAGCTCACGACCTGAGCGCGTTAGACGGTGCGCTGCGCTCCCACGGGGGTCTGCACGAGCGCACCGTGCCGATCATCGTCTGCGAGCGACTGGCGCCGGCGGGAATCGCCGGTTGCGAGCTTTACAACCGTGACCTCCACAGCCTGCTGCTCAACCACGTGGCATGACAGCGCTCGCGACGCTCGCAGTTCACAGCCCATACAACGGCGAACTCGTCGGCGAGGCGCCGATCTCGAGCGCTGAGGAGATCCGCACTGCTCTGGACGCGGGCGCTCGTCTCGGGAGCCCGCTTTCGCGCTACGAGCGCTCGCAGGTGTTGTTCGCGGTCGGTGACCGCCTGGGCACGTCGCGTGACGAGTTCGCAAAGCTGATCTCATCCGAGTCCGGGCTGTGCCTCAAGGACACGCGTCATGAGGTGGCCCGCGCGATCGATGCGTTTCGGTTCGCGGCGATCGAGGCGCTGCGCGACGACGGCGAGGTGTTCGCCGGGGACATCTCCGCGCACGGACGCGACCGCCGCGCGTACACGCTGCGGGTGCCGGTCCGGATGGTGGCCGCAATCACGCCCTTCAACCACCCGCTCAACCAGGTGGCGCACAAGCTGGCGCCGGCGATTGCCGCGGGCGCCCCGATCGTTTGCAAGCCGTCGGAGAAGACGCCGCTCACGGCGCTGCGTCTCTCCGAGGTGCTCCGAGACGCCGGCGTGCCTGACCGCGCTGCCCAGATCGTGTGCGGAGCCCCCGCCCCGATCGTCGAGTCTTTCCTTTCCCACGACGCCGTCGAGGTGGTGTCCTTCACCGGAGGAGTCGAGGTCGGCAAGTCGATCGCCGCTCGCCTGGGCTACCGCCGGGCGGTGCTCGAGCTCGGGGGCAACGATCCCTTGATCGTGCTCGCCGACGCCGACCTGGAGGAGGCTGCGCGGATCGCCGTGCGGGGGGCATTCCAGAACTCCGGCCAGCGCTGCACAGCGGTCAAGCGGATCATCGTCGTCACCGAGGTCGCCGACGAGCTCGCCGAGCGTGTCGTTGACGGCGCGCAGGCACTCCGATGCGGCGACCCGCTAGACGAGGAGACGGACGTTGGCACGGTTATCGATCACAGCGCGGCGGCCAACATCGAGGCGCGGATCGAGGCTGCCGTCGCCGCCGGTGCGAACCTCCTGTGGGGCGGAGAACGTGACGGGGCTCTGGTCACCCCAGCGGTCCTTGATCACGTTCCGGTCAATACCGAGCTGGTCGCGCGCGAGACGTTCGGTCCGGTCGCGCCGATCATCCGTGTGCGCGACCTCGACGAGGCGATCGCGGCCGCCAACTCCACGCCCTACGCGCTCTCGAGCGCGGTCTGCACGTTTGACTGGCGCGCGATCTCACGCTGCATACGCGAGCTCCGCGCCGGCACCGTCAACATCCGTGAGGTCCCCGGATACCGCACCGAGCTGACGCCGTTCGGCGGGGTTGGCGACAGCGGCCTGGGGGTCAAGGAGGGCGTGCGCGAAGCGATGCGCGCGATGTCCTACACCAAGCTCTACTCGCTGCCGTGGACGTGACCGGATCCGATCAGCAGGTCCTCGCCACGGTGCAGGAGATCACCACCGCGTGTCAGTCGATGACGGGCCTGCCATACGACGGCGAGCCGGTCGATCAGCTCGAGCACGCGCTCCAGTGCGCATGGCTGGCGCGCAGCGAAGGCTTGGAGCGCGACGTGGTGATCGCCGCGCTCCTGCATGACATCGCGCGCGCGCCAGCAGTCGCCGGCATCCCCTACGACGGGCCCAGGGAGCACCACGGCGAGACCGCCGCACGCTGGCTGGCCCCGCGGGTCGGGGCCAGGATCGCGTGGCTCGCCGAGCAACACGTCTCGGCCAAGCGTTATTTGGTCGCAACCGATGTCGACTACCACGCTCGGCTGACCGAGGTCTCAGCCCGCACGCTGATCGCTCAGGGTGGCCCGATGACCGAAGCAGACGTGGCAGCGTTTGAAGCCAATCCCGATTGGCGCCTGGCCGTACGGTTGCGCGATCTCGATGACCGGGGCAAGGTGCCGGGCGCGGTCGTTCCCGAGCTCGACGAGTACCGAGCAGACCTGATCGGCGTGGCCGCCGAGACGCTGCGAGCCAAGACTTGAAGGGCCCTGCAAGCTTTCGTTCAGCCTGCGCGGAGCACCGTCGCGGCCACGCACTCCCGCGCGCGTTCGCGATCGACTCCGAGATCTTCGCCCACGAGCTGGAAACTGTCTGGTATGCGAGCTGGCTGCTGGCCGGCACGAGTGCGCAGGCACCCGAGCCCGGCGACTTCTTCCGCTTTGATCTGGGAGACGACTCGATCGTGCTGGTCCGCGACGAGTCAGGAGTGCTGCACGCGCTGCACAACACCTGCCGGCACCGCGGGATGCCCGTGTGCCCCGAGCCGTCGGGACGAGCCAAACGCTGGATCTGCCCCTACCACCAGTGGAGCTACGGACTCGATGGGCGGTTGCTTGGTTGCGGCGGAATGGAGGATCAGCTCGACCCTTCTGAGCACGGCCTTCACCGTGCCGTCGTCGCCGAGATCAGCGGCCTGATCTTGGTGTGGCTCGGTCCGGACCCCGAGCCCCTGGGCGACGCGGGCGACCAGCTCCGCCTCGCACTGGCGTCTCAGGGACTCGACCGCGCCAAGGTCGCACACCAGATCGATTACGACGTCGCTGCCAATTGGAAGCTCGTGTGGGAGAACAACCGGGAGTGTTGGCACTGCAACGCTGGACACCCGCAGTACGTCAGGGCGAACTTCGACAGCGCTCCGGACAGCGAGCGGATGCGCGGGTTGGCCGCGACCCGGGCGCGCGACCACGAACAGGTGCTGGCGAGCACGGCTGAGGCCTCCGACGCCCAAGTGCTCGAGCACGCCCAGCCCGGGCTCTACAGCTTCCCCACACCAGGAAGGTGGTGGTCGGCGAACCGCACGCCGATGGCCGAGGGGTTCGTGACCGAATCGATCGATGGATCGCCCGTCGCCCCGCTGATGGGCGACTACACCGGCTACGACGTCGGCACCCTCCGGGTCCGTACGGTTCCCAGCTTCTGGTGCCACGCGAGCGCCGACCACGCAGTGTTGACCCGGCTGGCTCCACTCACAGCGGAACGCACGGCGATCCGTGTCCAGTGGCTCGTTGATCGCAACGCCCAGGAAGGCCGAGACTATGATCTACAACTCCTGCTGCCCTTCTGGCAGCTGACCAGCGAGCAGGATTGGGCGCTATGCGAGCGCAACCACACAGGCGTCCGTAACCCGGCCTTCACGCCAGGGCCGTACTCCCGCCAACGCGAGCACAACGTGATCGCTTTCGTCGACTGGTACCTCGGCCGAATGCGCTAGCCGCCGTGCGCTGATCCCGCCGCCTCGGGCCACCGCTTCGGGCGTCACCATTAGGGTTCAGTTTCGGCGTCGATCAGGACAGGGCCACGGCCCGCGACCTCGATTACGGTTCCGGGGACGCACAGCGCGATCTCGTGGGCCTCGTCGCGGAGCGCTCGACGAAGCTGAAAAAATGCGGCGGTACCCATGAGCGCCGGGACCCAGAGCGAGACGGCCCGATAGGCGAGCACCGCCACGGTGCTGGCCGCGACGGGAACCCCGTAGAGCACGAGCGCCCCGACCATGCCGACGTCGACGCCGCCAATGCCGCCCGGTAGCGGCAAGAGCCCGCCGAGCGCCCCGAGCAGGTACGCGATCCATATGATCGCCATCGGCGGTGCCGACCCGAACGCGCGGAAGCTCGCCCAGAGCACGAAGAGGTCGAACGCCATATAGCCGATAGAACCCGCAAACAGCCCCCAGTCGAGGCGGCGCAACAGGCGGACGGACTCAGCGACGCCATCGCCCACCGCCCCTAACGCCTTAGCGAGGCGCGAGACTTCGCCCGCGGCGCGCGCGTCCAATCTCCGACGCAGCCGCGCAGCGAGTCGGCCGGCTAGGAGCGCGCCGACGATCGCAAGCGCCGCCGCCGCAGCGGGCGTGACAGTCAGCGCCACGCTCGCATGTCCGGGGAACAGGCCGAGCGCAAGCCCGACGGCGACGACGAATACCGCGGCTACGTTTGCGAGGCTCGTGAGCAGGAAGAATGCGACCGTCCGGCGGGCGATGTGCTCGGCGGGCATGCCACCGCGTCGCAGCGCCCAGGCGCCGAGCGCCAATCCCCCGGCCCCACCCACGGGAAGCAGCGCTGTGGCGCCGAGCTCCGAGGTAGCGATCTTGTAGCTCATCGCGAGGTTCATCCGTCGGCAGAACACGGATCGGAACGCCACGACATACGACAGTCCCGACGCCACCTCGAGGCCGACCGCGAGCATGAGCCATGGAGCGCTGGCGTGCGCGAACCGTGTTCGCAGGCTCTGAAGACCGGGCAGCAACGTCACAGCCGCGATCACGACCACGACACCGCCGGCGAGGATCGCCAGTGAGCGCATCGGGCGCCGGCGGCGTAGCTCCTCCGGCACGTCCAAGTCCGCTCTTGCCACCCGAGGAACGCCGGTGGCCAGCGGCGATGGTTTCGTCACTCGCTGAAACTTGTAGTCGGCCGCTGGAGCTCCTGATTCGGAGCGCACCGTGAACGTCTGCACGTACGCCTGGTCGCCGTCTGAGGCGAGCGTCTCGCGGCATCGTCGGGACGCGTAGGTTGTTGAGTAGTGAGATTACGGCGCGGTGCGGTCTTACTCGCGGAGGAATGCAAGTACTTTCTCGCCGAAATCCTTTGGGTGTTGGAACACGAAGGCATGGCCCGCGTCGCTGTATAGATCAGCGTGGCGTGTGGAAGGTGCTGCACCGCAGCATAGGACGCGTACGAGTGGATCACGTCGTGTGCGCCATTCGCGAACAGGACGGGCTTATCGACGTTTGCGAGGTCTTCCCAGACGCCACCGTCCTCGCCGGCGAGGAAGAACGCACCGATCGCGGCAGCTTGGCGTTGGGTGCGGTTGGTGACGTCGAGCTTGATGAAGACCTTGTGCAGGTGGCACTCGACCGTTCAGGGGCTGAGGAACAACTGCAAGGCGATCTCTTGGTTGGTCCTGCCGTCACGGGCGAGCCGAGCGATCTGTTCCGGCGTGCGGGCTCCTGTGAGATTGCTTGCCTCGCGGTCGAGTCGGTCGGCCGCTCTCCAGTTAAGCGCGCGGGTGGCTGAGCGGTGGGCGTGTCGGGTCGTCCTTGCTCTGGGCCTGGCTAAGCAGGGAGGTGGCCTTCTGGTCCATCGTGCGCAACAGCACGTCGGGCGCATAGCCAAAAATGAGGGCGATCACGAGCACCCCTTGCCCACTCTGGGGACTCAGCCCGGTGATCTGCCCGCTCTGCAATAGGAGCACGGCGGCAAGCGCGACAAGGGCACCGGCGGGCACGCGTATGAGCGCCTGATAGACGGGCAGACGGTACGGACCCGAGAATCCCCCGAGCTTCGAGATGGTAAAGACGGCCGCGATCATTCCGCCCATGGCGCCGACGACGATCACCTCCCACACCTCGACCGCATCGGGCTTACCTTTCGTAGGCGGATGGACTGCGAGGTCCATGAAGGCCGGTGCCACGGCGTGAAGCGCGGCTACCACCGCCAAACCTAGGCTCGCCAAGAAGCCGACAACGATCAGCAGGTTGCGCAGGCTGCGCACGTTCGCGTGTGCCTCATCGCTCGCTGTGTTCGCGAGCGTGAGGTAGCCGCGCAGTTCCTCGCGCACCGCCAGAGTGATCTGGGCGGTTGCGGGCTGCGCGGCGGGTGCGGGCTGCGCGGCGGGTGCGGGCTGCGCGGCGGGTGCGGGCTGCGCGGCGGGT
>ODAK010001393.1_pt1 | contig 26535 bp, 24 predicted proteins | sample 1539591 | NCBI WGS metagenome assembly ODAK01 (sample SAMEA3539303, study PRJEB22396) | soil metagenome | biome: tundra; feature: field; material: soil | place: USA | collected 2010-05 | depth 0.15 m
GCGAGGGCGTGAGCTGCATCACGCGTTCATGTCCAAGCGGCGAGCCGGTGTAAATGGCGAGCAGTTGACCAAGCTGATCGAATTCGAGCACGCGCTCGCTGGAGTGATGGATTGGGCTGGGAGAACTCATCAGGGCTGCTTCTATGGTACAGCAGCCAAAGCGGCTACCAGCCGCCCCAACGAGCGCACGCTTGAGACGAGATCAGGCTGCGGGTTAAACTAACTCGTGGCGATGGAGTTCGCCGTTAACCGCCCGCGGGCTGATAACTCCTACCAGGCAAGCAGGAGAGCTCCATTGTGAACTATCTATGGATCGCCATAGGCGCAGTTGTAGGCGCCAGCGCGCGTTACTTCCTCAGCGGGTATGTCGCCCGTGTTTTCGCAACCACCTTCCCCTATGGCACGCTCCTCGTCAACGTCACCGGCAGCCTGGTGCTGGGCTTTTTCCTCGTTCTTGCCGGAGAACGCATGCTGCTCGATCCTCGCTGGCGACTGCTGGTGGCCATCGGCTTCTGCGGCTCCTACACAACATTTTCCAGCTACGCCTTCGAAACCTTTGCCTACCTGGAGCAGGGACAATGGATGCTGATGGCGGTAAACATTGTGGCCAGCAACGCGCTCTGCGTGGCCGCGGTCATGGCGGGAGCAGCTATCGCTCGGGGGTTGTAAAATGGCAACTCCTATGGCTGTGCAGGTAACCATGTATCTCACGGAGGGCGATTCCTGGCATCACCGCCCGCTGCACCTGGAAGTGCTGAACTATCTGCGCGCGGAAAACGTTGCCGGCGCCGTGGCCTTCCACTCAATCGCGGGTTTCCAGGGCCGAGGCAGTGTCCATACCGCACATCTTGTCGAGGCAGGAGGAGACCTGCCGGTCGTCATTAGTTTTGTCGATACCGACGAGCACGTCACTCGCGTTCTTCCCAAGCTGCGAGAAATGGCGGCGCATCGTCTCATCGTCCGTGAAAACGTTGTGATCGAACAGGGCAGCCTCGACTGATGGCCGCGTTTACGAGTTCATCCGATTTTGTTTACCTGGCGAGAGGAGCCTCATGGCACCGTTAACTTCCGATGCATTCGTTTTTTTCGGCGCCACTGGCGATTTGGCCCACAAGAAAATCTTTCCCGCACTCCAGAACATGGTGAAGCACGGCACACTCAACGTGCCGGTGATCGGGGTGGCCAAGTCCGGCTGGAACCTCGAGCAATTGCGCGAACGGGCCCGCGATAGCCTGACGAAGTTTGGTGGAGGGGTGGACGAAGCAGCCTTTCAAAAGCTTTGCGAGCTGATGAGCTACATCGACGGCGATTACACCGACGATAAAACCTACGCCACCCTTCGCTCCATGCTCGGTAACGCACAATCCCCTACTCACTACCTGGCAATTCCGCCCAGCATGTTTCCCGTCGTGGTGCAGGGGCTGGCGAATTCCGGGTCCGCGAAAAACGCGCGGGTAATCCTGGAGAAGCCCTTCGGCCGCGATCTGCTCTCGGCCCGCAAGCTGAACCAGACGCTGCACACAGCGTTCCCCGAAGAGAGCATCTTCCGCATCGATCATTATCTCGGCAAGGAGGCGGTCGAGAACCTGCTGATTTTTCGCTTCGCCAACAGCTTCCTGGAGCCCATCTGGAACCGCAACTACGTACACAGCGTGCAGATCACCATGGCCGAGTCGTTCGGGGTCGAGGGCCGCGGAAAGTTATACGAAGAGGTGGGCGCCATTCGCGACGTAGTGCAGAACCACATGCTGCAGGTGGTCGCGTTCCTGGCCATAGAACCGCCTACCGCAATGTACGTGGACTCGGTGCGCGATGAGCAGGTAAAAATCTTCCGCACCATTCCGCCGCTCAGCCCCGCCAACATCGTTCGTGGACAGTTTCGCGGATATCGTAACGAGCCCGGCGTTTCGCCCACTTCCGACGTGGAAACCTTTGCCGCGTTGCGCCTGGAGGTCGATTCCTGGCGCTGGGCGGGAGTTCCATTCCTGATCCGCGCGGGCAAGCGCCTGCCCACCACCGCGACGGAAGTGTTCGTTAAGCTGCGCAAACCGCCGTTGAGCAAAATGGGCGCTGATGGCCGCAACTATTATCGCTTTCGCCTGGGCCCCGATATCGAGCTGAGCCTGGGCGGGCGCGTCAAACGGCCCGGCCCGCTGTTGGTGCCCATGCCGGTGGAGTTGTCGGCGGTAAAGTACACCACCAGCGACGAGATGGAAGCTTACGAGCGTTTGCTCAGCGACGCCATGAAGGGCGACCAGTTGCTGTTTGTGCGGCAGGATGCGGTCGAGGCGGCCTGGGCGATCGTTGATCCCATTCTTGGCGACTGCTGCCCGACCGAGCTGTATGAGCCGGGCACCTGGGGTCCGCCCGACTCGCGCGAACTGGCCGCCGACATCGGCGGCTGGCACGATCCGCAATAGCTTCCAAAGATCACGTCGCCCGCGTCGCCGACACGAAAAGATTGCCAGCAATCACAAATCGCAGCGGCTGTTCGACGGCTTTGGTAATCCCGACGCGCGGCGTGGCTGCAATCCGCTCGGGGCGATAGCCGTCGTCCGCAAACCAGAGGTCCGAGGTATGCGCGGTGAGGTCCTTGTCATTGTCGCGGGAACGCGTAATGCCGAGCGCTTGCGACATGCGTCCGGGGCCGCTGGCGATCAGTCGCAATTGTGTAGGTCGCGGCGTGGCCGTCAGCTCTAGACCGCGGGCCCGGGCCATCGCCGCCAGTCCAAACACTGCCTCCATGGCCCGCAGCAGCACACAGCCGGCATATCCTTCAGGCATGCAGGAAACATTCAGGCAGTAGTGATTGCCATAAATAAAATACACGTAGGCATGCCCGGGCGGGCCGAAGAGGACGGAATTGCGCGGAGTGCGCCCGGAGTAAGCATGCGCCGCCGGGTCCTCAACTCCGAGGTAGGCTTCGTCTTCGACGACACGGCCAGCGAGTAGCGTTCGTCCTTCGCGGCGGACCAGCAGCTTGCCCAGCAACTCGCGTCCCACGGTCACCGGATCGCGACTGAAGAATTCGAGCGGAAGTACCTGAGCACGCTTGAGGACCGCAGCCGTGAGGGGGGCGGCTGGCTGGGCGGACTTCTCGGTGGCTGCGTGGCGATTCGGCATCGTCGATGTCCGCGGTCAATTTACAATTATCCTGCATGATCGCGCACCTTCGCGGACGGCTCATCGCCAAACACCCGAACCAGGCCATCGTCGAGGCTGGTGGCGTCGGCTATGACGTCACTATCACCGTGCCCACGTTTTCCGAACTGCCCGCGGCGGGCAGCGAGGTCGCCCTGCACATTCACACCCACGTGCGCGAAGATGCGCTTGCGCTCTTCGGCTTTCTGCGGCGGGAAGAGAAGCAGCTCTTCGAGAAGCTCATCACGGTGAGCGGCATCGGGCCCAAGCTGGCGATTACCATCCTCAGCGGCATGGCGGCGGCTGACATGGTGGGCGCGATCCGCGGCAACGATTTTGCGCGGCTCACTCGCATTCCCGGAATCGGCAAGAAGACTGCCGAGCGTATGTGCGTGGAGCTGCGCGACAAGCTGGAAGGATTTGGCGCGGCCCAGCCCGCGGTGGCACATTCCGCCGTGGAGGAAGACGTGATCTCGGCGCTGTCCAACCTCGGCTACCAGCGCGCGATTGCAGAGAAGGCCGTGGAACGCGCCGTGCAATCGGCCGGACGGGAGAACTTCGACGCCATGTTCAGGGCGGCGTTGGGAGCGTTGTCGAAGTAAGTTCCGCTGTGGAGAAATCAAACGGGGCGCTTGCTTAGACCCATCGACTACCAGATTCTCGCAACTCCGTAGTGGTCGAATTCTGCGTCCGCACTTACGATGGCAAAACCGAGAGCTTGCGCCTGCGCAACCAGACAAGAAGGTTCATTCGAACCCCAAGTCCCGCATCTCTTTATCCGTGAGTGGGTCGAATGCATCGGCAGTCCACGAGATCTTGCCCTCGAATCCTCCAGGGATTCTCTCCCTCGCCGCATCGCCAACTGGCACCAACTTCACTACCGGTTCGCGGCCCCGCGCGATAATGACCTGTTCTCCGTCGCACGCTTTGCGGATGAACTCCGACAGATTGGTTTTGGCTTCGCGGATAGTGTAATACTTCATGATTCGCTGACTTGCTTAGCTAATTATGCTCTTGTCAATAGCGTGTTCTAACTCCACTCCAGCACCGCGAAGTGAGCGTTTTCCCCGGCATCGCGAAACTGGGTGTGCTTGCAGGCGGAGCATTGGGCGCGGATGGCCTTGAGGTCAATGGTGGGAAAGATGGTGTCACCCGATTCGACACCGCCCGGCGTCCTTTCCTTCAGCAGCGCATAGGCGGGCTCGCCGCATCGTGAGCAGTGGAAGATGTAAACGTTCAAGCGCGCCATGGCGACCCTCCGGTGATGGCCGGATTATATGCCTTTCGCTCTAGGAGTTGGCCCCGCCGCATTGGGGCCCAGAGATAGTTTCCCTGTTCCCGCTCTCTAGCGGTTGGTCGTATCATGAAGGACGTATGCGTACGGCGTGCATACCGCTGTTGATGATGGCTGCATTGCTGGTTCAGGGGCAGTCAGACTCCCTTGTCACCAAACCGGCTGATGAGGTGTCCATTCCGGCGGAACTCGCCAAGACGGTGCGCGCGGACAAAGCTCATCGCGGTGATCCGGTCGCATTCACCTCATTGGGAGCTGTATTGGTCGGCCCAAACCTGGTGATGCCGCCTCAAACCAAGCTGTTCGGGCGAATCGTATGGCGCCGCCCCGCGTCAAGGGGACAAGCCATCGTGGCTGGTGTTGCTGGTGGAGAGAGCGGAGTGGAAACAGCATATCGTTCCTCTGCATGCCTTCATCTCTTCGCAGATAACCCTGGTGCCGGCCTCGAACCCGAACACCGGTTCCGCGGACGCGACCCCGGCCACCGGCAGTGTTCGCCGGATGGGCCGCGTAAGCGTTCGCACCGCCGCTGAAACCGGCACAGAGATGCCCTCGTCGGCGAAACTTCCGCAGGATGCGACCGAGCAGTCGCAAGATCAAGTCGTGGCGCGACCGGCCACCCTCAAGGATCTTCGAATCGTGCGCGACAAAGATGGAATCGCTTATCTGTTCTCGGCCAAATCAGATGTGAAGCTCCCCGGCGGCACCCTGTTCATGCTACAAAACCGTCCCCCTACCGCGACGGCCCAAGCTGCGGCCTCGGGACCACGCTAGCGGCCGGATGCCTTTGCGCCCTGATATTACTTTCCGATACAGAAGGAGCTGAAGATCAGGCTCAGGATGTCGTCCGCGGTGGTGGCGCCGGTGATGTCGTCCAAGGGACGCAGCGCGCTGTAGAGGTCCAGCAGCACCATCTCGTGCGGTATCTTCAGCGGAACCGCGCCGGCTGCCTTGTCCAGCGCGGCAATAGCGTCCTCCACCAGCTTCTGTTGGCGCGTGTTGGTGAGAAAGCCGCTTTCCTGCTGCGCGCCGGAATCGCCCCCCAGCAGCCGCAAAATTTCCGTGCGCAACTCCGCGATGCCCTGGCCAGTAAGCGCGGAAGTCTGGACCGCCGGCAAGGTGAGCGCGGCAGGCAGAGGCGCGGCGGCGTTCGCGATATCAATCTTGTTTTGCGCCACCACGGCCAGCCGTTGCGAAGCCAGATCGACCAGTTCGGCATCGCGCTCGCGCGCTTCGCCATCGGCAGCAGGAACCGATGCATCCAGCACCACCAGCACCATGTCCGCCTCCGCCAATGCCTCCATCGATTTGCGCACTCCAATGCTCTCGGCCTCATCGAGCGCTGTGCGAATGCCGGCGGTGTCCACCAGTCGCACCGGAATGCCTCCGATGGCGACGGTCTCGCTCACCAGGTCGCGAGTGGTGCCGGGGGTCGCCGTGACGATAGCGCGTTCGCGCTCCACCAGGCAATTGAACAAGCTGGACTTGCCGACGTTGGGACGCCCCACGATGGCCAGAGTCAGGCCTTCGTGCACAACCTTTCCAAACGCGAAGCTGGCCAGCAGCTCTTCCAACGGCGCGCGAACTGTGGCGACGCGTGAGAGGGCCTGCGCATCGGCAATCACCGCGACATCGTCTTCGGCAAAGTCCACGCCCGCTTCCATGATGGCGATCAGCTCAAGGAGGTTCTGCTTGGGCGGCTGTAGCCGCTTGGACAAGGCACCTTCGAGTTGACGAGCGGCCACCTGTGCCTGATACAAGGTTTGCGACTCGATCAAATCGCGTACCGCTTCGGATTGGGTGAGATCGATGCGGCCGTTGAGAAAGGCGCGCATGGTGAACTCGCCGGGTTCGGCCAGCCGCGCACCCTCCGCCATCGCCATCTGGACAACGTGCCGCAGGACCACCGGCGAACCGTGGCAAGAGATTTCGACTACATCGTCGGTGGTGTAGGAGTGCGGCTTGGCGAAGAAGGTGACAACGACCTCATCGATGCGCTCGCCGGTCGCAGGCTCGATCAGCTCGCCGAAGTGAGCGCGGCCCGGCTCAAATTCGTGCCCATGCGCCAGTCGCAGCATGGGAAGCGCAATGGCGCGCGCCTCGGCGCCAGACAGACGCACCACGCCAATGCCGCCTCGTCCCGGAGGCGTCGCAATGGCAACAATGGTGTCGTCAAGATGCACAGAAGACATTATTCACCACAGAGGCACAGAGACACAGAGGACTTCTGTTCTTTTTGCACTGCTCTGTATCTTTGTATCTCTGCGGTGAACGACTAAGGCTGGCGCGACACGGGGTAGTAGAGGCAAAGGAGGAACCTCCTTCTTCTTTTTTGCATTCCTCGGTGCCTCTGTGGTGAATAATTATCTTCGCCGCGATATCGGCGGGGCCGGCGGCTCGCCCTTGTAGTCCTTGGGATAGACCACGACGTGCCGCTGCAGGGCCTCGCCATTGCTGTCGGTGCGTAGGTCGTCGAAGTCGCGCAGCGCCAGGTGAACGATGCGACGCTCCCGCGACGACATGGGCGCGAAGGCATACGGCAAGCCGGTCTTGCGGACCCGCTCTGCCGCTACATCGGCGGCAAGTCGCAGCTCCTGCAGGCGGGCAGAACGAAAATTCTGGCAGTCGAAGCTGACCTTCTCGTGCTCGTTGGGAGCCAGCCGAAGCATCTCAAGCGCCACATGCTCGAAGGCGCGCAGCAACTCCGCACCATTCTCCAGCACCAGCGGACTGTCGGCGCCGGAAATCTCCACCAGGATCTCGGGGCGCTCCCATTCGCGGTCGCTGCCGACCTGGGGGTCAACCGTGATCTTGTAGCGCAGATGGAAGTCGCCGCTGGCGAAGGTGGCGTTCAGCAGTTCGCTGATCTTCTTGGCGGCCGCGATTTTGTCATGTATCGGCATACTACTTACTCGCCTTCTTGCGGGCGCGCTTCTCCATCTCCTCGCGCATCTCCCGGCCCAGGCCGGTGCGGTTCATGATGTACTGCTGGGCGATGGCGATGAAGTTTCCCACCGTCCAGTACACGCTCAAGCCCGCCGGCAGGGAATAGCTGAAGAAGCCGATCATCAGCGGCATCATCAACGTCATCATCTGCTGCTGTTTCGGATCCATGCCGGCGTTGGGCGTCATCTTCTGCACCAGATAGGTCGTGATCACGATCAAGACCGGCAGGATGAATATCTTATCCGGCGACGACAGATCGTGCAGCCAGAGGAAGGGCGCCTGCCGCAATTCGATTCCGACTCCCAGCATGGAATAAAACGCGAACAGGAACGGCATCTGGATGATCAGGGGCACACATCCCCCCGCCGGATTGGCGCCTTCGCGTTTGTACAACTCGCCGATCTCGGTGTTCATCTCCGAACGCCGCGGATCGCGCAAGGGGTACTTTTTGTACTTTTCCTGGATGGCCTTCATCTGCGGCTGAAGCTTTTGCATCTTCAGCGCCGACTTCATGCTGGTGATGCGCAACGGCAGCAGCACCAGGTTGATGATGACGGTCAGGATGATGATGCACACACCCCAATTGCTGGCCATGTGCTGGTGGGTCCAAAGCAGCCACAGGAAGAGCGGGCGGGCGATCAGGCTGAAGAAGCCGAAGTCCACCACGTTGCGCAGATCGGGACCGTTCATTTGCCCGGGCGCAGTGTTGGAACGTATCGACTCCAAAACCGGGAGTGCTTTGGGGCCCACGAACAGCCGTTCCCGCGTGCTGCCGCTGACATCGCCTACGGCAGCGCCCAGCACGTCGTAGCGGTTCATGCTGTTGGGGTCTGGGTTCTTCGGATCTTTAGGTACGCTGATCGAATTGTGCAGCGTGACCATGGCTGCGGAGTCGGGATTGTCCGGCAGAAAAATGGCCGCGAAATACTGGTCCTGGGACCCGGCCCAGTTAAAGGGTCCGCGCAAGGTGTTGCCGCTGCTCACCTTCTTGGGAGCCAGGCGCTCCACCTTGTCGTTCGCCATGTACTCGATCTTGGCCGAAGCGTAGGAAGGACCCGTGCTCTGATCGCCAAAGGCCGCCGGCCACATGGGATACGCCTGCACAGGCTTGCCATTCTGCGTGACTGTCGTTTCTATCGAGACCACGTACGTGTCGTCGAACTGGAAGGTCTTGCGGACCGTAGTATCGCCTTGCGCGTACTCGTAGGTCAGCTCGCCCGGGGCCGTGATGGCGCCGCTGGCGCTGCCTACGTAGAGCGCCGAATTGACTTGCTTCCGCAGGTCTTCGTCGTACGCGTAGAGGCTGAGTGGAAGCCCGAACTTCACGGCCAGCGGGTTCACCAGGTCGAGCGGATGTCCGTCTTCGTCCTTGTATTTCTTCAGCACCCACGACTTCGCCTGCGCGCCACGGTTGGTAAAAACGATGCGAACGACGTCGTTCTCGACGACGGTTTCGACTTCGCTGTTGGCAACCTTCGTAATTGCGGAGGGCTTGCCAGGGTTGGCGATGGCAGGAGCTCGCCCCTTGGAGACAGCCTCCGCCGGTGCGCTCGCGGTTTCGGACTGGGACTGGGGCGCGGGCGCATTAGACTGCGAGGTTTGGACGGGATTCGGCTTTGGCTGCTGCTTGGACTTGTCTTTGAAGAGAAAAATCTGGCTGATGATGATCAGCGCAAAGGTGACGGCGAACACCATCAACATGCGGCGATCGCCGCCGGGTTCTTGCTGTGGATTTTTATACTCGGCCAAGTTTAAGTTCCGTTCAAGGGACGAGAATTTCCCGGCAAACTATCCGGGGCCCGAAGCCCTGTTTTCACGATCGCTGGCGGCACCGGATCCAATCCGGCGCGCGCGAAGGGATGGCAGCGCAACAGCCGCGCGGCGGCCAGCAGGCCTCCGCGAACAACGCCGTGGCACTCGACCGCCTCAATCGCATATTGCGAGCATGTGGGAACGAAGCGGCAGGAATGCGGCAGCATGGGCGAGATGACTCGCTGGTAGCACCGCAACATGAATTGCACCGCCTGCTTCATCGCTGTTCCCCTGTCCGGGCGCGTTGTGCGGCCAGCCGCAGAGCGCGTGTTACTTCGTTCACTAATTCCGCGAAGGGCACCTTGCTAACGCTCTTCCGCGGATTAAATACCACGTCGATGGGGCCCTCGCAGGCTTGGGCCGAGAGCCGTACCGCTTCGCGCATCCGCCGCCTGATGCGGTTGCGCTCCACTGCTCCTCCCAGCACCTTGCCCACGGTGAATCCTACACGCGGGGTGTTGGCCGCCACCGTCGCTTCCGGGCCGCTACTACGCCGCAGAAAGAATACCGTCATGTTGCCTGTGAACTGCCGGCGGCCACTTTGGTACACCCGCTGAAAATCCGCGTGCTTCAGCAGATGCCTCGATTTTGGAAACTTGCTGCTGGTGGCGGAGATCACATTAAGCGCTCGGCGCTGACCCGCCGGGTTTCTGTCTTTAGCTGCGGCCGAGTCTTGCGACGACTCCCGGTTACTCATCTGGAAAGGTCGCGATAACGCAGGTTTCGGGTCCTCTGGATTAATCGCGGAAGCCCGGGCTCACGGAGACGCGCTTGCGCCCCTTGGCCCGACGGCGCGACAGCACTGCCCTGCCGCTATTGGTCTTCATGCGAGAACGAAATCCGTGCGTCTTTGAGCGGTGACGACGGTTGGGTTGGAATGTGCGCTTGGGCATTCGAAAACTGCGCTCCTCACTAGCTAGAAATTGAACAGAGCAAACTCAAAGTATAACGGCCAGCGTGCCTCGCTGGCAAACCCGGCTGGGCCTTTTGGGGGCCGACGCAAGACCGCTACGTCTCAGGAATTTCCACAAAAGGGCGCCCTAACGTGCTGCCGTGGACTACCTCTTGGTGTGCTTCGCAGTGACGCCGGCGCCAGCATTCCTGCACCTGCACCATGAGCGCGGCACTTGCAAAAAAAAATTCGCCGGTAACTTTCCCCAAATCAATCACTCGCGAAAAAATGAAATTTTCAGCACAAGAATTGTCTGGCGCTCAATTTTTTTCGTGCTAGTATCCCATGCAGCCACAAAGAAAACTGACTGCACGAACCAAGGTGCAATGCTGCTGATCACCGCAATGGTTGGGTTTGCAAGGTGAAGATCTCCAGTTAAAGTGTTCGCCAGTCTGTGGCTCTGTGCGCGGCTCTGTTTCCCTCTAACATCGGTTTGCCGAAAGAGGCAGCGACTGCCTCTGGATTACTTTTTATGTCTTCCTTTGGTGCAGCCTCTGCCAATCCGTGGGTGCGCGTTCTCGACGCACTGGAAAAAAAAGTAAATCGCAATTCTTACGAGACCTGGCTCAAGCCTACCCGCTACGATCACGCGCAGGGCGCGGTCTTGTTCGTGCGCGTGCCCAATCCTGAGTTCTGCCACATCGGCGAACGCTATGGCGACTTGATCAGCGAGGCCATGGAAAACCTCGGCCTGGAGTTTCTGGACGTCGAGTTCGTCACCGAAGAAGAGCCGCAGAGCAAGGGCAAGGCCGTTCACCCTGATCGAGCACACAACGAATCTCCTGCACCCCCATCCATGGAGAAACCCGTGGCTAGTCCCGCCCAGCAACAGCGTTTCGATTGGGATGGCGCTGCTCAGCTCAATCCCAAGTACACTTTTGCCGATTTCGTCACCGGGGCCGGCAATCAATTCGCCCAAGCCGCGGCTCGCGCCGTCGGCGAGCGTCCGTCCAAAGCCTACAACCCACTCTTCCTCTACGGCGGCGTCGGCATGGGCAAGACCCATCTCATGCAGGCGATTGGCCATGAGATCAAGAAGCGCCAGCCCGAGAAGTCCATCTGCTACGTATCCAGCGAGCGCTTCACCAACGACATGATCAACGCGCTGCGCTACAGCAAGATGACGGGCTTCCGCGACAAGTATCGCAACATGGACGTCCTCCTAATGGACGATATCCAGTTCCTGGTGAACAAAGAGCGCACCCAGGAGGAGTTCTTCCACACCTTCAATGCCTTGCACGAATGCATGCGCCAGATTGTGATCGCCAGCGATCGCCCTCCCAAAGAGCTGGCGGAGATTGAAGACCGCCTGCGCAGCCGCTTCGAATGGGGACTGATTGCCGACATCCAACCGCCTGATCTTGAGACCAAGGTCGCAATTCTGCAAAAGAAAGCCGAGACTGACCAGGTGACGCTGCCCACCGAGGTGGCCCTGTTCATCGCCTCGAACATTCGCAGCAATGTGCGGGAGTTGGAAGGCGCCCTGATTCGTGTTACCGCATATGCTTCGCTCACCGGCGGTGAGATCAACCTGAAGACTACGCAGGAGGTGCTGAAGAACCTGATCGACTCGCAGATCCGCAAGATCTCCATCGAATCGATACAGAAAGCGGTGTCGGAGCAGTTCGGCCTGCGTACGGCGGAGATTAAGGCGAAAAATAACTCGCGGGTCATCGTGTTTCCCCGCCAGATCGCCATGTATCTGGTCAAACATCTCACTGATGCCTCGCTGCCTGAAATCGGGCGGCAATTTGGCGGCAAGCACCACACCACGGTTCTTCATTCGGTCGACAAGATCGAACAGCAACGCAAAACGGATAAGGATTTAAACAGGGTCCTCAATAAACTCACAGAGACCTTGGGTGCCTGAACCGCGCATTGAGCGCGGTTTTTCACTTTGTGCGATAGTTTTCTTCGCTCCTGCCTGTGGACTGATTGTGGATTCGGTGGAACATATGGATGGAATTTTAGGTTCATTCCGGTTCGGCACAGGCCCCCTCAAGCCGGGCGGGGTGATTTGTACAGCCGCAAGCGCGCTTGATCCGCATTCCGGCCAGTTTCTGCCAAAATTTCCACTTTTCCGGTGTGCCTACTGTTACTACTAGTTTTATATGTTTTTTATTTGGTATAACCAGAAGCAGTATTACGAGGTCAGGCACGGGGCCTGCCGAGGTGCAAACGTATGGCTGCCGAAACCGGAGTCGTCCAGGGTACAGCGATGGAAATCAGTGTCAGCAAGTTCGAACTGCTCAAGGAACTGACTGCCACACAAGGCGTGGTCGAACGCAAGACCACGATCCCCATCCTCTCCAACTTCCTATTTGAGGCCGCAAGTGACCGGTTGACCATCACCGCCACCGATCTCGATCTCAGTCTACGCACGTCCTGTCCGGCCAAAGTGAAGCGCGAAGGCGCCTGCACCATTCCTGCCCGCAAACTCTACGACTACGTAAAGCTGCTGCCCGACAGCGACATTTCCATCAAATTACTGGAGAACCATTGGGTCAACATTCGTGCCGGTCGCTCCAATACCAAGATGGTGGGCATGGCGCGCGCAAACTTTCCTGGACTGCCAACCTTTCCGGCCGCCGGCAGCGTGAAGATTCCAGCGCAGACCTTGCGTAGCATGATCGGCCGGACCATCTTCGCCATCTCCAGCGAGGAATCGCGTTACACCCTGAATGGCGGGCTGATGGTGCTGAAGGCGGAATCCATAACCATGGTGGCCACCGACGGGCATCGCCTGGCGCACATCGAGAAGCAGGGTGAGCATTTCGATGTCAGCGGCGAAAACAAAACGCTCATCCCCAAGAAAGCGATGAGCGAGATTTTCTCCCTGTTACAGAACAGTGACGTGGCCGAAATCGAGTTCGCTAAGGACGATTCGACGCTATTCTTTCGCATCGGCGAACGTCTGCTGACGTCGCGCCAGTTGACCGGACAATTCCCCAACTACGAAGCCGTTCTGCCGCGTGAGACCACCAAGTCGGTCACGGTCCATGGCGCCGACCTCAACACTGCCATTCAGCGCGTGGCCCAGTTCGCCGACGAGCGCTCGCGCGCCATTCGTATGAAGCTGGACAAGAATGAGCTTAAGATTTCGTCATCGTCCACCGACGCTGGCGAGTCGGAAGACTCGATCGAGACCGCCTACACCGCCGAGGCGATGACCATTGGCTTCAACTCCGAGTACCTGCTCGATTTCCTGAAGGCTTCCAATGGCGGCGAGGTCCGCCTGGAGTTCAAGGACGCGCAGTCGGCCGGCCAGATGCGCCCTGACGACGCGAACGATGACGGCTTCAAGTATCGTTACGTGGTCATGCCGATGCGGATATGAGAAGGTTTAACCGCAGATTTACGCAGATGAACACGGATCTGAAAGCAAAAAATTAATCCGCGTAATCCGTGTCAATCCGCGGTTGATTTATCTTTTCTATTCGTACGCCAGCGCGTCGATGGGGTCCTTCTGCGCGGCCTTCATCGCGGGATAAAACGCTCCCAGCAGCGAGCCGATAAGCGCAATAATCGAGGCCTTCACCAGCCAGGCGTAGGTAATAAGCACGGGCAGTGTCTGGAACCTTGCCCGCAAGCCCACTCGCGCGCCGTAGCTGATGGCGATCCCGAGGATGACCCCGCCGATGGCGATCAGCAGCGTTTCCCGCAGCACCACGTTCACGATATAAAGCTTGCCGGCGCCCAGCGATTTCAGGATGCCGATCTCGCGCGTGCGCTCCATCACCGCGGCGTACATGGCCTGGAAGATGACGATGAAGCCGATGATCATGGCAATGCCAATCACAACATTGATCACGGTGGTGAGGCCGGGAATGCTGGCCGACGTCATCAGGCTGAGATATTCCTTCAACGAGTGCACACCATACTGCTGCATCCCCGAAATGCTCTTAATGGTACGGACAACTTCGTCGGCGTTGTTGGGATCGTCGAGCTTGACGTAAAAGATGGACGCCTTGCCCAGCGCGCCAATCAGATCTTGCAGGGTGGCGATGGGGACGAACTTCCGCGCGCCCTTGCCGTGCTCGACGATACCGCAGATGCGGAACGGATGATTGAGCGTCTCAACCATGTCGCCGACCTTGCGATGTTTCGACCCCGCCTCGAGATCGTCAATGATCATGTCGTAAGGTTCTTGGAAGGGGCCGCCGGAAAGATAATGAAAGCCTCCGCTCACCGCGTCGAACGACGGCAGATCGATGCCGTCAAGGACCTCCACATTGCCCGCGGTCGTGAGCTGGGTCACGACGGGAGTCACCGCAACTACGTGCGGCAGCTTGCGTAGTTTGTCGGCAACTTTCACCGAGACCGGCGCGCCGCTAACCCCCATCAGCAGCGAGGAGCCCGGCGGCTGCACCATGATGTCGGCGCCAATGCCGGCCTGCCGATGCTTGCTGTCGTTCAACATGCCGAGCATGATGCCAACGATCAGGAGTATGAGTGTGACCTCGACCGCCACCGCCACCACGCTGATGATGGTGCGAAACGGGCGGTGTACCAGGTTGGCAAGGATCATCCGGTTCATGGCTGGAAGCTCGATTGTATAGGATGTGGAGGGGCGCGCGGACGATGGTGAGTGAGAGCGGAAAACCATTCACCACGGAGAACACGGAGGGCACGGAGTTTTGATTGTTTCCCCGCCCCGCGCCTCCGCGGTTGATCTTCATTTCTATGGGTGGGTCACGGGACCAAGGTGGCTCAGGATGATAGTGCTGTGGGCGAGTGCTGGCGGTGGAGAGTTGCTAACTGACGGCTGAGAGCTGACGGCTTCTTACTGCTGCCTCCGCCGGTGATACACGGCAAACTCGAATCCGGGATTCGCGGGGAACAGTTCGTTGATCTTGCGCAGGCGCTCGGCCAGCGCATTGGGGACCAGCAAGGGATAATCGCGCTCGCGCAGGTCCTGATAGTCCACATCCAGATACAGCGACAGCGTGTACACGGCGATGGCATCGGCAAAAGTGGCCAGCAGGTACTCGTGTTTGGCCTTCTCCGCCTCAGGTCCAGCGATGGTTGCCACTTTGCGCAACTCGTAGGCGTCAACCGAGGTCTCGCCGCGGGCCTTCTCATCCACCTGCTTCCAAACCAGGTCGGCGAACTCCTGCGAAACCCCGGCCTGCTCCACGAAGTTGTGTCCCACATTGATGAAGAACTCAAACGCGATGGCGAAGCTGTCTTCCATCAGGCGGGTCGAGATGAAGACGCACTGCGAATCGCCCAGCGTCTGGTTGCGATGGCAGACGGCGCTGTCGGAGAGCTGCACATCGTAGCGGTCGGCGATCATGGTGTCGTCGCCCATGTTCAGGGTGAGCGGGACGAAGTAATAGGCCTTGCGGTTGAGCGCGGCGGCAATGGTGCGGGGCACGGCATTGACCATGCGCTCCAGGTCGGCGACCGCGGTCGTAATCTCTCCCATGACCGAGTAGCAAATGCCGTTGGCGGCCTGCGATACCGGCGCCATGCGGACAACCTCGGCGGGAGTTCGCGTCACAGCTTGGGAGGTCGAGGACATGGAGGCTTGATTGTAACGCAAGCGAAAGCCGGAAGCGGCCACCGGCCGGCGGAGCTGGTGTACCCTAGAAAGTCATGCACAGCACCGCCATGGCGCCTGGCAAACAACGCAGCACAGTCTCCATCGTCTTTACCTCGACGGTGCGGGTGCTGTTTACCACGCTGCTGTTTACCGCCGCCGGCATGGGTGCGGGGCTGTTTTGTGGTATCGTCGGCACCGTGATTTATGGCATTATTAGCGGTACACAGGTTGATATGACCAACGCCTACAAGCACGTGGCCATTCCCGCAGCCATCGTCATTGGCTCCGCTGCCTTGGTGGGCGCGCTGGTGCTGGAAGTGCGCGCTCACCGAACATCGCACCACGGCATTCGCTAGGATCAAGGCCGTGCCTATAGAAGCGACCGAATTCTAGCCCATAATCGCCAACCGCAAAATTGGACAACACGTACAGCAATACTGTACGCTTTTATCTCTAAGGAGGATTAGCCATCATGCCTGTTGAGACGACATATACAAGCTTGCGCGAGAGGCTGGCGTCGGTACTGGATCAAGTGGCCAACGATCACGAGGTCGTCATTGTTCGCCGTCGGGGCGCAAAGGATGTGGCTCTGATTCCTGCGGATGAATTAGCGGGACTGTTGGAGACCGCACACCTACTCCGTTCGCCAAAAAATGCGCAGCGGCTGATGGCCGCGCTCCAAGAGGCTCGTCAAGGCAAGGGAAAACGGCTATCACCGGGGCAGTTGCGGCGGGAGGTCGGCCTTGATCCGGCGCGCTGAGCGCGAGGCTGTCTTCCAGTCAAAGTTTCTCGAAGACCTCACATATTGGGTGAGGACTGATCGAAAGGCTGCGCTGCGGGTTTTGGAATTGGTGGATGCCGTGTTAGAAGACCCGTTTGACGGCATCGGCAAGCCGGAGCCGCTGAAGTTCGGATTTGCAGGTTGCTGGTCGCGGCGCATCACCCAGGAACATCGGCTGGTTTACCGCGTTTCGGAGAGGCAGATCAATTTCCTTCAAGCTCGGTACCACTACTAAGATTGTAAGCACCGCGTCCCGTCGACGCGGGATTGGGAATCCATCATGGCCGAAAATATTCATGTGAAACTACCCGACGGTAGCGTTAAAGACGTGCCGCGGGGGACCTCCGCACTCGATATTGCCAAGGGCATCAGCCCGCGTCTGGCGGACGCCGCGCTGGCCGCCCAGATCAAGCCGCTGGCTTCGAACGGGAATGGCGGCGGCGGCAAGGGCCACATGCCGGTTGGCGAAGCCGCCGCCGCACCGGCAGCCGAGCCCAAGAAGAACAACGCGCAACTGATCGACCTCACGCGCCCGCTGGAAGAGGATGTCGAGCTGCGCCTGCTTACCGACCGCGATCCCGAGGCGCTGGAGGTTTACCGCCACTCCTCCGCGCACTTGATGGCTGCTGCAGTGTTGGAGCTTTTCCCTGAAACCAAGCTTGGTCACGGCCCGGCAACCGAGAGCGGTTTCTTCTACGACTTCTATCGCGAGAAGCCGTTTACGCCAGAGGACCTGGAAGCCATCGAGAAAAAGATGCAGGAGCTGGTAAAGCAGGACCTGCCGTACGCGCGCGAGTTCTTGCCGCGCGCCGAGGGACTGGAGCGCTTCAAGTCGGAAGGCGACTTCATGAAGTGCCACTTCATCGAGCAGTTCACCGCGCCCGACGAGAAGATCTCCATCTACAAGACCGGCAAGTTCACCGACTTCTGCCGCGGGCCGCACATCCCGTCCACCGGGCGCATCAAGGCGTTCAAGCTGCTCAACATCGCGGGCGCATACTGGCTGGGCGACGAGAAAAATCCGCAATTGCAGCGCATCTACGGCACGTCATTTTTCTCCAGGAAGGACCTCGACGAGTATCTGCGCAAGATCGAGGAAGCGAAGAAGCGCGACCATCGCGTGCTGGGCAAGCAGCTCGATCTGTTCTCCATCCAGGAGCTGGCGGGGCCGGGACTGATCTTCTGGCATCCCAAGGGCGGCATCATGCGCAAGGAGATGGAAGACTGGATGCGCGACGAGTACCTGAAGCGCGGCTACTCGCTGGTGTACACGCCGCACGTCGCGCGCGTGGACCTGTGGAAGACCAGCGGCCACGAAGGCTACTACGCGCAGAACATGTTCACCCCGATGGAACTGGACGACGCCAACTATCGCATGAAGCCGATGAATTGTCCGTTCCACATTCTGATCTATCGCGACAGCCTGAAGTCGTATCGCGATCTGCCGGTGCGCCTGGGCGAACTGGGCACGGTCTATCGCTACGAGCGCTCGGGCGTGATGCATGGCCTGCTGCGCGTGCGCGGTTTTACCCAGGACGACGCGCACATCTTCTGCACGCCCGAACAAATCGAGGATGAGGTCGTCGGCTGCATCGGTTTCGCGCTCGCAGTGCTGAAGACGTACGGCTTCGAGGAGTTCCAGGTGGAACTTTCGACGTGGGACCCGAAGGACCGCACGCCCTACGCCGGCCGTGACGATCAGTGGGAACTGGCGCAGCGCTCGCTGGAGCAGGCGCTGAAACGGCGCAACATCGAGTACAAGCTGATCCCCGGCGAGGCCGCATTCTACGGCCCCAAGATCGACATCAAGCTGGTGGACGCCATCGGCCGCCTGTGGCAGCTCTCGACCGTGCAGTTCGACTTCACTTTGCCCGAGCGCTTCGGCTTGGAGTACGTCGGCGAGGACGGCAAGCGCCACCAGCCGCTGATGGTGCACCGCGCGCTCTACGGCTCGGTCGAGCGCTTCTTCGGGGTGCTCATCGAGCACTATGCCGGAGCGTTTCCCGTGTGGCTGTCGCCGGTGCAGGTGGTGGTGGTGCCCATCGGCGAGAAACACCACGCGTATGCAAGTGAAGTGGGTGAGAAACTCAGGGCTGCCGGTGTTCGCGTACACGTTGACGTGCGCAACGAGAAGATGAACGCCAAGATCCGCGAACATGCCATGCAGAAGGTGCCGTTCCAACTCGTCGTCGGCGACAAGGAAATGGAAGCCGGCGAGGTCAACGTCCGAGTCCGCGGACAAGACAAGGCGGAAGGATCAGCCAAAGTCGAGGCATTCGTGGAGCGGGTGAAGGGGCTGATCGAAAGCAAAGCGGCGTCCATCGTGTGAATCAGGCCACAAGTTCCAGTCGCAATTAATCTTACACATGGTAAGATACATCTATGGATAAGGTTACGGTGTCCTCCAAGGGGCAAATCGCGATACCGAAGCAGGTTCGGGACGCTCTCAATCTCAGCGAGGGCTCGAAGCTGACCCTCGAAGTGCGTGGCCAGGAAATTGTGCTTTCCAAGGGCGCTGCCTGGAGGAAGCTCCGGGGCGCTGGTCGGGACATAAAGAAAGATTTCCTGGAGTTCAGAAAAGAGGAGCGCGAACTTGAAGACTCGCGTTCTTGATTCGTGGCCGATCTTGGAGTGGATCAAAGAAAGACAACCGGCGACGGACATCGTCGAGAACCTTCTCGCGGGCGCAGAATCAGGTGCCGCACGGCTGCTCATGAGCGCCATCAATGTCGGCGAGGTCTACTATTTTGTGCGCAAGTACCACGGCGAGACTCTCGCAAAGTCGTGGCGTGAGTCCTCAGGAACGCTCCCTATAACCATCGAAGTTCCGACAGCGACTGAGATCTGGGACGCAGCTCTTCTCAAAGGACAATACCCGATTGCCTATGCCGACGCCTTCGCCGCGGCGCTGGCGCAAAAGCATCGATGCGAGCTGGTAACGGGGGACCCTGACTTTAGAGTGATTCCAGACTTGGAGCTGGACTGGATCGGCCGAGCGCCGCAGCATTAAGGGAGCTTTTTGCCCTTAGGTGTCTTCTTGAGCGGAGTGAGAGGCAGAGCCGAACGAAGTCGAAGGACCCTATCGTCGCCTCGGTCGCTGTGACAGCTTCTGAAAACCTTAATCCGCGTTGATCCGCGTAAATCCGTGGTTCAATGCTTTTTCTGACCCTTGGAGAAAACTCCACCTCAACCCGCTTCCATCTCCCACGCCACCGCCGTGCTCATCATCGCGCTGGTGGCGACGATATGGGGCTTCGGCTTTCCCACGACGCGCATTGTGCTCGATGGCGGCCTCTCCGTGGGCGCGCTGATGGGGCTGCGCTTTCCGCTTGCAGGCCTGGTGATGTTCGCCATCATTCGCGCCAAGGGAATTCCCATTACCCGGCGCGGCGTGCTGGATGGCATCTGGCTCGGCCTCGTCCTGGTTGTCGTCTTCTGGCTCCAGACCGACGGCATGCGCTTCACCACCACCGCCAAGGCCGGCTTCATCACCGGCCTGTATGTGCTGTTTACGCCGCTGATTGCCGTCGCCATCGGTCAGCGGGTGAAGCTGGCCTCGGCGCTGGGCGCGCTGATCGCTGTTTACGGAATGTATTTGCTGGTCCATCTGCATGGCGCCTGGTGGAGTGGCTGGAACCGGGGCGACGTCGAGATTCTGCTCTGCGCCATTCTGTGCGGCGTGCACATCGTGATGATGGGCGCCTTCACCCGCCGCTCCGAGGCGTGGCTGCTGGCCGGCGCGCAGGTGATGATCTGTGGCGTCGTGTCGGTCGCGGTCACCGCGTTTCTGCCCTCGCCCTACGGTTTCCAGAATGCCTTCGCAGCGCTGTCGCACTGGCCAGTGGCGGGCGCGGCACTCTACCTGGCGCTCGGGTCCACCGTCTTCGCCTTCTGGGGACAGGCGACCGCCCAGACCCGACTGGGCCCAACGGAATCGGCGGTGCTGTTCAGTCTTGAGCCGGTGGTGGCGGCGGTGCTCAGCGAGGTCTGGCTGAAGGAGGCAATGTCGGCGCGTCAGGCTTTCGGCGGCGCGCTGATCGTGGTGGCCATGATCGTGGCCGAGGCGCTGCCCTACATGTTCCGCGCCATCACCGTGCCGGACACGCGGCCGTGAAGAGCTGATGGCCGAAACCTGACCGCTGCATTACCATCTCTTCGTGCGCGAAAAGGTGCTTCGTTACATCCGCGAGCGGCAACTCATGCGCGCCGGCGATCGCGTGGCTGTGGCTGTGTCGGGTGGCGCAGATTCGGTCGCGCTGCTGCGGGTGCTGCTTGAGCTTCGCGAAGAGTTGGGCATCGTGCTGTTTGTAGCGCACGTCAACCACGGTCTACGGGGTAAGGACTCGGATGCGGACCAAGCCTTCGTCGCCGACTTGGCTCGCGAATACCGGCTGGAGTTCCTCAGCGTTCGTGGCGACGTGGGCGAATACGCCAGGCAACGCGCGCAGGGCATTGAAGAAACCGCGCGCCAGTTGCGGTACAAATGGCTGGATTCCAAGGCTTGTGAGCACCGCCTTACTGTCATCGCGACAGGGCATACTCTGGATGACCAGGCCGAGACCGTCCTGATGAAGTTCCTGCGCGGCGCCGGAACCCGCGGGCTGGCAGGCATCTATCCGAAGCTATCTTTCGGATTTGGCGTCCCGATGCCGTTCTTCTCCTCCACATTCTCGGGTGCTTCGATTGTTCGTCCGCTGCTGGGAGTTTCCCGCTCAAGCGTCGAAGACTACCTCACTGCTCTCGGGCAAGCCTGGCGCGAGGACGAGAGCAACCTTGACCATCGCTTCGCGCGCAATCGAGTGCGACACGAACTGTTGCCGCTGCTGGAGCGTGAATACAACCCGAACATCCGCCAGGTGCTGAGTGACGCGGCGGAGCTGGCGCGCGCCGAAGAGGAGTATTGGAACGTGCTGGCGAAGCGCGAACTGGAAACCCGCCAGCGCACCAAGGCCGAAGTTCCTCAGCGGCTAAAGCCCAGTACATCGACACCTGGCGGTGGCGCGGCTGAAGCCGTGCCCTTTCAAAACAGCGCGGCAGAGCCATGCTTCAGTTTGGTGAATTTTCAAGACCTGCCGCTCGCCCTGCAACGCAGACTGCTCCGGCACTTCGCCGAAACCCGGCAGCTTGCCCTCGACTTCGATCACGTCGGGAAGCTGCTGCGCTGCGCCCTCGGGGAGTTGCCCAAGGCTGAGCTTCCCGGCGGATGGCTGGCAGTTCGCCAAGGTGGGTGCCTGGAATTGCGGGCCCCGCAGGCGGAACTGTCATTCTCCGGTTACCAGTACAGCTTGCCGGTTCCCGGCGAGGTCCGCATCGCAGAACTTGGGACCACCGTGCGAGCGACGGTTATCCGCGAACAGTTCGCCCACAAGAGCGCCGAGGTGGACGGGCTACTCCGCGCCGAGCTGCTCGGTCCGGAATTGATCGTCCGCAACTGGCGGCCCGGCGATCGCTTCTGGCCTGTGCACAGCAAGTCAGAAGAGAAGCTGAAGCGCTTGTTCTCAGAGCAACACATTCCGGAGGAGCAGCGCCAGAGTTGGCCGCTGGTGTTGTGCGACGCCCAAATCGTCTGGGTACAGGGATTTCCGGCGTCGCGGGCGTTCGCCTGGGGTGGCCGCGGCGACGCCGTAAAAATCGAAATCCGCTGATAAATCGAGCTGTTCTGAAAGGATGGCCGAAGCACGGTCGTCCGGCTTCATTCATCCACTGGCGGGCGTACTTTAGCTGGGACGGGTTACCGCCACATGGCCCTGTAGTCTGACCATGAACCGCATTTCCAAAATGGAATTGCGCTCAAGTCCTTCCCACAATTTTGTTTAAGTCTTGCGTGCCGTTCCGTTTACGGGAGGGTTACAATCTAGAGAATGCCGAATTTGTACATCCGGCGTTTAGGGGCGGCATCTAAAGAGTTGGGAGCAGTATTTGTGTCTGCCCCGTTACACAGGAGTATTCAGTGAATTCGACCGTCAAGACCGTCGTGTTCTGGCTGGTAATCGTGTTGTCGGGCGTCCTGCTGTGGCAGGTCGTCAAAGCCGGCAGCTCGAGCCCCAAGCAACGCGAAATTAACCTCTCCGAGTTCCTCTCCCAGGTGGATCAGAGCAACGTCACCGAGGTGACGATGACCGGCCAGGAGGTTAGTGGCAAATTCAAGAACGACAAGGCTGGGTTCCATGTCACGGTTCCGGGGAACTATCCGGACATGTACAAGATCCTTCAGGACAAGAAGGTCAACATCACGGTGAAGGACCCGGCATCGGGAGGCTGGCCCTCCTGGCTGCTCAACCTGGCGCCATTCGTGCTGCTGGGCGCGCTGTGGTTCATCATGATCCGCCAGATGCAGAGTGGCGGCAATAAGGCACTTTCGTTTGGCAAGAGCAAGGCGCGATTGCTCTCCATGCAGCAGAAGAAGGTGACCTTCAAAGACGTCGCCGGCGTGGATGAAGCCAAGGAAGAGCTGAAAGAAATTATCGAGTTCCTGCGCGAGGCGCAGAAGTTCCAGAAGCTCGGCGGACGCATTCCCAAGGGCGTACTGCTGGTTGGGCCTCCGGGAACCGGCAAGACCTTGCTGGCGCGCGCGGTGGCCGGCGAAGCCAACGTGCCCTTCTTCAGCATCTCGGGCTCCGATTTCGTAGAGATGTTCGTCGGCGTCGGCGCAAGCCGCGTCCGCGACCTCTTCGAACAAGGCAAGAAGAACGCCCCCTGCATCATTTTCATCGACGAAATTGACGCCGTAGGCCGCCATCGTGGCGCGGGCCTGGGCGGCGGACACGACGAGCGCGAGCAGACCCTGAACCAGTTGCTGGTCGAGATGGACGGCTTCGAGTCCAACGATGGCGTCATCCTGATCGCAGCCACCAACCGTCCTGACGTGCTCGATCCGGCGCTGCTGCGTCCCGGCCGCTTTGACCGCCGCGTGGTGGTCTCGCGTCCCGATGTCCGTGGCCGCGAGGAGATCCTGCGCGTGCACACTCGCAAGATTCCTCTCAATGACGACGTGAATCTTGCTGTGCTGGCCCGCGGCACGCCGGGATTCTCCGGCGCTGACCTGGCCAACATGGTGAATGAGGCTGCCTTGGTGGCCGCCCGCCAGAACCGCAAGACGGTGCTGATGTGGGATTTCGAGCAGGCCAAGGACAAAGTCCTGATGGGCGCCGAGCGCAAGTCCATGTTGCTCTCGGACGAAGAGAAGAAGGTGACCGCGTATCACGAGGCCGGCCACGCGCTGGTTGCGGCCCTGCGCGAGCACTCCGACCCGCTGCACAAGGTGACCATCATCCCGCGCGGCATGGCGCTGGGCGTCACCATGCAGCTACCGGTGGACGACAAGCACACCTACACCCGCGACTATCTGGAAACGCGACTGGCCATCATGATGGGCGGCCGCGTGGCCGAGGAGCTGTTCCTGCATACCATGACTACCGGCGCCGGCAACGACATCGAACAGGCCTCTGACCTGGCGCGCAAGATGGTCTGCGAGTTCGGCATGTCCACGCTGGGGCCGATGACCTTCGGCAAGAAGGAAGAGCAGATCTTCCTGGGCCGCGAGATCAGCCAGCACCGCGACTTCAGCGAGGAGACGGCGCGGAAGATCGACCAGGAAGTTCGTCGCTTCGTGGATGAAGGTTACCAATCGGCGACCAACATCCTGAAGGGCAATGGGCCGGCCCTGGAAAAGATTGCCGCCGCGCTGCTGGAGCGCGAGGTGCTCGACGCCGGCGAGGTCGAGATGCTCATCGAGGGCAAGGAACTTCCGGAGCGCGTCAATCCCAATGCTCAACCACCCAAGGAAGACGTGCAGCAGGTGTTGAAGCCAGCCCCCGGCGCGCAGCCCAACGTGGCCCCGGAGCGTCCCGCACAGGCGTAGGAAGTTGTCAGCAGTCAGTTAAGCGAAGGGCAGGACCAAGATCCTGCCCTGTTCTCATGCTTTCCGAGGTTGATCAATTTAAGAAGCAGGGGCGGAGCGGAGGAGTTGGTCCGCCCCTGCGGGAAAAGCCGACACCCAAACCGAGGATGTCGGCGCACAGTAGAATCTTCGTCCTTTACAACTCCTTCGCTTATATCGAGGGCAGCCTTCTGCATTGGTCCCCGCCAAAGCTCGGCTAGCCCTCTCGGGCTTACTTGCTCCGCAGGAAGCCGTGATACACACCGTTCCCGTCAATGTCGTATCCCAAGATCGCCCCCGGCGGGCTGATGGGATAGGCGATGGTGCCTTGACCGTAAGCGTCCGAGCAACGCACCTGTTCACAAACGGATTCTGTGTTCTGACTCCCAGTTGGATTGATGATCTTCTGACCTATTCTGCTAAGGCCGCAATTCGCGAAATTCCGAAATTCGATCCCCTTTGCGTCCGTTAGGTCACCAGTTGTGCTCCTGCTGGGCAACTGCCGACATACTTTGTCCCTTTGTCCTCCAATCAACATCAGCGAGAACGGTGTAAGGCCTGATTTACGAAGCCCGGCGAAGCGAACCTTTGCCGGGCATTGTATTTATAGGGGGTTTGCCTACTCTCTTAAGCTGCGTTGTCCATCGTTATCAAGGCGTGAGCTTGAACACCACTCCGCACCCGTCGTAGCCGGGGTTGCATGACAAGTCGCCGCCGTATTGAGCAGTGCTGTAGAGGTTGCCCTCCGTGTCCTGGATCAGGCCTGCGGTTATGGGAACTCCCCCACCCGCCCCGCCGGTAAATGTGTAGAAGCACAGTATAGATCGGCGGTTTCACCGGTTCCTGTTCTTGCGATCGGGCGGCTGTGACCCCTGAGAGAATCGCAGCCGCTACCGCCAGTGCAGCCGTTGCCGCCCGCAGATGTCTCCATTGACATCCCCTTTTACAGAACCCGGCGAATCACCGGATCGGGATCCGCAGGAAACCATAACCTATGAAGCTCGGGTCAATGTACCATCCCGTGATCACCCCCGCCGGGTTGATGCCATTCGCGATAGTAAAGGAGTAGGGTTCCTCGGAGCCCGGCGGATCGAAGGTCGTGAAAGTACCGTCGTTGGCTCGGACGAAGCCGTGAAGGCCGCTCGCCTCCTGGAAGTATCCTGTGATCGTCCCCGCGGGGTCGATGGCGCTGGGCACGGTTTGATACATCGAACCCGGGACATCGAACGTCGTGAAGGTTCCGTACCTGCTCCGCAAGAAGCCGTGAGTCACACCACTTGCGTCTGCCCACGACCCGGTAATGGCCCCCTCAAGATTGATCGCGTTGGCAGAGGTATAGATGGAGCCTGTGGGATCGAACGTGTTTATGGTGCCGTCGGGTGCGCGCAGGAAGCCGTGACCCGCGTAGTTTGTGTCATAGTAGGTTCCCACAACCTCCCCCGCGTCATTGATGCCACTGGGCCATGTCCCATTGACGGCGCCCGGAGCGTCAAACGAGGTAAAGGTGCCGCGAGGAGCCCGCAGGAAGCCGTGCTCTACGCCGTTGGCGTCGTAGTACTCCCCCGTGATCACCCCCGCCGAGTTGATTCCGCCTGTGTAAACGAACGTGAATACCGACCCGGGAGGATCGAACGCGATGATGGTACCGCCAGGAGCCCGCAGGAAGCCATGACACGTGACTGCGTCACAATAAAATCCGGTGATCGCGCCCTGCAGGTTGATGCCCACTGGCCAGGTGCAAAAGGAAAAGTAGTAGGGGCACGTGGCGCCCGGGCCGTCAAACGTGGTTATGGTGCCGTCGGGAGCGCGCACGAAGCCGTGAAGTGCCGCGTTTGTGTCAGCATAGTATCCGGTGACGGCACCAAACAGGTTGATGGCGACGGGGGTCGTACAACGGGGGAACGAGGCTTCACACGTGGAGCCTGGGACAACAAACTCGACGTAAATTGCTCCGTCGTCGTGACGGGGAAGATCGTTTGAAAGTTGTTGAGTTTGCGTACCGGCCAAAACTGGTTTGCAAGGGCCAGCAATGCTCCACGGTAGGCGACTGGCCTGGCCCGAGCACTGCGGCAGCTGCGGCAGCGTTCGTTGTGTACCCGTGCCGCTCACATTACTGACGGCTTGGCTGCCCGCGTTGGAATCGCCATTTCTGGTTGACGCCAAGCTTTGCTGCGCTTGACTGCAT
>ODAK010001394.1_pt1 | contig 26527 bp, 26 predicted proteins | sample 1539591 | NCBI WGS metagenome assembly ODAK01 (sample SAMEA3539303, study PRJEB22396) | soil metagenome | biome: tundra; feature: field; material: soil | place: USA | collected 2010-05 | depth 0.15 m
ATCCCGACCTGCCCAAGGGCTACCAGATTTCGCAGTACGACAAGCCTCTCGCCGAGCACGGCTGGATCGAGGTTCCCACCGCGGACGGCAGTACCAAGCGCATCGGCATCACCCGCCTGCACATGGAAGAAGACGCCGGCAAGAGCCTCCACGATGGCTTCCCGGACTCGAATTCCCGCACATATCTTGACCTGAACCGCTGCGGCACTCCATTGGCCGAGATCGTCTCCGACCCCGACATCCGCACCCCGGACGAGGCCTTCGAGTACCTCACCAGGTTGAAGGAGATTCTCCTCTACTGCGGCGTCTCCGACTGCAACATGGAGGAGGGTTCGCTGCGCTGCGATGCAAACGTGAGTGTCCGCCTCAAGGGCGCGGAGCAGTTCGGCACCAAGGCCGAGGTCAAAAACGTAAACAGTTTCCGCTTCGTCCGCGCCGCCCTGGAATACGAAATCGAGCGCCAGATCGAAGTCATCGAGTCGGGCGGCCGAGTGATCCAGGAGAGCCGCCTGTGGAACTCGAACGAGGGCCGCAGCTACTCCATGCGCTCCAAGGAGCAGGCCCACGACTACCGCTACTTCCCGGAGCCGGACCTGCCGCCGCTCATTATCTCCGCCGAATTCCTGGCCGAGACGAAAAAGAAACTCCCCGAACTGCCTGAAGCGCGCCGCGCCCGCATGATCGCCGAATACGAGCTCAACATCCAGGACGCCGCCACGCTAACCGCGGCGCGGGAATTCGCCGATCGGTTTGAAGCCGCCGCCCGCAGCGCCAGAAATCCGCGCCGCGTAGCCAATGTGCTTTTGAGCGAAGTTGGCGGACGTCTGAAAGCCCTGGGCCTCGAACAGGAGAACTCACCGGTCTCTATGGCCGGAATCGTCATCGCGGCCGACCTGCTGGACTCGGGCACGATCAGCTCGAAGCAGCTCAAGCAGCTCTTCGATATTTGCTTTGAGAAGAATGAGGACTTCCCCGCCGTCTACGAACGCGAAAAGCCCGAGCAGCTAACAGACGGATTGGTGATCGAAGCCCTCATCGACCAAGTGATAGCCGCCAACCCCAAACAGGTGGAGCAGTATCGCGCCGGCAAAAAGACCATGGCCGGATTCTTTGTGGGCCAGGTAATGAAGGCGTCAAAAGGGCAGGCCAACCCGGCATTGCTCAACCAACTGGTGGCGAAGAAGCTGGACGGATGAGCAGGCCGTAATTTCCGCATGGGCGGTGACACAGGCAGCTCTTAGGACGAATGTGTCTGCGAGCGAGGCTCGGCCCCGACATTTCTCATCATCTGATGCGTTTAAGTGTTCGATTCCAACGCGTATCCGTGAAGAAATGAAGCGCCACATGTCCAATCCAGCCCATCGAATTGCTGAGACCTTTCTTGTCGTACTGTTCATCGGGTGTATTGAACGACCAATAGTTGAGAATGGGTCTGCCGACGACATTCTCACGTGGTACGAATCCCCAATATCGTGAATCAAGGCTGCTGTGGCGGTGATCGCCCATCATGAAGTACTGCCCTGAAGGAACGACGAGGTCGCCCTCTTGAATGTGGTTATGAAAATCAACAGCCCATGCTTCCGGGGTTCCGTCCGGACCTGATGCTGTCGGCGGGACCGAAGGAAATTCGTCGAGAAACACGGGATCCGGAGCTGGCGAATCCTTTCCTTCGGATGGGTTCGGTTGTGCAGTCCCATTCAAGTAGACGATGCCGTCGTGCAGGTGGATGTGATCGCCGGGAACGCCTATCAGCCGCTTCACTAGATACAGATATTCCCCTGCGGAGTTGGCGACGGGCTTGATGAACACGACGATGTCACCGCGTTTTGGTTCGCGATAGTGAACCAAGGGAATCCACTTGGCCGGAGGCGATAGAGTCAATCGATCAACAAGCAGATGATCGCCCACCATCAGCGTGCTCTCCATCGAGCCTGATGGAATAACGAAGTTCTGGCCCAGGAACGTGAGTATGAATAGTCCCACGACAAGGACAGAGCAGATGCTGGCTATAGCCTCGAACGGGGTTTCTTTGGCGGTTTTAGAATCCTGGTTAGGGATCGCTGCCGGTCGGGTATCCCGGACACCTGCGCTGTTCTTTCCCATTCAATGGACCCAGGTCTCTGAGGAGAAGCCCCGATTTAACGCCTTACTTTAGATCATAATTCGTCGATGCTGAAAGCTCTTGAAAACAAACTCCCTCAGGGGCCAAAGCCTATTGATTTTATTGGCTTTATCGGCACGACTGAAGTCGTGCCCTGTTACAAAGCCCAGGTTTTTGGCACGACTGAAGTCGTGCCCTTTCAAGACAGGCCGGTCTTTGGACTTGTTCAGAGGCCCTCTAGACGAAATAACCCTCGTCGATTTGACCCAGGAGTTCCTCGACTCTCCGGGCGCCATCTTCGGTTTGGAGTAACTCCAGAGGCGCAATGCCATCCAACCGCGAATTCGGCCGGCTCAGCCACTCAATTGCTCGTTCCCGGCTCTCATAGACGTGTATCGCAGAAGCCAGGCCCCGCTCGATCTTGTCTGATCCATACATCGCGGCCACCCTCACTTCACCTTCAGCTCACACCAGAATTCCTTGCGTGTATCCCAGGAACTCACGGCCTTTGGGGCGCTCTTCTTGTCGCGTTTCTCCGCCCACACCTCGTGGTCTTGCGCCATGTTCACCTGGGTGAACCGAAACTTGCCGTCGGCGGCCGAAGTATAGCTGCGGATGGACTTGGTCTTCAGGTTCTTGAGAAAGACGGTAGCCCCAGCCAACTTAGCCGAGTCCGCGTCCACCACCGTGCCCGATACGACCCGCTGGCCCAGGTTCTGTGCCCGTGCCATGGAGATAAGCCCGCTTTGTGACGCCACTGGAACCAAGCCAGCGGCCAAGGCGGCCAGCATCACCGAAGCCGCCAAAATCGTGCGCCTAACCCTCACTCTTCCTCCTCGTCCTCTGTAAACGGTTCTTCATCTTCATCCGGGTCGTCGCCAACCGGCGTCAGTTCAAGCGGCTCGACGCCGACAACTTCGTACTCGGATCCACATTCGTCGCAGACGAGGACATCGCCTTCTTCCACCTCATCCAACTCGACGTCTAGTACATTCTCGCATTCAGGGCAGCTGGGCATCGCAGCATCCTCTCTTTCCTGGTCTTTCGTAGTTAAAGATGATGGATTCCGCTATTCTTGGGGAGAAGGCGGCCTCAGGTCAAGAGGCATCGACGAGCAAGCCTGCCTTCAAGTACTTACGGCGGAGCATTTCCCGTGAATTCGCCTCGTGTGATGCGGCTCTGCCGGTTTTGGATGGCCTCGACCTTGATGAAATGCGGCAGGCTCGAAGGCCTTTTCCCAGCCCACCCCATGGCACAAGCTCTCTCATCGGTTTACTCTGAGACAGACTATGGCCCGGCTTGGAGCATCTTCGTTTGCATTCCCCGACTTTAACGGCGTAACCCGCCGCCTGGTTCTCGTCAACCTTGCCGCCTACTTTGTTTTGGAGCTGGCGCGGCGGGTGGCGCGTCCCGGGCTGGCCGACTGGCTATCCAAAGCCTTCGCCTTCACGCCCCATCTCTTCCTGCAAGGCGCCCTTTGGCAGCCTTTCACCTATAGCTTTATCCATGTCGGCCTCCTCGGTACTCTTTTCGAGCTGCTCTCCCTGTGGTTCCTGGCCGGCTTTCTTGAGAACTTCCACAGTTCAAGCTGGGTCACCGGCCTTTATGCCGTTTCCGTTTTAGGAACGGCGGTTGCCGCCACCGCAATCTATTCCTTGAGCGGCGTATTTCACTATTCGGTCGCCGAGATTCCAATCTATGGCTGTGTCGGCGGCGTATTCGGCCTGCTGGTAGCCATCGGTACGCTCTACGGAGACATGCAGTTCCTGTTGTTCTTCACCATCGGTATCAAGGCCCGTTACCTGGTAGCCATCTACGCGCTCATCTCCATCGCCATGCTTTTTGGCGAGCAGCGCATGTATGCCTTTGCCCAGTTGGGCGGTGCCCTGGCCGGCTTGCTCTATGTCAGACTCGCTCCGCGGCGAGGCGTTACCTTTGCATTTAGTGAACGCTGGTATGCCTTCCGCAACGGCTACTACCGCTGGAAGCGCCGCCGCGCCGCACGCAAGTTCGAGGTCTACATGCGCCGCCAGGGGCGCACCGTCCGCTTTGACGGCCAGGGCCGCAAGATCGATGAAGACGCCGACGACAAGAAGCGCTGGAACTGACTTAGATCCTCGAGCAGCCCCGCCTCGATCCGGTAAAATCTCTATGAAATGTCCAAAAAGTTAGCCTTTCTCTTTCCGGGGCAGGGTTCGCAGGCAGTTGGCATGGGCCGCGACCTGGCCGAGCGATTTCCTGTAGCCGCCCAAACCTTTGCCGAAGCCGACCAGGCTCTCGGCTTTCCGCTTTCCCGCCTTTGTTTCGAGGGGCCTGAGGAAGACCTGCGCCTCACCGAGAACACCCAGCCGGCCATTCTCACGGTCAGCGTGGCTGCGTGGCGCGTGCTGGCTGAGGCTGGAGTTGAGCCGGCGCTTGCCGCCGGTCACTCGCTGGGTGAGTGGTCTGCCCACGTTGCCGCAGGCACGTTCAGCTTTGCCGATGCCGTGCGCGCCGTCAAAGCTCGCGGCCGCTCCATGCAACTCGCGGTTCCCGCCGGGCAGGGAGCCATGGCCGCCGTGTTGTCGCTGGCGCCGGATCTGGTGGCAGAGGCCTGCCGTGAAGCCGAGGCCGAGACCGGCCTGGTTGTAGCCGCCGCCAACCTCAATTCAGCCGGCCAAACGGTCATCTCCGGAGCGGCGGCGGCAGTCGAAAAGGCCGCGGCTCTATGCAAAGCCAAGGGTGCCCGCCGTACCGTCATGCTTCCGGTCAGCGCTCCCTTCCATTGCGCCCTCATGCAGCCTGCCCAGGAAGAGGTCGCGCGTGTGCTCTCCGCCATCACGCTCACCGATCCGCGCATGCCCGTGGCCGCGAATGTGACCGGGGGCCTGGTCACGACCGCTGCCGCCACAGAAGACGCGCTCACTCGCCAGGTAACCGGCGCGGTGCGCTGGGTGGATTGCATGCAGTCGCTGATTGCTGCCGGCGCGGAGGTGTTTATCGAAGTGGGGCCGGGCAAGGTGCTGGGTGGCCTGCTGCGCCAAATCGATCCCGCCCAAAAAGCCCTGAACGTCGAAGACGCGGCCAGTTTGCAGAAGACGCTCGCCGAGTTGGCCGGCGGGGAGTCGCCTGCCAACTAAGTTGGCTTACGGCCCGAGATAAAGCTCCACCCCAGGCGGGGCAAAGCTCAACTTACCTACCCTCGGGTCGTAATCCAGGTTCAGCGCTTTGCTCTTGCGCCCATTGATAAACGCCGCCACCAGCAGAACATTGCCATACATACGAGCCGCTGCGATCTTGTGGCTCTGAATCACGCCATATTCGTTGTCCGGGCTGGTTGGGCTCCAATCCTGCTCGAAGCGGGCAAAGGGGTAGGCGCTGCTCTTCTCCGGATGTTGTTGCCAGTCCTTGTCGTGGATCCAGACGCCATACGCCGCGGACAGATCGTTCTTTTCGACGTCCGTTAGGAACTTGTTGACCGCCATCCTGCCACGCAGGTGGCTATTCCAGTTCCAGGGCCAGTCCACAGGCCTGCCGGCCACCAGCCACCACCCTACAAAAAGCAACAAAAGGAGCGCACCGCAGCCGAGCAGAATCGACTTGCGGCGGCTTTCGCGCGCCTCATCAAACACGGGAGCATCGAGCAAGGTCATCGTGCAGTTCCTCGGAGAGCAGGGTTCACGGATCAGAGATCACTTCTCTAAACTGATGGCCCATTCTACTTTAGACACCACGGAAATGTTGACAGTTCCCCGATTAAGCGAAAACTGATTCTAGTCCCTAGTCCCTAATCCCTGCTGTAAGTTGTCCGGCTCTTCTCCTCATGCCGTTCCAACGCCAGTTCAATCAGCCTGGTAACCAAGTCCTTGTATGGCACCCCGGTCGCCTCCCACAGCTTGGGATACATGCTGATCCGCGTGAACCCCGGCATGGTGTTCACTTCGTTCAGAAATATCCGCCGCTTGCCGTCCGGCTCCATCAGGAAGTCCACGCGGGCCAGGCCGGAGAGATCGCAGGCGCGGAATGCCGCCACCGCCATCTCCCTGATCTGCTTTGTCTCCGCCCGGCTCAGCCGCGCCGGAATCACCGGCACCGAACCCTCAGACAGATATTTCGCCTCATAGTCGTAGAACTCCTTGCCGGGAATAATCTCGCCCACCACGCTGGCTTCCGGCCGATCGTTGCCAAGCACCCCAACCTCCAGTTCGCGAGCCTTGGATTTCTTGCCGCCCACGCCCTGCTCCACCACCAGCTTGCGGTCGTATTTGGCGGCCAGCGCCAGCGCCGGGCCCAACTCCTTGCGGTTATGCACCTTGCTGATGCCCACCGACGAGCCCAGATTCGCCGGCTTCACAAACACCGGATACTTCAGCGCCGCCTCCACCTGCGCCACAGCCTTGCGCGGAGACTTCTCCCAATCGGCGCGAAGCAGCGTAACGTGCTTGACGATGGGCAGCTTTGCGTTGGCAAACAGCCGCTTCATCACGTCCTTGTCCATGCCCGCGGACGAGCCCAGCACCCCGGACCCCACATACGCAATCCCGGCCAGCTCGAACAAGCCCTGGATGGTCCCATCCTCGCCAAACGTTCCATGCAGCACCGGAAAAACCACGTCGAGCATGGTAGCGGCGGGACGGGCATTGCCCACGGCAAGCGACTGGCCGACGCCCACGGCCGGCTCAGGCGCCATCAGCGTAGGAATGCCCTCTTGCAGCAACTTGGCGCCGGGCGTAGCCTCCGGGTCGCCCGCCCTCAGCCGTCGCGCCACCGCGCTTTCGCTGCCCTCCAGCAAGTCGTGCGCCTCCCCGGCAGCCAGCCAGTGACCCTCTTTGGTAATGCCGATGGGCACCACATCAAACTTCTTGTGATCGATCGATTTCAAAATTGAAGCCGCCGACAGCAGCGAAACTTCATGCTCGCCGCTGCGCCCGCCAAATAGAATCCCAACGCGTAGTTTCTTTGCCATTTCGTTTCTATTGTCTCTCAACAGGCCGTCCGGCATATACTTGCTCCGCAACAGGCGCGACCCACCAGTTGCAGTTTCTTGGAGCGCGAGGATAATCAAAGAAAATGCCGATCACCAGGCGTGACTTTGTTGTTGGTTCTTTGGCCACATCCGTGGCGGGAAAAATCAGCGCCACTCACCTGACCTCCCCGATGCTTGCCGACGATCTCTCCTCCCAGCCGATAACCGGCGTGAAAGTTGGGCTCCCCGTCAAGCTTGAAGACAACCAGGGAGATACCTGGATCGCTGCCTGGGCTGCCGATGACAATCTCTACTCGCCCTCCGACGATTGTTCGGGATTCCGCAAGGCATGCAACTCGAACGTAGCTTTCAATCGCATTGAGGGAAGCGATCCGCTCCACCTCACCGGAACCACTATCAACCCCATGTTGGAATACGGGGTCGCCAGTCAGGCAGGTCCGGATGGATGTAATTGGAAATCGACCGGATGCATGTGGATTGACGGAGCGCTTTACCTCTGCGTCTCGCGCCATCTCTACGGAGACGACAGCGGAGATATCAAGAAGCGCCAGACCGCGGAGAACGCAAGCATCATCAAGAGCACCGATCTCGGCAAGACCTGGACGCGCACGGCTCAGCAGAACTACGACCACCCCATGTTTCCCGGGCGCCGTTTTTCAACCCCCTACTTCATTCAATATGGATATGGCCACGGTGAATCCGTCGCCGATAACTCAAATGAGTATGTCTATGCCACATCGAACAACGGCTTCTGGGACTGCGGCGACGACATGGTCCTCGGCCGCGTCGCGCGTTCGAAGCTTGCCCTTCTCAACGGCAAGGATTGGGAATATTACACCGGTGGGGACGGCATGAAGCCGGCCGCGTGGGCCTCGAATATGGGGCAAGCCAAACAGCTCCTTGTTGCTCCCGGCAAGTTCGGAATGACCGGCGCCGTCTATCTCGCCGCCCAGCGCCGGTATTTCATGATCGCCTGGTATTATCCCGCCGGCGGCGGCAAGTTGCCCGGCGCAGGCACCCACAGTATTTGGGATTTTTACGAATCTCCGCACCCATGGGGTCCGTGGACGCCAATCAATTCCTATGAATCCACTCCGGCAGGTTTATATTCGCCTGAAGTTTGTCCCAAATTTCAGAGCGGCAATCATATAGTCGCGATAACCGCCGGTTACTGGAACAGCCCGCCAGACTACCGTCTAACCATAGTTCCGCTGGAACTTGAGACCCGGCACGGTTGACCCACGCTCACGGCTGGCGCCTCGACCTGCTTTCGGCAATACTAACTAGAATTTGGAGCTTCGATTTGGGGCCAAGCAGTTACTTGAGAGTGATGTTTAGGCGGTCTGGCGCACAATATCTTTAGCAGCGTCCAAGATCCAAAACACACTCGGGGGAAATCAGGTTAGTCGAATCCACCCCGCCTCCGCGCGCCCTCATGGACCCTCGTCAAACCCATAGCGAGTCCGAAGAATAAAAACTTCTCGCGTTTTTCCACTTTTTCACCCGTAGCCTGTTGATAAGTCGATAATAATGATCAGTTTACAGATTTATCCTATTAACTAACCGGTAAACAAAATTCCTGGATTTCAGCCTGTTTTGAGCCGATTTGAGCCGGTTTGAGCCAAAAAGGCCCACTTTGCGCCAAAAACATCCACAATTTGCACCAATCAGATGCGTCTTGGGAAAGCCTGCTAACAGCGGATTCCTGCTTGGGCCAGTGTCTCCTTCAACCCCTTCATGCTGATCCGCGTTGAGGCCTCCGGGGTCCCGGCGCCCCGCCAGTGGGTTTCAAGGCTCACGGCATAGCGGTAGCCGTCGTGTTGCAGAGCTTTGAACTGCCCCACCCAATCCACGACGCCTCCGCCCACCGGCGCCCATTCGGGTTTGCCGTCCGGCTTGCGGATCACGTCCTTTGCATGGCAATGGCCGATGCGATGCTTGGGCAGCAGGTTGTAGCCGTTGGGATAGGGAGTGTTGCCGGCGAAAGTGGCGGCGTTGCCGGGGTCCCAGTTGAGCATGAAGTTGGACTCTGGAACGGCCGCGAGCGTCTCCGCGGCCTCCTCGCCGGTTGCCGTGTTGCAGGCCATTTCGTTCTCCAGCACGAGAAGGAGATTGCTCTTTCCGCAGGTCTGCGCGGCTTCCCGCAGCTTGCGGTTGATAGCGTCACGATACGGCTTCACATCTTCAAGCCGCCAGAAGTCGAAGCAGCGAATGCGATCGGTGTGGAAGGTCTGCGCAAGTTGGATGCAGTGCTTGAGCAGCTCGTCCTGCTGTTTGAAGTCGAACCCGGCATGAAACTGGTCGTGTTGCGGGCTTTCCTTGGAAAGCGGCGCGCCCGGCCAGTCGGTCTTGAAGAGCGGGCTGGCGATATCAGTAACCCGCAGCATGTACTTTTCCAGAATCAGCCTTGCCCGTTCCACTTCATCCGGTTTGAGCTCGGTGACGTTCTTGTTCCACATGCTGCGCAGTTCGATCCACTGCAGGCCGAAGTCCCGCGACGCGATCGAGCAGGCCAGGTCGAAGTCCTGGGAGATTTCGTCGTTGATCACCGAAAGGCGAAAGGGACAAATCGTACTCGCCGCCGTGGGCGCGAGGGCAGGCGATTGCAGCGAGTCTCCGCCGGCTTCTTCGGTATGGGCTGCGCGCGCCACGGCTGCCATTGCACCTGCGGCGGCAAGTCCGGCCACAAAATCCCGTCGGGATGGCAACATGCGTTCTACCTCCGATTCTGGAGCATCTCGGAACGGCGTTCCGGTTGCGATTGTAATTGTAAGCCCACGGGCGGCGGGGGTTCCCGTGCCGCCCGTGTCGCATGGACCAGGCCCAATGTGAGGGCCGGCAAGCGCCTATTTGCGGAAATAGGGTGCCTCACTTCCGGAAATACATTGAGGTCTGCCTTGTGCGCGAGTTGGTTACGGTAAAACCTCCGTTGGACGATGCGGAAACTTTCAGGTAAGCGCCGTCCGTGGGCATTCCGGCAGGATTGGCAATCAGGTCTACGGCGCTGTTATGGGCAGCGTCGGAGTCCTCAGCCGTGTGAAGCTGCCATAAATCTTCAAGTCCGGGGCTGGAGTGGATGGTCTGCCACGCCTCCGGACTGCCGGCCTTGTGCGCGCCGTTGTTGATAATGGCCACGCGTGGGTGGACTGCGTAGACAAGGGAGGCCGAGTTGGAGAGATTCATGCCGTGATGCGTGGCCAGATAAAGGTCAACGATGCCGATGGGATTGTTGGGGCAGACGAGCGCAACTTCCTTGGCCCCGGTCAGGTCGCCCAGGTCGAGGAGTCGGAATTTTCCGTACGAGACCAGGATGCCGACGGACCGCGCATTCTCGCTTGGGTCTTCGGCCCATTTCTTTTCTTCTGCGCAAAACGGATTGGGTTGGGGCTTGGCGCCTTTTACGGCGGCGATATGCTCGCCATCGGCGGCCAGGACGACGGCGCTGACGCCGGAAAGATCAATCGTATCGCCGGGATGGACAATGCGCCGCGTCTTGCCCTGAATCGCCGCCTCGTAGGCCGCGAAGTTGGCGCGCGTAGCATCGGAGTCCTCGCGGTTTACGCCGTGGTCGAGGAACTCGCCCACTGAGACGAGCTTCAACAACTGGGGTACGCCGCCTACGTGGTCATCATGGAAGTGGGTGACGAGCAAATGATCGATCGTTGTGATGCCGGCGTTTTGCATGGCTTTTTGAATGCGGGCAGCGTCGCGGCCATCGTTGCCGGGCCACCCGGCATCCACCAGCAGCGACGCGCCGGACGGGGCCACGAACAGGGTAGCTTGGCCGCCTTCGACGTCGATGGAGTAGACAAGCAGGGGCTTCTCTTCCTTGGGCGCCGCCAAGGCGGTTTGCGGCAGAGAGAGCAGGAGCGCGACGGTGCCGCAGGCGACAACAAAAAGGGTGGTGAAGGGGCGAGCGGTGCGCGGCAAAAGCCGGCGGCGGACATTGAGCGTACGGGAAGCCGTGGAATTTCGCATTTGGGGGAAAGTGTACCCGATTTTGTATATCACGCGATACCGGGTTGTCGGGCGCTGTGCGGCACGCCCGACGGATCCATTTGTCTTGTTACGCCATGCTCTCGCGGGCGCCTTTCCAAAGATCGATCGCCCCATCCTTCGCATAGCGATCGATCTCAACCAGTTCCGCCTCGGTAAACCCGAGATTCTTCACTGCGTCGAGCGAGTTGTCGAGCTGTTCCACATTGCGTGCGCCGATCAGCGCAGTGGTCACCCGCTGGTCCCGCAGCACCCACGCGATTGCCATTTGCGCCAGCGTTTGACCACGCCCACGAGCGATTTCGTTCAACGCCTTGACGCGCACAAGGTTCTCTTCGCTCAAAAAATCCTTGAGGAACGAGCCCCCATCCGCCTTGGCACGCGAGTTCTCCGGCACTCCGTTTAAATACTTGTTGGTAAGTAATCCCTGGGCCAGGGGAGAAAACGCAATGCAGCCAACTCCCAGTTCTTCCAGTGTGGCGAGCAGGCCCCTCTCCACCCAGCGGTTCAGCATCGAGTAAGACGGCTGATGAATCAGCAGCGGTACACCCATGGTCTTGAGGATGCGCGCGGCCTCGCGGGTTCGTTCAGGACTGTACGACGAGATGCCCACATACAGCGCCTTGCCCTGGTGAACGGCCTGCGCCAGCGCGCCCATGGTCTCTTCCAGCGGCACATCCATCCATGGCCGGTGGGAGTAGAAGATATCCACGTACTCCAGCCCCATGCGGCCGAGGCTTTCATCCAGCGAGGCCAGCAGGTATTTTCGTGAGGCGCCAATGCCATAGGGCCCGGGCCACATGTCCCACCCGGCCTTGGTTGAGATCACCAACTCGTTGCGATAGGAACGAAAATCCTTGCGCAGAATCTCGCCGAAATTTCCCTCCGCCGATCCGTAGGGCGGGCCGTAGTTGTTGGCCAGATCGAAGTGCGTCACGCCTCGATCGAACGCCCGCCGGATCACCGCGCGGCCGGTTTCAAAAACATCAGTCCCGCCGAAGTTCTGCCACAAACCAATCGACACTGGAGGCAGCACAATTCCCGAGTTTCCACACCGGCGAAATTGCGCCCCGCTATAACGCTTTGAATCGGCTACATAAGTCATCGGTAGTTATCTCTCCGTTTCTGCGAGCTTGTGTATGGTGAACCAATCGCCTGCAAGTCATTCGCTCTTGAGAATGGCGTAGCAGGCAAGAAGTCGGCGTCTCGCACTAAAAATCAGTGTATAGCGATGCTTCGGGAAATTGGCTTCAATCTGCTGCGTGGCTAACATTGCTGATAGAATGAAAAGTGCCGCATTGCGCGGTGAATTGTCTTATCTTGTTCCTCCAACCCCAGGCCCGAGTGGCCGAACCCGAACGTGAAACCAGGGACCACGTGTCCCGAGGCCAAAGAACTCCAGTCGACGCCACGATGAGTGGGCCGCGATGTTGAACCAACTAGCTGGAGTGGTGCGTCACTGGTTTTGCCCGAGAGAAGGAAATCCGTACCTGTGACTCAGACGATACGCAATATCGCCATCATCGCCCATGTTGACCACGGCAAGACAACCCTCGTAGACGCCATGCTGCGGCAGTCCGGCACCTTTCGCGCAAACGAGCAGGTGGCGGATCGGGTGATGGACTCGAACGAACTGGAGCGGGAGCGCGGCATCACCATCCTGGCCAAGAACACGGCGATCGTCTTCGAAGGCGGCAAAATCAATATTGTGGATACACCGGGGCACGCCGATTTTGGCGGCGAAGTGGAACGCGCATTAAAGATGGTGGATGGCGTGATGCTGCTGGTTGACGCGGCCGAGGGCCCGCTGCCGCAAACCCGCTACGTGCTGGCCAAGGCATTGGAAGCAAAGCTGCTGCCGATTGTCGTTATTAACAAAATTGATCGCCCGGACGCGCGCCCTCAAGAAGTTTTGAACGAAATTTACGACTTGTTTATCGACCTGGACGCGGATGAGAGTCAACTGGATTTTCCGGTTCTTTATGCGGTAGCCAAAGCGGGCACCGCCGCGCTCGATCTGGCAACGCCCGGCGCAAACCTGCAGCCCCTGTTTGAGACAATTGTCAGCACCATTCCCGCGGCCACGGGCGACCCGGACGGCACACTGCAGATTCTGGTTACCAATCTTGACTACTCAGATTACTTCGGCCGCATCGCCATTTGCCGCGTATTTCAGGGCACGTTGCACGCAGGCGACGACGTCACTATCTCCAAGCGCGACGGGTCGCTGATGAAGACACGAATCACCAAGCTCTTTACCTTCTCGGGACTCAAGCGGACAGAGATCGATGAGACTGTGATGGGCGACATTGTGGCCGTGGCCGGCGTGGAAGGCATCACCATCGGCGAGACCATCACGAGCGTCGAAAATCCAGATCCGCTGCCGCTGATCGTGATCGACGAGCCGACGATCGCGATTCAATTCAGCGTGAATAACTCCCCGTTTGCGGGGCGCGAGGGCACCTACGTAACCAGCCGCAACCTGAGGGAGCGACTGGAGAAGGAGCTCCTTACGAACGTCAGCATTCGCGTGGAAGATACTGGTTCTCCGGACACCTTCAAGGTGCTGGGCCGAGGCGAATTGCAACTGGCGATTTTGATTGAGATGATGCGCCGCGAGGGCTTTGAGCTTTCTGCCGGCCGCCCGGAAATTGTTACCAAGACTGTGGATGGCGTGCGCATGGAGCCGGTGGAACACCTCACGATCGACGTGCCTGAGGCATATGTCGGCACGGTGATCGAGAAACTCGGGCCGCGCAAAGGCGAGATGAACAAGATGCACAATCACGGCTCGGGTCGTGTGCGCATGGAGTTTCGCGTGCCCAGCCGCGGCCTTATCGGCCTGCGCAGCGAAATGCTCACCGAGACGCGTGGGACCATTGTAATGAATGCCCTTTTCGACGGCTACATCCCATACCAGGGTGAAATTCCGCAGCGCCCCACGGGAGCTTTGATAGCCGACCGCCAGGGGCTGACGACGACTTACTCCTTGAACGGCCTGCAGGAACGCGGCATGCTGTTTGTGGGTGCCGGCGTTGAGGTATACGAGGGGATGGTCATTGGCGAGCACTCGCGCGACAATGACCTGGACGTGAACGTAGTGCGCGAGAAGCATATGACGAACATGCGCGCGTCCAGTGCAGATGAGGCCATCCGGCTGGTTCCTTATAGGGCTCTGAACCTGGAGCAGGCCATCGAGTTCATCGCCGAAGATGAAGTAGTGGAAGTCACACCCAAGTCGCTACGCCTCCGCAAGAGAGTTCTGCAACAGAACCGGCGGCCCAAGCGTTGGGAAAAACTGGCACAGTAACTCGACGACATGCTGCGGTTCTTCAGTTGCTGAAGGGCCGCTCTCGACTCGCTGACTAGCACTGGGGACGGCACTTACTCAGGTAGCTTCGCCTCCAGCACTTCCTGGGCGCGCGCCGCGCGCCATGCGGCCAGCCGTTCATAAAGCTCCGCGTCGTTCAGGGCCAGAATCGCCGCCGCGAACAGCGCGGCATTGGCTGCTCCCGGCTTGCCGATGGCCAGCGTACCAACGGGAATTCCCCTGGGCATTTGCACCATTGAAAGTAACGAGTCAAGCCCGTTGAGCGGTGTGGCAACAACCGGCACGCCAAGCACAGGCAGCAGTGTCTTGGCCGCCATCACACCGGCCAGGTGAGCCGCTCCCCCGGCCCCAGCGATTAGGACCCGCAACCCACGCGCTCGCGCAGTTTCGACATATTCAGAAAGCTCGCCGGGGGTGCGATGCGCGCTCAATACCCGCGCCTCATGGGGAATCTCAAGCGCACGCAGAATCTCAATCGCAGGCAAAAGCACCTCGTAGTCGCTCTTGCTGCCCATAACTATGCCTACTAACACTTGTTCGCTCATGGGGCTGATTATACGAGGCTCAGTGCGTCGGTCAAAAACGTCAATTCGCGGCGAACAAACACCGGGTTTTCCCCGTTTCTATCCTTAGTGCCGGTGCCATGCCTCGAAAGCTACCTCGAGTACCGCGAACAGAACACTGACAGCGGCCAGGAACCCCTTGGCTCGCTGCCAGTTCTGCTCATGTCGCTCCATGCGCCGCTCGAGTTCTGCCATGCGCCCGCCATTTCCGTCGCCCATCAGCCCGGTCATTTGCGTTTTGAGCACACTCAAGTCGCTCAACACTTGCGCTTCGAATTCATTCATCATCCGCATCCGCCGGGCTCCATTCACAAATTGCATGCTCAGAAATTTACGAGCCCAGCGGCAGGTTGATGAACAACGCCGTTGAGAACTCCGAGTAATTCGGTGGGGTCGATCCGTCATACATCCGGATATAGAACCGGTCGTTGGCGGTTTCGCGTGAAAAAGTCATGTTGGCTTGGGTGCCCCGCATTACCAGGCCTGGGTCCTCGCCCGGCATAAAAGCAAAGTCGCGCCGCCGGATTTCAAATCCACCGCCGTCAGGTGGCGTCACTCCGGTATGTATTGTCACCGCACTTCCATTCAACGAGGTCACGGTAAGATTCATAAGATTGGCAAGCAAAGTGGGGGCGACAGGCGCCGGCAGCCATGCATCGGAGGGCACGGTCGTGCTGGTTTTGATCGCCAAGTCGTCGGCCCAGTCATTGGCAAAGGCGATAACATATTCCACTAGGTCAGGGTAACTGGCGAGATAACTCACCTTCACCGTCCGAATAACAACCTCCGCGTTGAGGCTGGTCGAAGACGCATTCAGCAGCAGCGCGTCGCCCGGCCAAACGTCCGCGGTGAAGTTCGTTCGGCTCCCCTTGTAAGTGCCCCTCCACAATGCGCTTACACTGGCCGCCGCCTGTTCCATCACCAGAGCCGCGTTACGGCAGTCCTGTGAACTGCGCGCCGCTGGACTGGTAACTGAGCCAACCCACACAGCTTCCGATGGCATTCCCAACTGCGCAAGGGCCTGCTGGCTCAGGGTATTCACTGAACGTCCAACCGCCCTGCCTACGGTGCGATAACTCACCGCGATCCGCTCACCAGCCACCGGCGTAAACCCGGCATAAAACACCACCTTGCCGGTGCGGTCCAGATTGCACTCCGCCGCCTCGAAGATCGTGCCTACTCGCCGCGTGAAGGTGCCTCCATTGGGCGGAGTGCTCACTACCCAACCGGGCCCAAGGTTCGTCAAGTTGATTGCGCGCATGCTCCCCATCAAGTTGATACTGCTGCATGCCACAACCATGCAAGCTGCGGGAAGACTGGCAATCGCGCCATCATAGAGAGTCACAGGCATCCCGCCGACTCCATTGACAAACTCTTGAATCTCCATCTGAACTAAGCTCGGAACACCATTCAATTGCCCGCCGGCTGTAATTGCTCCATCATCCCCATGCGAGCGATAGATTGCGAGTGCGCGTTCATTCTCTGCACAATATACCCGGGCTCGGAGCGTATATTGGTTGACTGGATTGAGTGCATAAGTCATCCCCGCCGGCGTTCCCTGTACGATCGGTTGTAACATGACCACCCCTGTGCCTTGCTGGGCTGTCGCCTGGAAACCGGCCGTGCATGCAGCCTGCGTCTCCATGCCGACAAAGAAGCCGCCGAGGATTCCGGTGCTGCCAGGCGCGAGAGTCACGCCAACGCACTCCAGCAGCAAAGTACCGCCCATCTCCACGGGATCAAGCCAAGTCAGCACCTTGTCTCCATCGATTCCATTCCCCCCGGCCATGACCAATCCGCCTTGGCCCAGCCGCATATATCCGTTTCCGCCCGAGTTCGCCCACACGCGAAGGTCAATTTCACTTTGGTTGAAAAGTTCGTGAATGATGGTGGATTTGGAAGAAGGAGGAAAGAACGGATCTGCCGACAGATAGAATTGCGTAGTCGTACCATCGCCCAGAAAGTACTCAGTTACATAAGCAACCGGCTCATGGTCGCCACAGACCGTGACATCGTTCGCCAGGGCGCGTTTTACGCTGGCTGTAAGTGCCAAGTTAGCCAGGTTGAGACTGCCATCCGTTTCATTCAATGTGTGTACATTGTTCGGTACTTGAGTGAGCGACAGCGCTCCATTCAGCGCGCGATATGCGCTCCGCGCCAGGCTCGCCACCTGTCCTGCGCTCTTGCTCCATGGTGCGCCCGCATCCGGAGCAAAGTGACTTACCATGGCACCAACTGAAAGCCCCTGTGTCGATAACCTTGTCGCTCCCGTGCGGGTTAATAGCGAGGTCAACAGTGCTCCGGCGGTTTTCCCTGTCGCTCCTGCGCTGGGAGTTATCGGCAACTGGTCAAGAAGCAATTCATCGCTCAAAGCTTCGATCGCGATCCGGTAGCGTGGCCCCTCGATACCGAGCCCTGCGTACTCGGGCTGTGGGCTCACCGCAATATAGCCCGTAAAATATTGAGTCCCGTCGTCACCGGTGACACCCATGGACTGGTTGCGTGCGGGCATCGGAAGGCTGCCGTTTGCGGGCAGACTCAGCCACAATTGACATACCGAGGGCTCGTTCAGTTTGCGTTCAATCGTCAACGCGCGCGCTGCATCGAGTGCGCTCGTGTAGTCCTGCCCATTGATCGTGATCTTCATTGTGACTTTCAGCCCCGATTTGCTGCGGTAGTTTCAGAGAGATGAGGCGCAGGCACTCTAAACAAGAGCCTTGACTGCCGGCAGAAAGCTGCGGTAACAAAGTACCCGCTCTCCATCGAGTGGGTCGATGACCGGTAGTGCGAGAAACTTCCCTTTGAGCAGCACTCGCTCAGGTCCGCCTTTATGCTTGTTGTCCAACGGCAGCCCTACCTCTTCCGCGCTTGCCATCGCTTGCAGGCGAGGATAGTGAAAGAAGATACGGTCCCCCTGATTGCCTTCCATCACAAACAGCGCCGACCACTCCTGATAGAAGCTTCCGCCCTCGCGATCCACGAAGCCGGTTATCGACTGCAGCTTGACGCCGGCTACAGGTGCGCCGCCAGGCAACGGGCCAGCAAGCGTAAGTCCGGTCGAACTCACTTGCGCCACCAGAGCGACGTTGAAAGTTACCCGCCGGATATAGTCAACGTCTGTAAGTGGCTGTCGCAGGTACGCACCTGAAATCGGCGTGCCCACATAGCCCGTCTGCCCGGTGTAATCGATATCCAGGGCGATAATCGAACCTTGTGTAAATATCGCCGCGTCCTCAGTCGCCAGCGCGACAAATGTACTCGTCGATCCGCTTTCTACTGTAACCGCCGCTATCGCTTGCGCTCCATCGGGCGCTAGTGCTGTTCCGCTCGCAGCGGCCAGCAGGTTCATATGCTGCGAGCCCGTGGACAATGCCATTGTCAGCTTCGTCCAGCTTAGAAACTCGAAGCTCACTTGCGCCTCGATGGTCTCGCGTACCTGTTCCATTGTCCCGGCCGGAATCCCCGTCAACACAGGTGCCGTTTTGCTCTGCGGCTTGCGCACAAATCCTTGAATCCATCCCAGGCTTATCCAGGGCGCGGGCGGAGCATCAAGGTTGAACCCGCCTTGTTCCGCTGCGTCGAAGAGTACCGGCATTTGCGCAACGCGATTCACCGGCGCAAAATATCCTCGAACCCGTCGCGCAACCGGGGCAGGAGCCGAAAACCAATTCACCGCCATCTACTCCCCCTGCTCTTCGTAGCTGTAAACCATCACCTTTGCGGAACGGCTTAAACGGTCCCGTTGGACCACAACCGGCCCGAATCCAGGCTCGTCCCAAAATACCTGCGTCAACATCGTCGCCGGAGGCGTCTTTGTGTAATTGAGCTTAGGAGTACTGAAAGGCTGCATGATAGCTATTAGCTCTTCATCCATTCCAGTCAGCGACCGGCCGCGGTCCAAGCCCCCAAAGCTTTGCGTCCCGCACGTCTGATAAGCGAACTCGCACTCCCCGGCCGCCATCGTCGACCCCAAATCCAGGTCGGCGCCAAGTCCAAGCCAGCGAAGCACGAATACGTCATTGGGAAGCTGGCTGAATGGTGCCTCCGCTTCTTCCACAAGGATCCCGGGACGCAGCGTACCACGCATCAGGATCGTCCGTTCCGGATTGATTGCTGCCAGCCTTGCGCGCAGCGCCACATAAAACGAGTCTTTCGCATTCTGCATTGGTTCTAGCTCCAATCACGCCCGATGCCGGCGGAGATTCCTGTGCGAGCCGGCCTTCTGCAATCGCTTACCCACACCAGTCACACCGCCTGTTGGCGCGCTTCTCGCAATAGCAGCCGATAAAGATAAACCTGTCCGAATGCCTCGCTTGAGGACACCGATTCAATCAGGTAATCTTGCCCGGCCACTGCAACTGCCAAGGTCATCGAGAAAAGAGACTGTGCCGAAGGTAAGTCCATCGCTGATATCTGTTGCTGAACGCCGGTCGCGGAAACCAGAAGTTCCCACGTCGGCTCTCCGCCTTCCTGCCATGTTGGTCGCAGCTTGCGCATCACCACAGGACTGACCACCACATCTGCAAAGGTTGTCGCCACCAACCCCAACTCGGACATGTTCGTATCTGTGTTGGCTCCCGTAACTCGAAAAAGGGCCGTTGTTCCCGCTACGCTTCGCAGCAGTGCATCGGCCAGCATCTGTGGCGCTCCCACTGGGTTGCGCGGCGCCGTATCGCTCATCGTTCACCCCAGCCTGTTCGCTACATAAGGACGCAGCCATGCCCGCACTGTTTCGTCCACTAGCGAACTCGAAAAATACTGCATTTGCATTGTGTCGATCTTGGTCTTGCTTGCGTTCAGCGCGGGAGTCGACTGGGCGTTCCGTACAATTTGTGCGCACGCTGTCTTCACGTCGTCACCGATTGTTGCCAGCCCGGCCGTATAGGTTACCGCAACTTCGTTGTAGGGCAGCCCAAGCACGTTCCATGGCAAGGTCAGCTCTCCGGTGTTCGGATCAAAATCCACCGAGTTGGGATCGATCGCTGTCCACTGTCCCGGCAGCGAAAACGCCCACACGATCTCAAACAAGGGCTCGTCCAAAATCTCGCCTCGGCGCGGCCTCGCATATCGGGCTTCCACGCTAACCAATGGCGTTGTGGTCGTCCCCATTGGTGCCAGGGGCAAGTAACTTAGCCGCACCGTCTGCGATCCGCTGGTTAGGCGCGTCCGCTCCGTGTACTGGACTACGTTCAGGTCCGGTCGTCTGCAGTAACTGTTGATCAAAGCTGTAGCCGCCGTTATCCAGTCGGCCGTAGTTCCAGCCGGCAATCCGTAGTTCGGGTATTCCGTTGGCTGAAGATATGCCATACCCCACCCTTCCCTTTTTGTCCCTCTCACTTAGTCAGTTCCTTGTCCATCCGCTAACTTGATAGCTCGCATGCAAAAGAGGCTCCGCAAACGCGGAGCCTCCTCTTTAGCGCGCTAACCAGCTTCTTACCGGTCTACGAGCACCTGATAGTGCGCGTAGCTTGCGCCCTTCACCACCGGAGCGCCGAATTTGACAGCCACGTACTGGTGTGCCAGCGAGTTAGGCAGGCCGAGTTGGAAGATGCGAGGTGTCGGATCGCCGAGCCAGTGATACTCGATCAGATCCTCGGTCACGATATAAGCCGGCAGCACTGCCGAACCCGATCCTGGTGTGCCCGTGTAACTCAGGCTCCAGTCCGGGATCAAAGGCAGGTCGCCTGCTTGCGTCGCCAGCATCTTCACTCGGAAGCCGCCCGTGATCTGGTCCGAGTTCAGCACAACGTTGAACTCGATCTTCATCTCGCGGTCGATCAGGTCCAGCAGCACCGGGTTGGCATAAATCGCCGAGGGCCGCACCTGGAAGCCGTTGCTGGCCACCATCTGCGCCACTGCCGACTTCAGCCCGTCCACAATCGAAGCCGATGTGCCGATCGTAACCGTGTTCCCGCCGGCCGCGATCTGCTGGCTCACGCCATAGTATTGCGTGGTCGTCGGAGTGCTCAGGCTGGTGTCGTTTCCATTCCACAGTGCCACATCGTGCGCCACCATCACGCCGCTCACCGTGTCAACCAGGTCTTTGGCCTGCAGATACGCGAACTGCTGTTGCTGGTTGCCCAGTTCGATGTCGAAAAGATTGTAGTTAATCTGCGAAACCAGCGCCTTCAGCGGCACGCTGCGCTCCACCCGAGTCGGGTTCACTACCGGCGCCACGATGCTGCGCGGGTTAACAAATCCGGCCGTGCCCGGATTCGGAATGGCCGTCTCTTCGAAGAACCTTGACGGATGTCCGGTCGCCGGAACCTGTTTGATGCGCTGCCCGAATGGGCTCGAACGCCGGCAAATGTCAAAGATCTCGGTCTGATACAGCGGAACTTCTACAGCGCCAGGTCCGATAAAATCGGCTGCTGCATGGATATCTGCAAAGGTAGCGTTCATAGGCTCTTTCCGCCCCTTCAAGGGGCCATTCGTTACTCGGACTCTGGCTTCTAACTGCCGCTTCCAAGCTTGGGTTACATAGCTCTAGTTAGTATTCGAAAGCGGCGTGTTTCGTGCCGGAATCGAACGCGTATCGCAGCTTGTTAGTCTTCAGCGGTAACTAACCGGTTGATCAGGACCAAAAACTGCTTCAGGCAATCGCACCCGCCCGCAGCAGTTGGCTCTTTACTGCAATGCGCTGTTCCAGGCTCAACCCGGCCAACGCGGCGTCCAGTGTTCGCACATCCACCGGACCCTCCCCCACGCCATGCTTTGCCAGCATCTCGGAGGTGGCCGCGGGCAAGGTCTTGCGTAGAGGGTTGAGCACCGTCGGCGCAGCAGAAGCCTTCAACTCCGCCACTTCGCGCTCGGCGGCAGCCAGCTTTTCGGTCAGTTCAGCTTCCCGCTGGCTCTGCTCAACCGTGGCCGAGATCCTCGCCAGCTCGCCGGCGCCTTGCCGCTCTTCGAGCCAGCTCAACGTCCTCTCCAGCAGTGTCGTAGCCGCCTCCAGTCGCTCCGCAATGTCTCTCTGTACTGTTTCCATGTCATCCCTTTCTCGTTTGCCTTGAATGTGAATCGCAGGTCAAACTACCCACTAAAAGAAAAAGGACCCGCATCGCGGAGCCCTTCTGCTGACTTGCCAACTTGCCCAACCTAACTCGCCATGCGGAAGCTCGTCTCCCGGTAGGCCGCCTTCTCCCTCAGCAGGATTGCCGCGCCTGTAAAGGTCACGCGAGTCAGTTTCCATACCTCGGCTCGCATATCTTCCACCCGCGCGTCCGCCAGTTCGTAACTCATCCCCATCGCGTTCGGTGCCTGTGCCTGGATCGCCCCAGCCACCTCCGGAAAATCCCGCGCATACAGGTAGCCTCGAACCACCAGCCGCTGCCCGATAAGGTCCGCCTCGGTCAGCAGTCCTATCTTGCGCCGCGCGTCGTGTCCGTCCCAGCCCGGCCGGTAATCCACTGCCATCCCCAGCAACGAGGGCAGCGCCTTCTCCGCCGCCTCGCCCGTCAGCATTACCCGGTGTCCCCGCGCCCCCGCCGGAGCCTTGTCGCTAGCCGTGTTCACCACAGTCAATACCCCTTCGAACGCCACCCGGTTGGGGTGCCCGTCCACATGGGGAATCCTTACCGCCATCGCTTCCAATCGCATGTGCTCTCCACCCATCCCTAGTCCCTAGTCCCTGTTCCCTGGTCCCTGTCTTCTTCGCCCGCCAGTTGCGCCACCCCATCCCGTACTAATGGCGCAAGGCCCCGCATCGCCCGGACCTCGTTCACCGTCAGCACTCCAGCCTGCAGCAATTGCACCTGCACCGCCAGTTCCGTCTCCTCATCCCTCGCGTTCAGATCGTTGAATACAAACTCGAATTCCCGCCATCCAATGCACTTTGCAAAAAGGTCCCGAGTCAGTTGACCGGCCAGCAACTGGGCCAACGGCTGAATTGCCCCGCGAAAGGCTTCGTCTGCCAACTCCGCCGCCGTCGATCGATTTACGTCTCCCTCAAGCCCCAGCAACAGCGGAGGCAGCCCGAATGCGTTGGCCACCATTCGAATCAGAAATTCCTGCCAGGCCAGCCGGAGATCTGCATCCGTCCCCTGCGCAAACCGCAAAACCTCCGGCTTCTGTTCAGTCGAAATCAGGGGCACTCGCCCAGTGCCCTCGATCTCGTCCTGCCACCACCGGATAAGCCGATCGTGTTGCGCTGGAGAAGCCTCGTTCAGCCACAATGCATACTGCGCTACGGAGTTTGCCGCTAACTTGCCCGCGAACCGGTGTGCGCTCATGAACTGGTTCACCGTTTCGAATGCCACCTCCAACGGTCCCAGTCCGAAGGGAGTAAAGCTGCGCGGATTCATCCGCACATAGATCAGTTGGTTGTCGCAGAGTTCAACCGCACTCGACTCCAATTGCCCGGCCAGAGCCTGTGCATAGCGGGGCGAATCCTGTTGCCCGTCCCATCGGGCATTGATTCGAATCGAAGCCCCATCCACCGGCCATAACATAGCCGGCCTGTCCTCGTCGCCCGTCGGCTCCATTTCAATGGCCCCATACCCGCCGGTCAGCGCGTCCTCAATCACCTGCTCCATCAGAGTGCGAAAGCTGTCCACGGCATTCGGCTCTTCCAGGGTTCGACGCAATGCTTGCAGCTTCTTTCTTGTTTCAGCCACATCCCCCTGGCTCACTCCGCGCCGCACTCTCACCTGCCAGTCCATCGCCGCAATGCGGTCCTTGATTACGTTGATCGCCCGCCGCACCACCGGAGTCTCCGCGAACCGGCGCAGGTTCGCCGGAGTCGGTTTGGGCAGCAGACGCCCCGGAAACTGGACAGGACTTGAGACCGCGGGCAGCGCCAGGGTCCGTCGCTCTACCTCCGCGCCGGCCGCAACATCCGCCTTCCGGTCACCCCTGGTTGCCTGCCTCCAGATACCCCGCAATTGTTCTCCTACCCTCATGCGCATCGTCCTTTTCTTGGTCGCCCTGAAAAGCAAAAAGGCACAACCCCTGAATGGGTCATGCCTCTGTGAAAAATCGGTTGTCAGTGAACAGTGGACAGTCTTCGGTCCCCTGTCGTCCAATACATCCTGGCAGTTACTAACTCTCAGCTACTAACTTCTAACCGCGAGCTTTCAAAACCATTTATCTACTTACAAAATCTATCTTACCTCAAAGCGTGGAAATTATATGCAAACTATGCAAACTCAATTCAAAAGCAGTGAACAGTGGACAGTGATCAGTGAACAGCCCTGCGTTGACTAACACGTTCCTGCAGTCACTACCTTCCAACCGCAAGCTTCCAGAACCTGCTTATCTACTTACAAAACCCATCCTACCTCAAAGCGTGGAAATTATATGCAAACTCGGTTCGTAATTTGTAAGCATCTGAAAGCCCGCCGTTTTTACTGACCACTGCCCACTGACCACTGTCCACTGCCTTTCAGGCCCGAAGTTCCCGCCGCGCCGTATCCGCCACCCTGCCCAGGTCCGCGGTCGTCAGCACCCTGATCTGGTGCTCTTCCATGGTTTCCACGCCAAATCGATATATCTCCAGCCGCTCAGGCTCCTCGCTGGTCGCACCCACCCTCGCCGCCGGCTCAATCACTGCGGTCAACTCCAGGCTGGCCTTCTCCACCCGCTCCACGCCCTCGCGCAGCCCCGCCGCTGAAAACGCAAGAACCTTGGCCATCTCCACCCCCGGCTCCAGGCTCACCGCATGAAACATCCTGATCAACCCATTTGGCCTGTACCCCACGTCGATCCGCAGCGGGTCGCCAGGCCGCGTGTATTCTGAGGCGGCAATGCGTTTCCGCAGCAGGTCCCATACCCCGGCCTGCTCAAACTCGCTCCGCATCCTGCCCTGGATCGCCGCCCGCCCGCTCAGCCGTGGCACTCGCTCCCTGGGTGGCGGCTCAACATAAAGCCGCATCAGCTCTTCCATCCCCGCAGGCAGGCTCTCGGCCAGATAGGCCTTCGGCTCGGTCATCTGCACGCTCAGCGACAGAGACTCGCCCAGCCGCCGCATCAAATCTCCGTCCGGCTCGGCCTGGAACCGTCTCCGAAGCTCGCTTTCCATTCCCTCCAGCAGAGCCGTATCCGCATCCGGATCGAGGCAGCGCACCCGGCGCCAATCGCGCGTAAATCGCACCTCTGCCGCATCCTTGCTGCCCTGCTCGCGAAGTATCACCCCAATATGCACGTACTCGTTCCGCACCGCATCCGGCACATACCGGAGCAGGTGAAACTCGCAAGCTCGTCTTCCGTTCCCGCTGTTCATTCCTGGGCCTTCAGCAGCTATTCATTCCCGGACCTTACATCTCAGCCTACATCCCCTCAATTCACTCTCCCCACGATGCTAGTCCCCCATCTCGTCTCTTTCCAACCGTCTTCCTCAATTTTCCTTTCCTCCCCTCCCCATTTTGGAAATGGCTTCCGATCCGACACGCGAAAATCCTCAATCAGTCCCCGGATCTTGTTCCGTCGCGCCAGCAGCTTTTCCACCAGCGCTTCCATCTCCGTCAGGTCGCCGCCGTACCACTCTGGAGGAACCTCGTTCGCCGCCGCCCACACCGTCTCGGCCGCCATGGTCTCCAGCCGCGTAAGCCAGGGTTCAAACGATTCCCACCCTGCGATCCCCTGGTAGACATCGTTGCGATAGTAGACCCCGCGCAGAGGAATATCCTCGAACTTCCATTCTCCGGCGTGAAAACAATACCCGTAGTCGATAAATACCGCCCGGTACCGCCGTTCCCGCTGCTTGCGCGTGAACACTGCCTGCCGCCCATTGGCGTTTCCAGTCCACTTGTCCAGCGCCATTATGCCTGCGAACTCCCCCAGGTTCCTCACTTCGGCCAGTTGTTCCTCGGGCAGGTAGTCCACCACCTGTCCCGGCATCAGTCCTCCAACAAACCTCGAACCGAATTGCAGCCCCGGCTGGCATCGAACCCGCGTCTTCCCCAGGTCGATCTCCAGCTCAGGAGTGTTTTCCACCAACCAGCTCGACACATCCACCAGCTCGGCCTCCGGTGCCGTCAACCCGGCCGCCGCCGCCAGCCGCGAAGCCAGCAATTCGTTCGCCAGCACTCTCATGTGCTGCGGATTGTTCTGGAACTTCACCACGTAAACGTGGCCATCCGCGCCCAGCATCAACTGGCCCTGCGCCCCGCCCCGCACCCGCCGGATATGCTGCACTGCCAGTACCGCCAACCCGCGCCCCGCCTTCTCTGGATTCCTAGTCGAATTCTAAGCGCTGAGACCCACTACAGTGGACAGTGATCAGTGGTCGGTGGTCAGTGGTCAGTGGTCAGTGGTCAGTCACAAAGCAGTAGTCAGTGATCAGTGAACAGTGATCAGCCACAAAGCCCGTAAGAGCGATTCGCAGCGAGGCACATAGGCATGCAGTGTCAGTGATAACTGTTCACTGTCCACTAGGAGTCTGTCGGTCATAGATTGGTAAGTCTTTAGAATCAACAACTTGCAAAATCTACCGCATTTTGTAGGTTGTTAATTCTATGAGGCTTATCGAACCTAAAACCCTTATGGCCGACAGACTCCTAGCTTTCCAACTCCGCCCGCGCCCCAGCCCGATCGCCATCGCCATCACCCGGTCGTCATGCGTCCCAGCCCGCGCC
>ODAK010001395.1_pt1 | contig 26486 bp, 27 predicted proteins | sample 1539591 | NCBI WGS metagenome assembly ODAK01 (sample SAMEA3539303, study PRJEB22396) | soil metagenome | biome: tundra; feature: field; material: soil | place: USA | collected 2010-05 | depth 0.15 m
CGATCCGCAGGGTCGAGATGGGATCGAGCGCAGCGCACGGCTCATCCATGAGGATCACGTCGCTCCCTGCGGCCAGCGTGCGCGCCAAACACAGGCGCTGCTGTTGCCCGCCGGACAGGCCCGTGGCTGCAGCCTTCAAACGGTCTTTCACCTCATCCCATAGAGCCGTCTGTTGCAGGCAGCGCTCGACCGTCTCGTCGAGCCGCGCCTTGGTTTGGCGGCCGTCGAGACGCAGACTGTAGACCACGTTGTCGTAGATGCTCATCGGGAAGGGCGCCGGCCGCTGGAAGAGCATGCCCACTCGGCGGCGAAGGCTCGCGACGTCGATATCGGGCGCATACACGTTCTGGTCGCCGACCATGACCTCCCCGTCAAGAGAGAACGAAGGGATGAGATCGTTGATCCGGTTGAGACTGCGGAGCAGCGTCGATTTACCGCAGCCTGAAGGGCCGATGATCGCTGTGATCTCACCGTGCGGCGCGGAGATCGACACGTCACGAAGAGCAAGGAAGGCTCCGTAGCGTGCGTTGACCCTTCGGGTGCTCACGGCCGGGTTGTCCACCTGAACGATGCTCGGGCGTGCTGGACGAGCCCTGTCGGCCCCGTTCTCCGCCAAACGCGAAACCATGCTCAACTCGCTCGCCATCCTAGCCCACCCTCCCGCTCACATATGCCTCGGTCGCCGGATTGGCCGGCGCTCCGAAGATCTGATCTGTCGCGCCAAACTCAACCAGGCGCCCTGGATCGCCCGCCCGCTCAATGGTCATGAAGCCGGTGTAGTGAGAAACGCGGGCCGCCTGCTGCATGTTGTGGGTGACGATGATCACGGTGTACTGATCGGCAATCTCTCCAATCAACTCTTCGATCTTGTAAGTCGCGATCGGATCGAGCGCCGAGCAAGGTTCATCCATGAGCAGGAGAGCTGGATCAACGGCGACGGCTCGGGCGATGCAAAGACGTTGCTGCTGCCCGCCCGAGAGGCTCACCGCAGGCTTGTGAAGCCTGTCCTTGACTTCGTCCCAGAGCTCGGCTCGGCGCAACGCGCTCTCGGCGATGTCCTCAAGTCTTCGCGAACCAGCCGATTTGGCGAGCCGCACTCCGATGATGGCGTTCTCATATATCGATTTGGTGGGAAAGGGATTCGGCCGTTGGAAGACCATCCCGATCTCACTCCGTACCGAGCCGGGGTCGATATCAGGGTCATAGACGTTCTGACCGCCGAACATCACTCGCCCTTCGACGCGCGCGCCGGCGACGATCTCATGCATCCGATTGACGCAGCGGATGAGCGTGCTCTTGCCGCAACCGGAAGGGCCGATGAGCGCCGTCACCTTGCCGGCCGGCGCCACGAGATCCACGTCGGCGACGACGTGGTGCTTGCCAAACCAGGCGTTGAGTTTCTCGATCGCGAGCCCCTGGCTGGCAGGTGTCAGACTGCGATTGGCATCGCTCGTCGCCGCCGGGGAAGGAGCAGGTTCGGTGGCCACTTCAGGCATTCGACGTACGTACTCGGCGGCCGAAGAACCGAGCCACCAAGGTGAAGATCAGCACAATCGCGATGAGTGTCAGCGCACCCGCCCACGCCCTTCCTTGACCTTCCTGAAACCCCGTGACCGCGTTGTCGAAGATCTGGAGGGAGAGCGTGGACATGCGCTTTGCCGGATTGTACTCGGTGAACAAATCGTTGCCGAGTGCGGTCAGGAGTATGGGAGCAGTCTCCCCCATGGCCCGGGCGACCGCCAGCATGGCTCCTGTGATGATTCCAGGCAGCGCGGTCGGGATGCAGACGCGCATCACGGTCTGACTGCGCGTGGCACCAAGCGCCAGACTCCCTTCCCGGAGTTCATGCGGCACGAGCCGGAGCATCTCCTCAGTCGTACGAGTGACCAGCGGCATCATGACGATGGCGAGCGCGAGTGACCCCGCAAAGCCGGAGAAGCCGAATCGCGTGACCCAGATCGCATAGATGAAAGCGCCTGTGACGATGGTCGGAATTCCTATCAGCACGTCGTTGAAGAAACGGACAGTGGCTGAGAGCCGTCCGCGGCCATACTCGACCAGGTAGATGGCTGCGCCGATCCCGAGTGGGATCGCGATCAACGTCGCGATCCCGACAATGATGAGACTGCCGATGATGCCGTTATAGAACCCACCACCGGCGACGGCCGGGTTGCCGGGCGGGGTCTGTGTGAGAAAGCCGAGATTCAAGGCACCAGCACCCTGAATGGCGACGTAGATGAGCACCCAGGCCAGCACGCCGACCGCCACCACAACCGCCGCGATGAGCAAGCCGATCAGCACCGCACTCTTCGCGCGCCGCCGGCGCAGCGCCGGACGGTTGCGAAGCCCAGGCGTGCCAAGCACGAGTTGGCTCACAACGCCACTCCACGACGCGCCACAAGACGCGCGAGGATGTTCACGACCAGAGCGACGATCAACAGCCAGAAGCCCACCACGAAAAGCGCCGACAGGTGAAAGGGCTCGGTGGCCTCAGTGAACTCATTGGCGATGACGCTGGACATGGTCGCACCTTGTGAAAAGATGCTCGAATTGATGTGAAGCACCGCATTGCCGATGACCATGGTCACCGCAATCGTCTCCCCGAGGGCACGACCGAGTCCGAGCAACGATGCGCCAACGATGCCCGACCGCGCCCGCGGCAGCACCGCGATGCGGATCATCTCCCACTTCGTCGCGCCGAGAGCCAGCGCCGCCTCCTTCTCGTTCCTCGGCGTGCTCCGGAACACCTCGCGGCAGACTGCCGCAATGATCGGTAGCACCATGATCGCGAGTACCAGCGCTGCGCTGAAGTAGGACACTCCGAAGAAGGGACCCTGGAAAGCGATCCCGATGACGGGCACCGTTCCGAGCGTCGTGGTCAGGAAGTCCACAACCGGCTTGATCGCCGGAATGAGCGCGAAGATCCCCCAGAACCCGTACACGACGCTGGGTACCGCCGCCAGCAGGTCCACGAGCGCGGAGAGCGGACCCTTGATGCGCTGCGGCGCTATCTCCGTGATCACCAGGGCTGCCCCGACAGCGAGTGGGACCGCGATGATCATCCCGATGATCGATGTGAGCATCGTGCCGTAGATGAACTGCAGGATGCCGTACGGATTCGGGTGCGATACGTTGGGAAAAGCGGTCGAAGGGGTCCATCGCGAACTCGTGATGAAGGAGAAGAACCCATAGTGCTGCATGGCCGGAAGGCCTTCCAGCACCAGGAAGACGATCATCGCCGCGATCACGACAAGGACGATCGCGCCCATGAGCGATACGCCGGCACCGAAGATCCGGTCAGCGATTCGAGGACGGTCGCGCTTGAACAGGAGCGGTGGCACTCGAACGGCAGAGGCGGCGATGCCGCCGCCTACATCAGCTGGCGGCGGCATCAGATGCCACGACGGTCAACGTGGTTGACGGCTCACGGCGAGACGGGGGTACCGTTGACCGTGATCTTCTTGAGCTGGGCGATGCACAGGGCCTGCAGGGTCGGTCCCAGGGGCGTGTAGTTGACCGAGCCGGTGAGGTCTTGACCTTTGGTCAGGACCCATGACAAGAAGTTGACGAGCGCAGCCGCAGTCGCTGCTTTGGTCTGGTTCTGGTAGACGAGTGCCCATGTCAACCCGGTGATCGGATATGCCTGAGGATTCGACGACTGGTTGACAATGTCGACCCTCAGGTCGGACGGATAGCTGGTGATGCCGACCGTGGCAGCAGCAGCCGTCTGCTCGCACGGCTGAACGAAGACGGCCGCCTTGTTCTTGACGTCTGCGTAGGTCTGATGCTGGGCGATGGCGTAGTCGAGCTCGACGTACCCAATGCCACCGGGCGTCTGACCCACGACGGCGGACACGCCATCGTTGCCCTTGCCGCCGATCCCAACCGGCCACGCAACCGTCTTCCCAACGCTGGTGGTCGAGCCACCGAGGGCAGTCACCCAGGCAGGGCTCGTCTGAGTGAGGAAGTCCGTGAAGATAGCAGTCGTGCCCGAGCCGTCCGAACGGTGGGCGACGGCGATGGGGGTACTCGGAAGGGTGATCCCTGGGTTCAGGGCTTTGATCGCCGGGTCATTCCACGTGGTGATGCCGCCCGAAAAGATCTTGCCCAGAGTGTCGCCGTCAAACTTGAGACCGCTCGCGATGCCGGGAAGGTTGTACACGACCACGACTGGTGCCTGGACGAGCGGGATCTGGACCACGGGCCCACCCTTGGCCAGGGCGATGTCGGAGTCTTTCATGAACGCATCCGAATCGCCGAAGTCGACGGTTTGCGCCTGAAGCTGCGCGATGCCGGCGCCTGAGCCGACCGACTGGTAGGCGACCTGGACGCCGTTGGCGGTCGCGTATGCCTTCGTCCAGACGGACATCATGGGCGCGACAAATGTGGAGCCCGCCCCACTCAGTGTCGTCGCCTGACCGGCCACCGTCGCCAGGCCGTTGGCGTAGCCGGGGTTCGCTGTGGTCCCGGTGCAGACGGGCGTCGGGGAGGCACTCGGAGCCGACGTCGCTGGGGTGCTGCTGGAGCCACAGGCGGCGAGGAACGAGGTTCCCACCAGGAGTGTCAGCGCACCCTGCACGCTCCGGCGTCGACGCCAGAATGAGCGCTCACGAGTCAACAAAGGTTCAATCTCGACGGTCATATCAGCCCTCGGTACCCCAATTCCAATCCGCCGTCCTGGCGACTGCACGCCCCTATCGTGCCGATTGAATGGTTAACGGCGACACAGTTAGCGGGTTAAGGAGCGCTTAACAGTTGACGCCTCGGGCGGTCACCGCTCGATGGGCCGGCGAAGCCGGTGGGAGATCGGCTACGAGCCCCCAGAGCCGGCAAGCCGTGTCAGAAGCGCCCTGACAGCGGCGCCCGGATCGGCCGCGGCGGCCGCTCGAACGACCACGATGCGATCCGCTCCGGCAGCGACGACTCCCGGGAGTGACCTGATGTCGATGCCACCGATGGCGAACCAGGGACGCTGCTCCAGACCCTCGCGCCGACGCGAGGCGGCATGGGCCACCATGCCGAGCCCGGTCGCGGGGCGGCCCGGTTTGGTCGGGGTCGCGTAGAGCGGTCCGACGCACAGGTAATCGGCCTCCGGCGCGCCGGCGTCGAACTCCGCGATGAAGTGCGTCGACAGCCCGATGAGCAGCTCGGGTCCGGTCACGCGCCGCGCCCAGGTCGTCGGGAGGTCGTTCTGGCCGAGATGAACGCCGTCGGCGCCGGCGGCGACAGCGATGTCGGGCCGGTCGTTGATCACGAAGAGGGCGTCGTGCCGGTCAGTGGCGGCACGGAACTCCGTGCTCCAGCGAAGGACGTCGCCGGCCTCGGCATCCTTCTCGCGCAACTGCACGATGTCCGCGCCCGCCTGCAGCACCGATTCGAGGAACGTGGCGAGATCGCCCTGCTCTTCGCGGGCCCCGGTGACCACGTACAGGCGGCCCCGCGCCAGGCGTTCCCGCCTCAGGTCACGGGGACCCGGCATCACCGAGCTTGGACACCACCTTGGGTCGCGTGCCGAGGTTGGCGAGCCCTTCCCACGACGTCGACGCCTCCGCGTAGAGCCGCTGGGGAATCCGTCCCGCCCGGAACGCGAGCCGCCCGGCCTCCACCGCGGCGCCGATCGCCCGCGCCATGAGCACCGGCTCCGCGGCGCGCGTGATCGCAGACGCGACCAGCACCGCGTCGCATCCCAGCTCCATTGCGATGGCGGCGTCCGAGGCGGTGCCGACCCCTGCGTCGAGCACCACAGGAACCCCGGCTCGCTCTCGGATGATCCGGAGGTTGTACGGGTTGCGAATGCCCGATCCGCTGCCGATCGGCGCGCCGAGTGGCATCACAGCTGCGCAGCCGAGATCCTCGAGCCGCCGCGAGAGCACCGGGTCGTCATTCGCGTAGGGGAGCACCACGAAACCGTCGTCGATCAGCTGCTCGGCGGCGACGAGCAGCTCGGCACCGGCGGGCAGCAGCGTGTCCTCGTCGGCGATCACCTCGAGCTTGATCCAGTTGGTCTCGAAGGCCTCGCGAGCAAGCCGGGCGGTGGTCACCGCGTCATGGGCTGTGAAGCAGCCGGCCGTATTGGGAAGGATCCGGCGCCCCGACTGCCCCACGACAGCAAGGAAGGAGCTGGCACCGGAGGGATCCAGGCGGCGGAGCGCCACGGTCACGATCTGCGTGCCCGAGGCCTCGAGCGCCCGTTCGAGGATGTCCAGGCTCGGGGCGCCACCTGTGCCCATGATCAGTCGCGAGCTGAATCGCTCTCCGGCGATGACGAGGAGGTCGTCCACGTCAGCCACCCTGGACGGCATGGAGGATCTCCAGACGGTCGCCGGCGAGCAGCGTCGTGTCCGGCCAGCTTGCCCGAAGCACCACGTCACCGTTTCTGGCGACCGCGATGCCGCGCTGCTCAGGAGGAAGCTCCATCTCGCGCAGCAGATCGGTGAGGCCCAATCCCTCGGCCACCTCGCGGCTCTCGCCGTTGACGACGATGATCATGCCCCGACCTCGGCCGTGCGGCGGAATCGCGCCGGTGACCACGGAAGGGTCGCTCCGGGCCAGCTTCCACCCGCAAGCACCTCCGCGACCGCATCGGCCGTGGCAGGAGCGAGCAGGTACCCGTTCCGAAAATGGCCGGAAGCAATGATGAGCCCGGGCGTCGTCGAGTCGCCGACCATGGGCATGTTGTCCGGAGAGCCGGGACGCAGACCGGCCGACGCCTCGACCAGTTCCAGCTCGGCGACGTCGGGAACGAGCGCGCGCGCCTCGCGGAGCAGCTTGTAGACCGCGCCGGCGGTCACCGAGGTGTCGAATCCGCGCTCCTCCATCGTTCCACCGACGACGACACGACCGTCTCCTCTTGGAAGGATGTAGACCGCGCCGCCGCGGATGGTGCGGGCGATCATCTCCGGCGCCCCGCGCAGCCGGAGGATCTGGCCCTTCACGGGCCGCACGGGCGGGACGTCGTCGTCGGGCACGCCGGGGACGGCGCCCGACCAGCAGCCGGCCGCAAGCACGACGTGCGACGCCTCGAGCCGCTCGCCGCTTTCAAGGCACACCCCCTTGGCGCGGCCGGCCTCGACGATGAGCGACGCGCGGCTGCGATGGATCTGCACCCCGAGGCGGCTGCATGCCTGGAGTAGGGTCGGGACCATGGCGCGGGGGTCGATCTGATGGTCGGACTCGACGAGCATGCCCCCGCGGATCGATGGCGCGAGGCCCGGCTCGAGATCACGGGTCTGGTGCGAGGTCAGCCGCTCCACCGGAAGCCCGAGCTCCTGCCGGTAGTGGAAGTGCCGCTCCAGTGCCATCTGCTCATCGGCATCGACGGCCACGTGGAGCGTCCCGGTCTGGCGGTACCCGGCTGAGCGGCCGGCGTCGAGCTCGAGCTCGGCGATGAACGACGGGTAGCGCGCTGCCGAGTCGCGGTTCAGCGCGACCACGGCCTCCTCGCCGAATTCCGCCTCCCCGACCGGCGCGATCATCCCCGCCGCGAAATTGGATGCACCGGATCCGGGATCGGGATCGACGACAGCCACGCTGAGGCCAGCTCGCGCGGCCCGCCAGGCCACCGCGAGACCGATGACGCCCCCGCCGATGACCGCTGCGTCCACGCGTCTCCTCCGATGCTGGGTCGAGTCTACGGGGACTGGTCGATCGCGCCGATTCGATCGAGGCGGTAGCCGACCCCGAACACGGTGGTGATCCGGAAGGGGATCTGCGCGAAGGGCTCGAATTTCTCGCGAAGCCACCGCACGTGGACGTCCACGGTCTTGGGATCTCCGTAGAAGCGGTTGCCCCACACCGCGGCGATGATGGCCTGGCGGGACAGCACGCGCCCCGAATTGCGCAGGAGCAGGGACAGCAGGTCGAACTCCTTCGGGGCGAGCCGGAGCTCCGCCGATTCGACATGGATCGTACGCGCGGCGCGGTCGATCCGGAAGCCGCCGAACTCCTCGATCTCCGGCGCGCCAGAGGGCCGTGCGCTCATGTCCGACCGGCGAAGGAGTGCCGTGATCCGAGCGAGCAGCTCGTTGAATGAGAAGGGCTTGGTGACATAGTCGTCGGCCCCGAGCTGCAACCCGACGACCTTGTCCACCTCCGTCCCTTTGGCGGTGAGCATGAGAATCGGCGTCGACGACTCCTGGCGCAGCACCCGGCACACCTCGAGGCCGCTGAGCCCGGGCAGCATCACGTCGAGAAGGATCAGGTCGGGCCGCTCGGCTCGAGCGACGTTGAGCGCATCGGGCCCAGTCGCGGCCTCGACCACCTGGTAGCCCTCGCGCGCGAGGTTGTAGCGCAGGGTTTCGCGGATGGCGTCCTCGTCCTCGACCACGAGGATGCGTTTGGCGACGGTGGGCGCCATGCAACGAGCTTAGCGGTTCCTTCGATGGCCGCAGCCGGCGAGCCTATACTCGCCGAGGTGGAGGCATTGGGCGTCGTCGAGCTCCTTTCCGGCTCCGGAAGCATCGAGGTGCTGCGAGCGGTGGGTCTGCTTCTCGACCCCGGCATCGTCGGACTCGATGCCGAAGGCCGCGTACTCCTCGCCAACGAACCGGCTCGCAGGCTGCTCGGACTCGAGCTCGTCGAGGGCTCGGATTTCGTCGCCGGTGAGGTCGACTACCGCCTCATCCGCCTGCTCGATGCGGCGCGCCAGAGCGGGCGGGTCGAGGAACGCGCAATCACGCTGCACGACCGCGACTTCAACGCTCGAGCGATCGCGCTCAGCGGGGAGGTGGCCACCGTGCTGATGGTGCGCGACGAGACGCGTGTGCACCATCTCGAGCGAGTTCGGCGCGACTTTGTCAGTAACGTCTCGCACGAGTTGCGCACGCCGATCACGGCCGTCCAGCTCATCGCCGAGACGCTGGCCAACGGTGGCCTTGAGGATCCTGGGGCTGCCGCCGACTTCGTCCGGCGCATCGGGCAGGAGGCGTCGCACATGGCGCAGATGGTCGAGGAGCTGCTCGAGTTGAGCACCATCGAGTCCGGGCTGCGGCCGATGGCGAGCGAGCTCGTCTCCATCGCCACGCTGATGGGCAGCCTCGACCGCCTCCGCCCGCTCGCGGAGAGCAAGGGCGTCTCGCTCGAGGTGAGCGTGGAGCCCGGGACGCCGGATCTCATCGGCGACGCCTCGCATCTCGGCCAGGTGCTTCGCAACCTCGCGCACAACGCGATCAAGTTCACCCCGGCGGGCGGCGTGATCACCATCAGCGTGGCGCCCGGAAGCGCCGGCCATATCGTGTTCCGCTGCCGCGACACGGGAGTCGGGATCACGCCGGCGGACCTTCCGCGGATCTACGAGCGCTTCTGGAAGGCGGACAGCTCGCGGCAGCGTGACGGTGAAGGGTCCGGGCTCGGCCTCGCCATCGTCCGCCACGTGGTCGAGGCGCATGGCGGGACGGTCACAGTGACCTCCGAGCCGCGCCATGGCACCGAGTTCCAGGTGGTGCTGCCGGCGGCTCTCGAGGAGTGACGCGCGGCGTTTGACGGGGTTGCCGCCGCAGAATGGCGTTGGTTACCATTCGACGATAGTTACGACGTAGAAAGCTTCCTTGCAGGGGGAGGCCCATGGCGGAACGCGTTCTCGACATCGATGCGTCGCCGCCGATCGAGGGGCAGCCGGCGCTTCTCGAGCGGCACACCGGACTACTCGATGCCGGGCTTCGAAAGACAGGTCCACGTACTCGCGGACTGCTCCGGCAGATGTCCGCCTACCACCTCGGGTGGACCGACGCCGAGGGGCGCCCGGCGAACGAGCCCGCAGGCAAGCGGATCCGTCCTGCCCTCGCCCTGTGGGCGTGTGAGTCCCTCGGCGGTGACCCCGAATGGGCGCTGCCGGCAGCCGTCGCCGTGGAACTGATCCACAACTTCACGCTGATCCACGACGACATCCAGGACGGCGACCAGCTCCGCCGCCACCGCCCGACGGTGTGGACGATCTGGGGGACCGAGCAGGGCATCAACGCCGGCGACGGGATGTTCGCCACCGCGCTGAGCGGCCTGCTCGCGCCCGGCCCGCGCCCCGGCCGGCGGATGCGCGCCGCTCATCTGCTGAGTGCGGCCGTGGTCCAGGTTGTCGAGGGTCAGTGCCTCGACCTCTCGCTGGAGGGCAGGGCCGGGGCATCCCAGGCCACCTACCTGCGCCTGGTGACCATGAAGACCGGAGCGCTCCTCGGCGCCGCCATGGCTGCCGGGGCCGTGCTCGCTGGAGCGCCGCGCGCCGTGGCGCAGCGTTTCGACGCCGCGGGCAGGTTGCTCGGCCTCGCCTTCCAGGTTCGCGACGACTGGCTGGGTACCTGGGGCGACCCTCAGCTCACCGGCAAAGCCCGGACCGGAGATCTGCGCCGCCGCAAGCTCACCTACCCGGTGGTCGCGGCCTATGAGGTGGCGACACCGGCACGGCGTCGCGAGCTGCGGCGGCTCTTTCGCGAGCGGGAGGAGGGCGGGGAGTTTCGCCTGCGGGCCCTGCTCGACGAGCTCGGCGGACCCGCTCTCACGGCGGGGGTCCCGATGGTGCTGGCGCGCGACGCCATCGCGGCGCTCACCGGGCTCTCCGACGATGCGATCACGGACTTTGCGGACCTGGCGATCCATGTTGCTGAACGCAACCGCTGACTCGCGGAGCGACGCGAGCCCCGGATCGCGCACGGCCTCGCGCAAGGACGAGCATCTGCGCATCAACATCGACGAGGATGTCGCCGCCAAGGGCATCGATGCCGGATTCGACGGCTGGCGCTTCATCCATCGCGCCCTCCCGGAGATCGACCTCGACGACGTGACGCTGGGCACCACCCTGCTCGGCCATCGCGTCGAAGCCCCGCTGCTGGTCTCGTGCATGACCGGCGGCACCGAGCAGACACGGGTCATCAACCAGCGTCTCGCACGCGTGGCCCAGGCCCACGGGCTTGCGATGGGGCTCGGCTCCTGCCGCGTGCTGCTCGAGCAGCCCGACGTCCTGCCGACGTTTGACGTGCGCGAGCTGGCGCCGGATGTGCCGCTGCTCGCCAACCTCGGTGCCGTGCAGCTCAATCTCGGTGTCGGTATCGACGAATGCCGCCTGCTTCTCAGGACGCTGCGCGCGGATGCGCTGGTGCTGCATCTGAATCCGCTGCAGGAGGCACTGCAGGCCTCCGGCAACACGGCGTTCGCGGGCCTGCTCTCGCGAATCGCCGCGGTGTGCGCCGGCCTGGGTGCGCCGGTGATCGTCAAGGAGGTCGGCTGGGGTATTGCGGACGACCTGGTGGCGCGACTCTTCGATGCCGGAGTCGCCGCCGTCGATATCGCCGGAGCCGGCGGGACCTCCTGGAGCGAGGTCGAGCGTCATCGGATGAGCGACTCGATGCGCGCGCGTGTCGCCGCCGCGTTCGCCGGCTGGGGCATTCCGACGACCGAGGCGCTGATTCGCGCGCGCGCCGCCGCACCGACCGGTGTGCTGATCGCGAGCGGTGGCGTGCGCAACGGCGTCGATGTCGCCAAGGCGCTGACGCTCGGGGCCGACTCGGTCGGCATCGCGGGGCCGCTCGTGCGCGCTGCCGCCGCGGGCGACGATGCCCTCGACGAGACCGTCACCGTGATCCTCGAGGAATTGCGGCTCGCGATGTTCTGCGTCGGCGCGGCTCGAGTCTCCGAGCTGAGGGGCGCGGCCCACCTGGTCCGCTCCGACGGACAGGCACGCTGATGGCCCCGCCGGCGGTGTCAATCGAAGCCGCGGACGCCTACTGCAGCGAGCTGGTGCGCCATTACGAGAACTTCACGGTCGCCTCGCGACTGTCCCCGCGATCGCTGCGTCGAGATCTCACCCGGGTGTACGCGTTCTGCAGGTTCACCGACGACCTCGGCGACGAGAGCGGAGACCGTGCCGTGGCGATGCGCCGCCTGCGTCGCTGGCGCGACGAGACTCGCGAGAGCTTCGACCACGATGAGCGCACCCACCCGGTCCTGGTCGCGCTCGACGAGACGGTTCGTCGTTTCAGCCTGGACGCGCAGCCATTCGTCGACCTCATCGACGCCAACCTGCAGGACCAGCGCATCGACACGTATGAGGACTGGCCCGCGTTGCGCGGCTACTGCGTGCACTCGGCTGCACCGGTCGGACGCATCGTGCTCCGCCTCTTCGACATTCGCGATCCCGCGGCCGTGGCGCTGAGCGACGACGTGTGCATCGGACTTCAGCTCGCCAACTTCGCGCAGGACGTCTCCGTCGACCGGCGACTGGGGCGGACCTACGTGCTCCAGAGCGACATCCGTGAGCACGGCATCGATGGAGCGACCCGCGCCATGTGCGAGCGAGCGCGGACGCTGCTCGCGTCGGGCGTCGCCCTCGAGGCGATGGCACCGGCGCGGCTGCGCGTGCAGCTCGCCCTCTATCGCCTCGGAGGCGAGGCGATTCTCGACGCCATCGCCAGCGCCGGCTTTCACACCGCGGCTCGCCGCCCGGTCGTCGATCGCGCGGCGAGAGCGCGGATGCTCGCGGCAGCCTTGTCGGCCGGCGTGCGCCGTGGTGACGTGCGCGCGGTGCCGGCGCAGCCGGCTGGAGACCCGCGTGCTTGACGCACCCGAGCTGCCCGACATCCGCGCCCTCGAGCGCTACTGCGAGGATATGGCGCGCCGCGAAGCGGCGAACTTCTACTGGGGATTTATCGCGCTGCCCCGCCGGCAACGCACCTCCATCTACGCGCTCTACGACTTCGCGCGTCAGGTCGACGATGACGCCGACCTCGATGGTCGAGCGTCGCGCGACCAACGCCTCGACCACCATCGCCGCCGCCTCCGCGAGACCCGCCCGGGCGACAGCACCGACCCGATCATGGGTCTGCTCGCGATTGCGATGCGGCGTCACGCGATTCCCCTCGCCGAGCTGGACCTGCTCATCGACGGTGTTGCGATGGACCTGACCACGACGCGTTACGAGTCGTGGGATGACCTGCGCGCATATGCCAACCTGGTCGCGTCGGTGGTCGGACGGATGTGCGTGCGCATCTTCGGCTTTCGCGATCCGATCGCGCTGGAGCACGCCGACGACCTGGGGGTCGCGCTGCAGCTGATCAACATCCTGCGCGACGTGCAGGAGGATGCCTCGCGCGGGCGCATCTACCTGCCCCTCGACGAGCTTGCGTCCTTCGGCATCACCGAGAGCGACATCCTTGACGGGAGGGTCGCGCCCGGCTGGCACGCGTTCATGGCGATGCAGATCGCCCGCGCGCGGCAGCTGCATGCCTCCGGCATTCGGGTGACCGCGTCGATCCCGAAGCAGCCGGCCGTCTGCGTCCGCACCATGGCCGGGATCTACCTGGGAATCCTCGACCGGATCGAGGCCGCGCCGGAGCTCCCCCTGCGCGGCCGGGCGCGGCTCTCGAAGGCGGCGAAGCTCGGTGTGATGGCCCGCTCATGGCTGGCGGCGGTATGACCCGGCAGCCACGCGTCGCCGTCGTCGGGGCAGGGCTTGCCGGTCTCACCGCGGGACTCGCGCTCGGCAGGCGCGGCTGGCGTGTCGATCTGTACGAGCGTTCCCGGCTTCTTGGCGGCAAGACGACCTCGTTCGAGGTCGACGGTCATGAGGTGGACTGCGGCCAGCACGTGGTGCTCGCGTGCTGCACGGCAACAATGGATCTCATCGAGGAGCTCGGTCTCACCGACTCGCTGTACGTGCAGCCTCGGTTCGAGGTCACCGTGCTCTCCCGCAAGCGGCCGCCCTCCCACCTGCACGCATCGTCGCTGCCGGCACCGCTCCACCTGATGGCGGGGTTCGCCCGCTATCCGCACCTGACCACGCTCGACCGCCTCCAGGTTGGACGCGCGCTCATCGCCGCACGAACCGACGTCCGGCCGGGGGGCGACATGGCTTCGTGGTTGCGCCGGCATCATCAGAGCGCGCGCGCATTCCGGGCATTCTGGGAGCCGTTTCTGGTCCCGGCGCTGAACGCGCCGCTCGATCTCGTGTCCGCGGAGATGGGACTCTTCGTCATCCGAACCGCGTTTCTCGGTGATCGCGACGCGGCCCGCATCGCGTATCTCACCGTCCCGCTCGCGAGACTCGCGGAAGCCGCGGCGTCGCGTCTCGACGGCGTGCACCTCCGTCAGGCGGTGGTCGGTCTGCATCGCGAGGGCAATCGCGTGACCGGGGTGAAATTGAGCGGCGGGGCCGGCGCCGCATGCGATGCCTGCGTCATCGCCGTCCCGCCCAGACGGCTGAGCGCGATCCTCGGTGACGCGCCCGCATCCGGAGTGGACGGACTCGACGCCTTCGCCGCCATGCCGATCGTCGACGTGCATCTCTGGTACGACCGGCCGGTGCTCGGCTGCGACTTCGCCGCGCTGCTCGACTCGCCGGTGCAGTGGGTGTTCGAGAAATCACCCGGCTACGTGTGCTGCAGCCTGAGTGCGGCGGACGATCTCGTGCAGCGCCCGGAACGCGACCTCGTCGAGCTCGGTCGACAGGAGCTCGCATCCGTGCTGCCCCAGGCGGCACGGGCGCGCCTGCTGCGCGGGGCCGCGACCCGCGACCCCGAGGCAACGTTCATCCCCGTTCCGGGCGTGCGCCGCCCCGGCCCGACGACCGCGTACTCCAACCTCGTCGTCGCCGGAGCATGGACGGACACCGGGTGGCCGGCGACGATCGAATCCGCGGTGCGCAGTGGTCGCACCGCGGCGCTCACGCTCTTCAGCAACGCGGCCGGATGGTCATCGTTGCTCGGCACCGGCGCGACGGGTTCGGCGCAGCAGGTGGCCCGTGCCGTCTGAGGGGCTGCGCTCCGCCGTCGACTGGCTCCTCGACCACCAGGACGCGGCCGGGTGGTGGAGCGGTGAGCTCGAGACCAACGTGACCATGACCGCCGAGCACGTGCTCCTCCTCCGTTTTCTCGGCGCTTCGCACGACGACATTCGCGACGGAGCCATCCGCCACATCCTCGGAGCGCAACGCGAGGACGGGACATGGGCGCTGTATCACGACGGTCCAGGCGATCTGAGCACGACCATCGAGGCCTACGTGGCGCTGCGCGTGCTCGGCGTCGATGCCGCGCAGCCGGCCATGCGCAGCGCGCTGCGCATGATCCTCGATCAGGGTGGGCTCGTCGAGGCGCGCGTGTTCACCAAGATCTGGCTGGCGCTGTTCGGCATCTACCCGTGGGACGGCGTGCCGAGCATGCCGCCCGAGCTGGTCCGACTCCCGGCGTGGGCGCCACTCAACCTCTACGACTTCGCGTGCTGGGCGCGCGGCACGATCGCGCCGCTGCTCATCGTCATCACGCACCGACCGGTGCGCGACCTCGGTGTCAGCGTCAGTGAGGTGATCGCGCCCGGCAGCGAGCACCGCATGCATCGCGTTCCCGGGTCGGGGGCCTTCCTATGGCTCGACCGCGCGCTCAAGGTCTACGACCGTCTTCCCCGCCAACCGGGTCGCGCCGGGTCGCGCGGCAAGCTCGTGCGGTGGATCACCGAGCATCAGGAGGCGGACGGTGGCTGGGGCGGCATCCAGCCGCCGTGGGTGTACTCGCTGATCGCGCTCAACCTCGAGGGAATGTCACTCGATCACCCGGTCATGCGCCGCGGCCTCGAGGGCTTCGGTCGATTCGCCATCGATGACGAGAACGGGTGGCGGCTCCAGGCGTGCATGTCACCGGTGTGGGACACGGCGTGGGCGATGCTCGCGCTTCGCAAGGCCGGGATTCCGCGTGAGCACGTGGCGCTGCGCCGCGCCGTCGACTGGCTTCTGGCCGAGCAGATCAGCGGCGGTGGTGACTGGCAGGTCAAGGTGCCGCTCGATGCGTGCGGTGGATGGGCATTCGAGTTCGACAACGACCTGTACCCCGATGTCGATGACACCGCCGTCGTCGTCCTCGCACTGCTGGAGTCGGGGGAACGCGAGCGCACGTCGAAGCCCGTCGCCGACGCGGTGCGGTGGTGCAGGGCGATGCGGTCTCGCAACGGCGCGTGGGCCGCATTCGACAAGGACAACACGCGAGCCCTCGTGTACAAACTGCCCTTCGCCGATTTCGGCGCGATGCTCGATCCGCCCTCCGAGGACGTCACCGCGCACGTCATCGAGATGCTCGCGGCCGCCGGCTGCGACCCGGATGATCGCGACCTGCCACAGGCGCTCGCGTACCTTCGCGCAACGCAGCGCCCGTGGGGATCGTGGTACGGACGCTGGGGCGTGAACCACATCTACGGCACGTGGTGTGTCGTCAGCGCCCTGGTCGCGCTTCGCTCCGGTGCCGACATGGTTCGGAAGGCGGCCGCATGGATGCGCAGCGTGCAGAACCCGGACGGTGGCTGGGGTGAGTCGTGCCACTCCTACGTCGACGAGTCGTTCGCCGGTCGCGGTACGAGCACGCCGTCGCAGACGGCCTGGGCCATGCTCACCCTGCAGCTCGCGGGGTGGCAGGACGACCCCGCCTGCGCGCGCGGCCGCGAGTTCCTCGTCGAACGTCAACGAGACGGGACCTGGGACGAACCCGAGCACACCGGCACCGGGTTTCCCGGCGATTTCTACATCAACTACCACCTGTACCGGCACGTGTTCCCGACCCTCGCCCTCGCCGGTGGCGAGACGGTTGCAACGGCGGAGCGCGCAGGCGAGCGCGAACTCGTCGCCCACACATAAGCTCAGAGCGCAAGAAGGAGACAGTCATGGCGGTACCCCTGCGACAGGCAATGCGAGTCGGGAGCTACGTGGCGTGGCAACGCCTGCGCCGCAACGAGAAGTTTGCGCTGGTCCTCCAGCTCGAACCGCTGTATCAGTGCAACCTCGCGTGCGCGGGATGCGGGAAGATCCAGCATGAGGATCCCATCCTCCAGCGCCGGCTCACCGTGCAGCAGTGCATCGACGCCGTCGAGGAGTGCCAGGCGCCCATGGTGTCGATCGCGGGCGGAGAGCCACTCGTGCACAAGGAGATCGACCAGATCGTCGCAGCCCTGGTGGCGCGCAAGCGCTACGTCTACCTCTGCACCAACGCGCTCCTGCTCGAGAAGAAGCTGCATCTCTTCACCCCATCGCCGTACTTCTCGTTCTCGATCCACATCGACGGCCTGCGCGAGCGCCACGATGAATCGGTGTGCCGCACCGGTGTCTTCGACAAGGCGATCGCCGCCATCGCGGCAGCCAAGGCGCGGGGCTTCCGGGTCACCACCAACACCACGTTCTTCGACCAGGACGACGCGCGCTCGATTCGCGGCGTGCTCGACTTCCTCAACGACGAGGTGCAGGTCGACAGCATGCAGATCTCGCCCGGCTACGCGTACGAGAAGGCGCCCGACCAGGACCACTGGCTCAACGTCGAGCGCACCCATGCGATCTTCCGCGACGCGTTCGCGGAGGGCCGGCGCAAGAAGTGGCGGCTCAACCATTCCCCGCTCTTCCTCGACTTCCTCGAGGGCAAGGTGGACTTCAGCTGCACCGCGTGGGGAATCCCGAGCTACTCCGTGCTGGGCTGGCAGCGTCCCTGCTACCTCATGTCCGACGGGTACGCAACCTCGTACCGCGAGCTGCTCGAGACCACCGCGTGGGAGCAGTACGGTCGCGGCCGCGATGAGCGTTGCGGAAACTGCATGGCGCACTGCGGGTACGAGCCGACCGCCGTCGTGGCGACGTCGGCATCACTGCGCGAATCGCTGCGGGCGGCGAGCGACAGTCTCCGACCTCGCGGAACCAGGACGCACCTGAACTGAGGTGAACGCGGCCCAGGCGGCGCCCGGCGAGGGTGACGTGTTTCTCACCGGCGCGTCGGGGTTCGTGGGCTCCCACGTACTCGGAGCACTGCTCGCGCGTGGCTACCGTGTCCGTGCACTGGTGCGAGGCGGGTGGGACGCGCCGCCGGGTGTCGTCCAAGTCACCGGGGACCTCCGCGAACCCGGCGCGATCCTCCCCGCGCTGCACGAATGCCGCTACCTGATCCACACCGCCGCGCTGTACTCGTTCTCGTCGCGGGATCGGGCGACGATCGTGGCGGTCAACATCCGCGGGACCTCGGGCATCCTCGAGGCGGCGCGGATGGCCGGCGTCGAGCGCTGCGTGGTGACGTCCAGCTCGGCCGCGCTCCCTCCGGCGTCGGCATCGCGTCCCGCAACCGAATCCGACTGGGCGAGCACCACCCACCGGGGCTGGTCATACCACGCGTCCAAGCTTGCCGGCGAGCGAGCCGCACTGAGCGCCCAGGTCCCGGTGACCACGGTGCTGCCCACGGCTCCGGTCGGTCCGGGCGATCGGCGGCCGACACCGACCGGCAAGATCGTCGTCGACCTGCTCCGCGGCCGCATGCCCGCGACGCTCGGTGGCGGCATGAACATCGTGCCCGTCGAGGACGTCGCGGCCGCGCACGTGCTCGCCCTCGAACGCGGACGATCGGGCGAGCGCTACATCGCCGGAGGCGTCAACGTCAGCCTCGCAGAGCTGTGGGGGCTCATCTCGAGAGCGGCTGGGAGACCGGAACGCACCATCCGGCTCCCGTATGCGATCGCGGTCGCCGCGGCGCGGATCGATGCCCTGCGCGTCCGGCTCACCGGCGGGGAGCCGGCGGTCCCACTCGAGGGGGTGCGAATGGGGCGGCTCGAGATGTATTCGTCCAGCGCCAAGGCGGCCGTCGAGCTCGGCTATCGACCCTCGAGCGCGGATGACGCCATCGAGCGGGCCGTGCGCTGGTATCGCGAGAACGGTTATGCGGCCTGACGCACCCGTCCACGCCGTCTGCGCCATGAGCATCGAGGCCTGGGGCGTTCGCCGAAGAGCACGCCACCTGCGGGTCGTGCGGGTCGGCATCGGCGGCAAACCGCCGTCCGGGATGACCGGCATCGTGATCAGCGCCGGCCTCTGCGGCGGCCTGCTCCCCGACCAGACCCCCGGCACGGTGGTGATTCCCCGACAGGTCGTCGACGAGCACGGGGTCTCCCACGCCTGCGACCCCGGTGTCGTCGCGGCCCTCGAGCGGGCGGCGGCCTACCTCCGCCTTCCGGTGGCGAGCGGGTCGCTCATCTCGACGTCGGCCATGGTCACCGGGCCGGAGCGCGGGACCTGGGCCGGCCGCGGCCACGTCGCCGTGGACATGGAATCGGCGGGGATCGCCGAGTCGGCTGGGCGCTTCGCCGTGCTCCGGGTGATCCTCGACACCCCGTCGCGCGAGCTGTCCTCGGCGTGGGCCGAGCCGGCGCGTGCGATCCGGCAGCCGGCCAACTGGAGCGAGGCGATCTGGCTTGGCATCAACGCGCCTCGCTATTCGCTCCGCGTGGGCGCGGTCCTAGAGGCGGCCTTCCTCGGCAATATCGACCCCGAGGTATAGCTGCACCGCCCCGCGGAGCATCTGGGCGACCCCCGGGACGTCGAAGTCCACCGCCATCTCGTGGAGGGCGGCGCGCTGCGCGTGGAGCGCGGCCTCGACCACGCGACAGCCGGCCTCGGTGAGACCGACTCGCACCATCCGGCGGTCGGGAGCCGACCGGAGGGTGCGGACCAGTCCACGGGCGTTCAGCTCGTGCACCATCAGCGAGACCCGTGCCTCCGGTGCCTGGATGAGGTCGGCCAGGTCGCCCTGGACGCAGCCCTCGGTGCCGGCAGCACCGGCCTCGAGGAGGAGGTGGTACTGAAGCGGGCTCAGGTCGTGCTGGGCGAGCGATCGGTTGATCTGGATCATCGCCTGCCGGAAGCCGCGCCGGAACATCGCGGCGAGACGGAGATCGTGGATCGTCGCGTCCTGGAAGAACTCGGCGCCCCGAGCTTCTGGCTCGGCTTTCGCAGCAAGCGTCACCCTCCGACTTTACAAGGTACCGGAGGGTCAACCGGGGGCCTCACGGGCGTCCGAAGGCAAATGTTTGTTAACGGAGCGTAAAAAACGGTGAAGCTCTCGCGATGCGGTTCCCTGCCCTCAGACGGGCGTTGTCAGGATGCTCGCCCAGGGGCCACATCTGAGGGGGGTTGCCAGCCAGGGGGATGGTGCCTAGGGGGCGGGTCCCACCGGACGGGAGCGCAGCCCGCGTCGAGCGGGCTACGTCTCTCTCCTCCCTGCTCAGAGCAGGCTGGCACGCGCCCTCAGGCGGGCGTTCGCGCTGGGATATCGTGCCCGAGGGCGCGAAGCGCGCGAACGTATTTCGGCGTGCTGTCCGGTTCGCCGACGCCCGCGGCATGGAGCCGGGTCATCACGGCGTCGATCAGGGCGTCGTCGGCATCGAACAGCTCCACCTCGACCTCCCGGAACGTCTCGACGATCGCGGCGCCGGAGCGGACGGATACCCGGTCATCCGCCACCTCGGCGCGGCGCGTGTCGCCGGCGACGAGATCGACGGTGTGCCGGTCGGTCACCAGCTCTGCGACCGGGTGGAGGTCGACCTCGCCGACCGCCGCGCGAATGACGTCGATCGCCCCCTGGGGCGGCTGGTCGGGTGTGCCCGGGAAGTCCGTCTCCTCGCGAGAGACGGCGTGCCCGACCATGCGATCACCCGCCTTGAGCGTCCACCTTCCCGGCTCACCCCGCGCGCTGCGGTGGCGCAGCCCGAGCTTCGCGTGGAGCAGCGTCAGCTCATCGGTGTCCCAGTACGTCGCCGACAGCTCCACAGTGCCGCGATCCACGGCACGGGTACCGATGACCACGCCGTCGAGGTCGGGGAGTACGAAGTCGGTCGCGACGGGGATCTTGATCTCGCGCTCTTCAGCCATCGACACTGAACTCTATGCGCAAGGCACGCGAATCAGCAGCCCGGTACGGCGGATAGACTCCAGGAATGACCGAGGTCCTGCGGGCCCTGGCGCTCGCGGGAGGAGCGGCCCTGGTCCTGCTCATGCTGGCGGACGCGATCGGGACGCTGATCATCACTCGTGCGCGGACCGCTCGCTGGCGCCCCACCAGGCTCTGGTACTCGACGACGTGGCGCTGCACAAGAACGGCGGCCGCGCGTGTCGTCGGCGCTGAAGTCCGCGAGCCCTACGGCAACAGGCTGCAGCAGCTCATCGACTACACGCTCGCGCCCCACGGTTTCTGGGGTCACTCGGCCGAGGCGACGGTCATCGAAGAGGTCGCCCGGGCGACCGCGGAGGCCCGATTCCGAGCCCGGCGACGGGCCAATCGAGTGTCGCTCCCCGGTTAGCCCGAGGCGAGCCGTGCGCGACAGAGATCGCGCGGCAACGCGCTCTCGGCGGCGACATCGAGCTGCTCGAGCAGTTGGACGAGGCGGCCCCATGCGCTCAGAGGAACTCCTCGAATCCAGGCCAGGCGGCCACCATCTGCTCGCGCAGGTCGTCGGAGAGCGGCAGGTATGTCCCCGTGGCATCGGCGACCACGCCGCCGTCGGGAAGCAGCACGCGTCCCTCGGTCTGGAGGACGCGTCGCTGCAGCCGGGTGATGCGACCCTCGACACGCAGCCGGGTCCCGAGCGGCGCCGCGCGCCGGAAGCGCACCTCGAGCCGCCCCGTGACCACCCAGTGACGGTGCAGCGCGGAGCAGCGTCCCATGACGTCGTCGAGCACCGCGCTGATGATGCCGCCGTGCGCGAAGCCGGGGAACCCCGCGTGATCGTCGCCGGGCGTCCAGTGCGTGAAGACGAGACTCCCGTCCAATTCATACTGGAGGTGCAGTCCCGACGGATTTCGCAACCCGTGGACCCAGTTCTGCTGGAACTCGCTGCGATCGTTGAGCCAGGCGGGGTCGATGTCGTGATTGATCACGGCGCCGTCAGGCGATCGAGGCCACCGATATACGCGCGCAGCGGTTCGGGGATGACGACCGTGCCGTCCTGGTCCTGGTAGGTCTCGAGGAGCGCATCGAAAGTGCGCGGCACGCCGAGCGCACTCCCGTTGAGCGTGTGCACGTGACGGGGTTTTTCGCCGGGAGCGGGACGGTAGCGGATGTTCGCCCGCCGGGCCTGGAAGTCTGCGAACACCGAGCACGACGACACCTCGAGCCATTGGCGCAGCCCCGGTGCCCACACCTCGACGTCGTACTTCTTCCACTGGGCGAACCCCAGATCGCCGGCGCACATCAGGAGGACGCGATAGTGCAGGCCGAGCCGTTGCAGCACGTGCTCCGCGTGCGAGGTGATGAGCTCGAGCTCGTCGAGCGACGCCTCCGGACTCGTGAACCGCACCATCTCGACCTTCTCGAACTGATGCAGGCGGATGTACCCGCGCGTGTCCTTTCCGGCGGCACCCGCCTCACGCCGCCAGCACGGCGTGAGTGCCACATGCGCGATCGGCAGTTGCGCCGCTTCGAGAATTTCACCGGAGTAGAGGTTGGTGAGCGGCACCTCGGCGGTGGGAATGAGGAACAGCCCGTCGTCGGCGTGGTACGCCTCGTCCTCGAACTTCGGCAGCTGCGCGGTGCCGACCATCGCCTCGCGCCGCACCAGGTAGGGCGGTGCGATCTCCGTGTAGCCATGCTCGCGGGCGACGTCGAGCATGAACGATGTCAGCGCGCGTTGCAGACGCGCACCGTCGCCGCGCAGCACGACGAACCTCGATCCACTGATCTTCACCGCCCGCTCGAAGTCGAACACACCGAGACGCTCGCCGAGCTCGTAGTGGGGCAGCGGGTCGAAGGCGAACGCCGGCGATTCCCCCCACGTGCGCGCGACCACGTTGTCCTCGGGACCGCCGCCGTCCGGCACGGTCTCGTGCGGGGGATTCGGCATCTCGAGCAGCAGTGTCTCGACGCGCTGATCGAGCTCGGCAAGGCGCGCCTCACCATCCTGGATGCGCTGCTTGAGCGCGGTCAGGGCCGCGAGCTGCTCGTCGGACGGGCGGCCGCGCATCGCACCCGACGCCGAGCGCTGCTCGGCACGCGCCTGCTCCACCGTCGTGCGAAGGCTGCGCGCCTCGGCGTCCACCGCGAGCAGCTCGTCGATCGGCGCCGTCTCTCCTTTTCGCCGCGCACCGTCGCGCACCGAGTCCGGATCGTCGCGGATGCGCTGAATCGGCAGCATCAGGACTCACTCCCGCGGTGCTGGGGACGCATGGTGGGAAACAGCAGCACGTCGCGGATGGTGGCCGAGTCGGTGAGCAGCATCACGAGCCGGTCGACACCGACGCCAAGTCCACCGGCGGGCGGCATGCCCACCTCGATCGCTTCGAGAAAGTCCTCATCGATCGGCGGGATCTCGGAGTCTCCGGCGGCGCGCAGCCTTGCCTGCTCCTCGAAGCGCGCGCGCTGATCAATCGGATCGTTCAGCTCGCTGAACGCGTTGGCGAGCTCGCGACCGGCGATGATCAGCTCAAATCGCTCGACGAAGCGGGGATCGTCTCGGCGCCGCCGGGCCAGCGGGCTCACCTCGGCGGGGTAGTCGAGCACGAAGGTCGGATCCCAGAGATCGCCCTCCACCCGCTGCTCGTAGATCTCGAGCAACACCGCGCCCGGGCCGAGGCCGGGAGCCACCTCGACGCCGATCCTCGCGGCAGCCTCGTGCAAGGTGTCCCACGACGTGCCCGCGTCGACACCGGTGTGCTCGAGCACGAGGTCGACCATCGTTGCCGTCCGGTACGGCGGGCGCAGGTCGAGCGAGCGGCCGAACGCGGTGCGCAGCAAGGGGTCCTCGCACGGTGCACTGCCGCCCTCATCTGCCTCTGCCACCTGCGGGCCGGCGGCATTGGCAGCCGCCGTGATCAGCGACTCGGTGAGCTCGCGCATGTCGTCGTAATTCGCATACGCCTGGTACGCCTCGAGCATCGTGAACTCAGGATTGTGCCGCGGTGACAATCCCTCATTGCGAAAGACGCGACCGATCTCATACACGCGCGCATAGCCGCCGACGATCAGACGCTTGAGGTGCAGCTCGATCGCGATGCGCAGGTACACGTCAGTGTGCAGCGCATGCCAGTGGGTCTCGAATGGCAGGGCATGGCCGCCGCCCGGGATCGGTTGCAGGATCGGAGTCTCGACCTCGAGAAACCCTCGCTGGTCGAGTGTGGCGCGCAGCGCCCGGATCATTCGCGTTCGCGTCGCGAAGTGGCGTCGTTGCGAAGCGTTGCTCAGGAGGTCGAGATAGCGCTTGCGATACCGCGTCTCCTGGTCGTGGAGGCCGTGAAACTTCTCGGGCGGCGCGTGGAGCGCCTTGACCAGCAACGTCACGGTGTCGACGAGCACACTCGGCTCGCCGCGCCGGGTTCGCGTCATCGGCCCGGTGATCCCGACGATATCGCCGAGGTCGAGTTGGGCAACCATCGCGTGGGCGCCTCCCGGCCGGTCGGCGCGGAACCACATCTGCAGGCGACCCGTCTCATCCTCGACGTGCGCGAAGGCGGCGCCGCCGAGGTCGCGCAGCTGCATGATCCGGCCGGCGACGGCGACGACCGGACGGTCCGGCGCGTCGGCGGCGGCGTCCGGGTGCTCCGACTCATACGCGCCGAGCATCCGGCGCGCCTCCTCGACGGTTGCGGTCGGCGCGAAGTCGACGCCGTAGGACGGCACGCCGCGCGCGGAGAGCTCGTCGACCTTGCGCCGGCGTTCTGCGAAGAGGTCGTCGGATGGCATGCGGCCTATCTTCCCCGGCGAGGCTCGCCGCGTGCGCTTGACGCTCCGCGCGGCGCGCTAGTTGATCTTGACGATCTTGATCTGACGGGAACCGCCCGGGCTGACCACGTCGACGGTGTCGCCGGCGCCGTGACCGAGCAACGCCTTGCCGACCGGCGACTCCATGGAGATGCGGCCTTCGGCGACATCGACCTCGGCGGGACCGACAATCGTGAGCGTGTGCTTCCCGTAGTCGTCCTTGACGTCGACGGTCGTCCCGACACTGATGATGCCGCTCTCACTGCCCTCTTCGATGATGACGGCATTGCGGAGCATGTTCTCGATCACGAGGATGCGGCCCTCGAGCATCCCCTGCTCGTTCTTCGCCTCATCGTATTCGGCATTCTCCGAGATGTCGCCGAAGTCCTTGGCGTACTTGATGCGCTCGGCCACCTCGGAGCGGCGAACCGTGCGCAGTTCTTCTAATTCGTTCTCAAGCTTGACGAGACCGTCTCGCGTGAGCAACACAGGTTTGTCCATTCAATTCCCTGTACGAGGAGATTTGGGCGGGGTATCCAGCGACCTCCGCTCTGCGGAGCCCGGAGTATAGGCGAGCAATGTAGAACGCGGCGTAACAACTTGTCGTTATTCCTTGACGGAAATGGCTCCGGTTCATATGATCCGTCGCGAGGTCATGGTGGGGATCTCTATTACCGCCCCCCCTCTCGGGGCGTCTCTGGTTTCCAGAGGCGCCCTTCTTTTTTGCTCTTCTAGCCTTCGCCGCTGACGAACACCGGCTGGAACCATCCCTCCGGCCGCGGTCCTGCGGCAAGCGCGCGATCCAGCAACGCATCGAGCCGTTCACGCGTGTCCATGGTCTGGACCTCCGCGCGGAGGCGAGCGGCACCCGCGCATCCGCGAATGGTCCAGGCCACGTACTTGCGGCCGATGCGCAGTGCGCGGCTCTCGCCGTGGTAGGCGCAGAGCATGTCGAGATGACGCCGAGCCAGGGCGATGCGGCCGGCGAAGTCGAGATCGGGCAGCGCCGTCCCCGACGCCAGCCGGTGGACCGCCTGGCGGACGAACCAGAAGTTGCCGAGCATCCCGCGGGCGATCACGACGCCGTCGACCATCCCCGAATCGATGCGCCGAGCGAGGCTCTCCACGTCCTCCACGTCCCCGCTCCCGAAGACCGGGACGTCAACCGCCTCCTTGACCCGGGCGATCTCCGCCCAGTCGGCGGAGCCCTCGTACTTCTGGGACCGGGTCCTGCCGTGCACGGTCACTGCGGCGACGCCGGCGTCCTCCAGGGCACGCGCCAGTTCCGGCGCATTGATTGTCGAGGTATCCCAGCCGAGGCGCATCTTCACGGTGACCGGGACCGGCACGGCCTCGACCATGGCCGTGATCACCCGTGCGGTCGCACCAACATCCCTGGCCAGGGCGGCGCCACTCCCCCTGCTCACCACCTTGGACACCGGGCACCCCAAGTTGACGTCGACGAGCACCGCGCCGCGCTCGACGCAGACCTGGGCGGCATCGGCCATGACCGAGGCATCACAACCGACCAGCTGGGCGGCGACCGGTGTCACCTCGCCGGGGAAGTCGAGGAGGTGCAGCGCCGCTTCGGTGCTGCGGACCACGGCCTCGGCGGCCACCATCTCGGTCGAGACCAGCCCCGCGCCAAACTCCCTGCAGAGCTCGCGGCAGGGCGCATCGGTGATCCCCACCATCGGCGCCACCAGCACGGGTGACGAGAGTTCGAGGCCGCCGACCCGGAGCGGGCGGCGCGCGGTCGCTGCCAGAGCCATCGTCCCATGGTACGAGGCCGGGTCTGCTCGCCTCAGCGATTCTGCTCGTGGATGAGACGGAGCCCGTAGAGCGTCAGCCGTTCGTCGACGACGTCGATCGCCGGGATCAGCTTCGCGAGCGACGGCGCGAGGCCGCCCGTCGCGATCACCTTGGGCTGCCCGTCCATCTCCTTGCGGAAGCGACCGACCAGCCCCTCGACGAGGCCGACGTAGCCGAAGACGATCCCCGACTGCATGCTCCCCGTGGTCGAGTGGCCGA